>Ga0172362_10002447_pt1 | contig 16133 bp, 17 predicted proteins | sample LakKivs1_kivu2a2_FD_114534 | JGI IMG/M metagenome (GOLD analysis project Ga0172362, IMG submission 114534) | Sediment microbial communities from Lake Kivu, Rwanda - Sediment s1_kivu2a2 | ecosystem: Environmental > Aquatic > Freshwater > Lake > Sediment | place: Rwanda: Western Province, Lake...
CGGTTCATATGGCTATCGACCTCATGAGTGACACGCTGACGGGTTGGCTCATCCTCCCAATGCACTTGCGCTTCTTGTTGCGCTTCTTCACGAATAACCTTTTGTGCTTTTTTCTCCGAAGAAAGCTTGGACTGCTCGGTCTTGACAGATTCAATATACTTTTTAAACCAAGCAGGTGGTTCGTGATCTTCCTTATAGGGTGCACGCGATCGAGATACTTTTACTACTTGACCTTTTTTAGGAATAATATCTAATCCCAATTCTTTCATTTTCGCTTCACGTGCTACACGCCTTTTTTCACGCTGCTGTTCGCGTTTTAATTCTTTTGCAGCTTCCAAGGCAGCTTGATGAGCTTCTTCTTCTTGGCGTTGTCGCTCTTGTTCTTCTTTGACCAATCGACGTTTTTCACGCGCTCGCTCAAGAGCAGCTAATTGCTTCTCGGTCTTTGGCTTTTTGGGCTTGGCCTCAGGCTGTTCAGACTGAACTGGCTCTACCGCAACAGGTGTAGGAGGAGGAACAGGTAAGGTCTCTTTCTCTTCACCGTGATCGCTTTTGACACTGGGTTCGGTAGGAGGAGGACTGGGCTCTAATGTCTCAGCTTTTCGTTTACGTTGCTTTTTTACAGGTTTAGACAACGCACTCAAATCAGCACTATACAATTGAGTCATGATATAAATGACACACAATAAAGGTCAATGTCCTTTATTACATATCATTTCTTCCTTGATCTTCTTTTAGCAGGAGGTGAAGGAGTTTTAGGTTGATAAGGTTTTATCACCTTTCGTTGGACCAATTCCTTGTAGGCTTTACTTCCCACTTTGATACGTTTGCCAGTCAATGGATTCATCACCTTCTTTTCTGCACCACCAGGACTGGTGGCTGATACAGGAGTAACTGGAGACGCAGCAATAGGCATGGCATAGCCACGTCCTGTGCCAGAAGGACCAGGAGCAGAAGTAGCAGCCAATTGAGTGGTAGAAGAACGAGGAGATGTTTTGGGGGATTTCTTTTTGGTCTCAATTTTCAATTCGGGTTTCACCTTTTTCTCTTTTTTTACCGTTGGACTAGGTGGGTTTAGTTTCCGTTGTTTGAATCCAGTATCTGGCGTCTTTCCAGTTTTTCTTTTTTCACCTCGTGGTGCATCTTTGAGCTGTATGATAGGACCTTCTAAACCTTTTGGTTTAGATCCAGAAGGACGTCCTGCAATATAAGGAACAGCACGATTTTTACGACGTGATAAGGCCGCAGCTGTTCTTGTTATACTAGAAGCAGATGGCTGAGGTGGTGGAGGTGGAGGAGGTAAAGTAGGTGGAGGTGGAGGTTGCACGACCGGCTCTCTTGTCTCTGGCCATGCACCTGGCAAAGCTTCTATACTGCGTCGTGAAAGAGATACTTCTCCAGCACCAGGTGATGGGTCTACCCCTGGACCAGGTGGAGGCTGCACCACACCAGCAACAGACAAAGGCACAGAGACATTATCTGAGATTTGAACATCTGCTTCAATAGGTGAAATATCCATGCCAGTGTCTTCCGTAGGAGGATTCCCTTTTCTGTACTTTGGTTCAGGACCTGTAGGTGCATTAAAATCGAACCGATCTTGTTCGTATTTGCGCTTACCTGGTTGATTTCCTAATTGATTTCCTAATTGAGGTCTATCATCGGTTTTAAAAGGAGTCTCTGTTGTCATAGGCGCAGCTTGTGGTCCAGTGACAGAGGGTACACCCGCCATAGGGGCCTGAACCATAACTTGAGGTTGTGGACTTGGACCTGTAGTTGGAGCGGCAGCCCCAGGTACGAGTCCTTTATAGTATTGCTTCGCACGACCTTTTAAACTCGTGGATTCTGAAGCGATTAATACGTCCCGAGAAGGAGGTTGACTTTTGACGGACGGGTACGAAGTGAAATTGATTTGCCCTGACAAACGACCATCTGATAGATCAGGGTATGAGATAGCCATCAACCAATTAGCATGCCCAGCATGAAGTGCAGTGCCAGCAGGATTGCCACCACCCAAAATAATAGGAGCATTGCCAGGTTCGCGAAGATGTTTACGATCTTGTGGGGTCAATGAAAAAGGACCATTTTGTTTTACCAGACCGTAATACGAGGTCCGTGTATTTTGCATACGATGACTCACATACATTTATTAAGCATTTTTATTAACCGTATGCTGCTCTTCTTAAACGATCATATAAATCACGTTCGGAACCTGTTAAACTGCTTAATGACCCCAGGGAGCTCATGGAGCTTGAAGTACTACTAGAAAGTAAGGAAGGACGCCTTGATGAAGGGGTAGATGCAGTTGGCGTTTTAAATGGATTACTAACAACACCTCCTCGACGACTGGAATCTACACTCATAGGTTCTGGTTCCAAGGCAGGTGGAGGCGCTGGTTTGACGGTGCCTGCCACAGTGCTACTATTAGTTGCAGGAGCCATAAGCAGAGGTGCCAAGATTCGGCCTAATTTATCTCGTTGCGGTTCAGTCATCCCAGCTCCTGCTTCCGACGAGACGACAGAAGGAAACAGCCCTCCTCGAGTTTGAACATTGGTGCCTTCATACCCACCAGGTAAAGGCAAAAAGCGATTGCCGGTGAGTTTAGCTTGTTCCACTTGAGCCACCAAGTTTTTAAAATCATACTGATTTTGTCCCACGACAATAGGTTCCACGTATCGACTGCTTTGACGTAAATCTTGCCATCTGTCACCCAAATCAGCCATGGTATTATTCAAGGCAGGATTGGTCCAGCGGTCTATAGATCTGGCGGGTAAGCCTCCACCATTGACTTGATCTATAGCATCGCCATCGGATATATCCGTTCCAAGCCGGCTTTCTTGTCGTCCTCCATTTTGAAACATGACAGGAAACATGGCAGCATTGCTAGTACGCATACGAGTGGCCATGTTGACGTCACCCACTGATCCGACTAAACCAGGTGAACTAATCCTATAATTGTCTTGAACTCTTGTTCGGACTACAATATCATTCATGAAATGCATCGCATACAATTTATTGAGGACGAATACGTTTCACGACACGATTGGCCTGTGCCATGCTTGATTTTTCAATGGCTTTAGAAGGATTACGTACCATGACACCCAACTTGACACCAAAGGTTAAGCCATTAAATTCAATCACTTGGTTTTGAGGTGTAGTCAAGTACAAATCAATTTCTTGCAGATTATACAAATTCTCTAAATTCCACATTCGTTCAGGCGAAGGATCCACATAGTAACTAACAGCATTCGTATTGGCATTGATTGTTGCTCGGGCCATAATGGGTTGAATGTTGCCGTCAAATATAGTTCCGTTTGCGACATAGGCATCGACAAAGGTACCAATTTTAGCACTATTCACATAGACAAAGTTCCAGCCACTCAAGTTGATACAGTTGGGGGCTGTTCCACCTGCTACAGTGCCGTCAAAGGTTTGTGCACCCGCATTGTAACCCAGCCATAAACGAGGGTTGGTTGCACCCGTATTATCAGTAGTTCCAAAAGTCAACGTAAACGCAGTAGGCCCTGAATTGGAAACAACTAACTTGTTGAGCAATGTAGAATAAGTGACTGTCCAAGTGACAGCGCCGTAGGCGGCTGCCAAAGCAGCCACTAAAGCGGCGCCAATCGTAGTCGAGTCATAGTTGCCTACCGGAATAGTGACCGCGTAGGGTGTACCAGCCACTGTCAATGTAAAGGTATTATTACGACTGTTGAATACGTAATAAGAGGTAGGAATAATTACTTCTAGCACTGAAATTTGTGCTACTTCCTGTAAAGGAAACCCTAAACGTAAATTAGGCCAGTCCAATCGAGAGTACCCGTTTTTGCCTTGCGCGGCCTGTTCACCGTCTAAAAATATTTCATAGTAATCGTATTCACCGTTTAACGTTTCAGATGCCATAAAATAGAACACATATATTTTATTGAATGAGTTCCAAAACATTGTTTTCACGCAAGACCATCATGGCATCAAAGTAGACGTAAGCTTCCAAAATATTATCAGTAGCCTGGTTGGCACTGTATTGTGCAATAAAAGCAATATCCGATTGTTCTTCTGCATTCAACCCTGCAATTTCTAATCCAGATGAAGTTTCCAAATCAATGGCGGCACAGAACTGAGTGGATCCAATAGCAGTCACACTAGGAGGCATGACGGCCCAGGCATCACCGTACGTGTCTGCAGTGGAAGCAGGGATACCACCTGATGCAGCACCAAAAGTAAATCCATTTTGAATATAGTCCCATCGTCCAAATTCTCCCCCTGAATAATCAGCTTCATTGAGAATAATATTATTAAATGAAATGGTGCCAACAGATAAAGCACCTGTTTTAATATACTTGGCCATGGTACCACCACTGAGAGTACTTCCAGAAGCTGGATTACGGCATAAGATATTAGGCAAGGCCCAACGCATAGTGTTGATATTAACAGATAATCGATTATCTCCTAATGTATTCAATGCTTTTTGCAACTCCACTAATGCTTCTGAACCACCATTGGAATGCGACGAAGAAGGTGTCAAAGAACATTGAACAGGCGCTGCTGGGAAGTAACGACCTCCAATACGGTATTGGAAATTTTGCAAAGTGCTATTAGCAGTAACAGCATTAGTAGTACCCGAAGAGAAAAAGGCGGCTCCTGAATCGGCTGTTAATACATCAGTGCCACGACGCTGAATAGTAAAGACAGATTTGACCGAGCGTGATTTTTCTGGAATAATAAAATTGATATTGTTCTGACCTCCCAATGCATAGGCATAAGTGTGCCAAGTAGAAAACTTGATAGGCACACCTCCTTCACGTAATCCTTTCAAGAACATGGCGTCGTATGAAGCATCAAATTCTAAAATTTCAGGAATCAGTGCCACGTTACTAATGGAGTAACTAGTATTGTTAGGAGTCAGCGTAGTACCAGGATTACGTTGGAAAATACAGGAGGCAGCTGGGGCCAGGGTCAATTCTACAGATAATTGTGAAGCCATCCACTTTAATGGAATGAGTTTCTCCTGGTTAAACAAACCTAATGCTAAACGCACAGTGTATCGACGCGTAGTAGTGTAACGACCTCCATTACCAGAAGTAGACAATTGTGTCGTATTTGGAACACCACCTTGTTGCACCATGGCTTCATCGGCTGTGTAATCAGCTGCACCATTGCTAAAATCAATTCCCTGAATGTATTTTTGACGGGTACTGACTAGGTGTGACTTATTCAGAGCGTAATTCATATCAGAAGATGTTTCGACGAGGGTAGTATCAATATCGGCTTTTGAATTCGTAGCCACAACATAATTTTGAGGATATTGGTAATAGACAGGACCACCAACACCACTACCTTGATAAGGTGCAGAAGGAGAATATAGACCAGCTGAATCCGCTGCTACATTGGGCATAGCAGTTTGGCCCAAATATCCAGGCTGCATAGAACCATGTACTTGGGTACCAAATGTGACACCGCCAATGCCTTCATTGATACTCCCTTGATCCATCACACCAATTTGATTCGTACCAGTCCATTCAGTCAACTGACGTACAATCACATTGTAATTAGGAATATCTTCCAATGGAGTGGAGCCATACAACAAACGAGCGCGTTGGAAAAGGCATTGAGTATTGTTTTGAAATCGAGACAATTCATTACTGGCATTGGTAGCAGAACTCAAGGTCACATCAAAGGTTAAAGTCGTGTTGCGAGGATTCATGTAGCCTTGTGCAGGAAGAGTAATTTTAATAGGGCCACCAGTAGGCGTAAAAGTAGTTCCACTCACAGGTGGAATACGAGGGGTCACTTTGACAGCCTTATTGGCTTGAGAAGGGAAACTGTATCGTGCATTAAAGGGTACAGTCACTTCTTCACTAGAAGGGTACCATTGAAAGTGCGATGCCATGGTATCGTTCACATACTTTTTGGTGTAAAAATTTTTATTTCCCATACATTATTGAATCAGTTCAACAACATTGTTTTCACGGATGATGAGCATGGCATCAAAGTAGACATAAGATTCCAGAACGTACCCACTGGTTTGAGCGTGAGACCATTGCGCTTGTAAAATGATATCAGATTGTTCTTCGGCATTGATACCACAAATTTCACCACCATCAGTGGTATCCAAATTAATAGCCATGCAAAAGGCTTGGGAGCTGATACCTTGACCATTTTTAGAAGCCGTGGCATTGCCTGCAATCAAGCCAGACAAGGCTTGTTGTGGAATAAACGCACCATCTCGACTTGCATTTAGCACATCAGTGGCATAAGGATAGCCCCAACGAGTATAGGATAAGGAATTGGATAATCTAAAATCACCCAGTGTATGTAAAGCTTTTTGAAGTTCAACATAAGCTTCGGCAGCACCGTTGGATTGAGAACCTCCAGTGACAAGAGCACATTGTACAGGAGAAGCTGGGTAGTAACGACCCCCAATACGGTATTGGTACTGCTGTAATGTATTAGAAGAAGTAACATTACTCGAGTACAAAGTAGCCCCCGAATCATTTGTCAACAATTCGGGACTAATACGCTGCACTGTATAAATGGAACGCACCGATCGGGATCGTTCTTGAATTTGAACATTGGCGCTGGTGGTGGCAGCCAAATTAAACTGGAAGGTATGCCAAGAACTGAATTTGATGGGTACACCGCCTTCTTTTAATCCTTTCAAGAACATGGCATCGTAAGCGGAATCAAATTCCAAAATTTCAGGCAAGAGAGTCACATTTTGAACTTCAAAATAGGGAGAACTTCCAGAACCAGCCGTTTGTACAAAAATACAACTTTCACTATTGGCTAGAGTGAGTTCAATGGCTAGTTGAGAAGCCATGAATTTAACAGGAATGAGTTTATCTTGATTGAACAAACCGAGATTGAGTTGAACAGTATATCTCTTAGCTGATGACGTAGCACCAGTAGAGTTAGTGGTTTGCAAAGGTAGATAATCAGCAACAGCAATACCATGGGATACTTGACGGGCATTTTGGGATTGAGTGGTTGCAATAAGGGATGTAACACCGTTAGTTTCCAAAAACAGTTGTGTTTGACCAATACCATCGGTCAGTATATTACCATCTACACCTGAATTGTTTGAATTAGCAGTCCACTCAGTCAAGTTACGGGTAATCACATTGTAATTAATTATATCTTCCAAAGGTGTAGAACCGTACATGAGACGTACACGAGAAAAGATGGATTGAATGTTATTCTGGAAACGCAATAACTGACTTCCAGCTGTGCCATAACCAGTCAAGTAAACATCAAAGGCAAGTGTTGTATTACGAGGGTTGACGTAACCTTGAGCTGGAAATTCCAATCGAATGACATTACCTGATCGAAAGTTTGAACCGTTTTTAGGTGCAATACGAGGAGTGGTTTTCACTGCAGGTAAAGCCTGTCCAGGATAAGTAAAACGAGCATTCCAAGGCACAATTTGGTCCTCGGCAGCAGGGTACCACTTATTAAACGATGCCATAGTTTATTATCGCATACATTTTACGACCATTTTAAGCGTTTTGTTTGGGTGCCCGTGATTCGATCGACTTGTTGCAAGCCATTGACACTCGCAATCAGTGCGGTGGCTGAAAAAGCTATAGCATAAAAGGCAGTAAAGAAGGGGACAACCAGAGGTCCTAATAGAAGCGCCATGGTTTTAGTCCATGTTTGACGCCCAAAACAGTTGATTCGATCGGTGGCATGTTTCCAACTGGTGTTACTGCAAAACGTCCCTAACCGCTGTAACCACCTCTGCCTAGCACTGTTTGGGATGGGGCAATTCCAGGCGACAAAATACAACAGTAGATTCAAGAGTCCCAATGTCATGATACCTATTAATAAACTTTTCCCTGTTTCCTGACTAAAATGATTAGACCAGTAGACCCACATGGTATCGTATTGATCTACCGTAATAGTCCCTTTGCTTGGCTTTGATTTTAAAAAGTTGGTCAGGACATGGTGTCCCACTAAATCAAAATCAATCGCTTGGTTAATCGTGATGATAGGGAAGGTGGATCGTGTTTCACCAGGAAGCATCAGCATCGGCGGCATAGTAGTGGTTGGTGGAATAGCATAGGAACTATTATTGGCAATGACCAGTGTCATCTTGCTATTATCTGAATGACTACTAATCAAGTCTCCGCCAATATGATAGTGTATTTGTCGCTCTGGTCCTAAACCGGTATAGAGTGGATTGGTGGCAGGCGCTGCCGCATTAAATAAGACCACTCGGCTTAAACTAAACTCCACTCCTAAACAAGCCGCCGCCCGACCTCCAAGAGAATGACCGCCTATAACCACTTGGCTGGCAGGTACTTTTTTTAAAACAGCTTCCACCACCGCCCTCCCTTGTCTCGTAATAAACATGGTGGAACAGACATCCAATTTAGCCAAGGCTGCGCCCAGAACAGGATCAGTGACTGGAGCACCCCCTGTTGCGGCATTTACAATCGTGCTGATAAGACGTTGAACCCCAAACACAATTTGAATATCATCAGCCAAATCTTGCCAGCCGGCAGGATTGAATGGGGATGTCCCACGACAGCCGACAAACACTTGGTTGGTTTCAACATGTTCCCAAACAGCAATATGAGGGCTTTGGGGTAGATTAGGTGCGAGTACCCATGGGTACTTGGCTCCTGCTGGAATTTCCTCATACAACAGTTTCAGTAAGACCAGGTAGGGTTTATCCTGTTCTAAAATAAAATCCTGCACGTCCTCGGTAGAAAATAAATCTTTTTTTGTTTCTCGCAATGTTTCCTTGGCGTACTGTTTAAATAAATCACGGTAGACCTGGAATGTATCTTCCACATCGCCTTCATCAAACATCTCGGGTTCCAAATCATATTCTGCTAATATATCCTCTGCTTCACCAGGAAATGGGTAGATATCCATTCCTATTCCTGTCATACTTTTTGTGTGCTGGTACTTGTATGGATCCAAAAAATTTACAAAACAGAAATCCTCTTCTTGGTTTACCTCCAACAGATTTAGCTGGTGGTACAGGGATCATGACAGAGTACCCAGGTCCTGCCAATGGAAGTGCTGGTACTTTTACTGATTATCCCATTACTTTGCCCAACAACTATTCCTATTGTGATATTACGTTACAAGCCGGTGGTGGAAAAGGAGGAGATGTTCAAAAAACTATTGTCACTATCAACAGTTACTGGGCTGGTGGTGGTGGTAGTGGATCATGTATAAAGGTACGTTTAACAAAATTGCGGTACCCAGGTGGATCGACATTTACGATTCGTGTCGGAGCCGGTGCCAATACATCAAATGCGCTCACAGCCGGTGGTAATACGTTTTTATATACCACCAACCCTGCCACACCATTAGCTACAAGTATTGGTGGTGCAAATGGAGGAGATAGTAAAGAATCACTTGGTATCAATGTCAATACAGGTGGTGCAGGGTATGGTGTTACCGATACAGCCGGTATTTTATTAGACTACACGGTGGGATATAACGGCTTTTGGTCATTTTCAGCAGACAGTGTCAATTACGCACCTGCAGGGTTTACCGGGGGTGGGGCTGATTCTCAATTTGGCCGTGGCCATCCTATGCAATCTGTTTTTGGCGCTACCAATCGTAACGGTGGCAATGCGTCAGGCCATGGTGCAGGTGGTGAAGGAGCATTAGTCGTCTCGTCCGGAGCTATCAATTCGACCAAAACAGGGGGCAATGGTTCAACAGGTTTAGCCCAAGTTGTGGTTTATTACTGATAATAAAAATCAAATTGAGCGTACCCTCCTGAACCTTGTCCACCGTAGATATTAATGACACCGTTCATATCATTAGCACAGCCGCTTCCACCGGAACCATACCCTCCAGCATCAACGCCAACGGCATCTTGAAGAGCACCTATCCAAGATAGAACACCTTTTCCATTTGTTCCATACGTACCTAATCCGCCTTGGCCGAAGTGTGCGATATCAGTAACAAAAGCCGATCCAAGTTCTAATGCATCTTCTCCAGCTTCACCGTTACCATACTCAATGACACTGCTTTGGTAAGGTAACCCCGTTGTAAACGTTCCACCATCTCCCCCTTTGGCATTAAAAGTGTTGTCTACTCCACTCACACCTCCAGTGACTTCAACCAGTTTTGTGACATTGGCTGAATCATATAACTGGGTCGATCCGCCTTGTGCATCAGACCAAGTCGCATTGGCGCTGGCTTGGTGACCTACACGTATATAGTACTGTGTCGTGCCTGCTGTAAATTGTGTATTGGTAACTAAGACTTTGCACCATGCCCCAGCACCGCCTCCTCCGGACACAAAGGTTTTGGTAGCGACTTGATAGTTCTGATTACCTCCCCGCCCTCCTCCTGCAATAAGAGTGGCAACAAAGTAAAGGCAGTTGGCTGGAACAGTAAATGAATAGGTTGTTTGAATAGAAGTACTGGATAGTGCACCTTGACTGTATGCCAAGCCAGTAGGCAATGATGTGGTAGCTGTCACAGTAGTTACAGTGCCTAATAAATTTTCTTCATTTTTTATCAGATTCGTGTAAACATTTCTTAAAATCTTTTGTGTCATAGTATTAACATCATACTTTTTATTGATAGTAAAATATGATTTAAGCATAACCTGGTGCACCTGTCCCACCGTAAAAAGTTTTAGGACCAAACAACATATCATTAGCACAGCCACCTCCTCCAGCACCAGATCCGCTTGCATTTTTGCCGTGATCTGATTGTGCATTTCCATAAACAACTGCTCTACCGGGTGATCCATAGGCAGACCACCCTCCAGTCCCTGTCGATACCGCAGTCGTTGCAAAAATGGTAGGAGAAAAATGTTTTGCTTTGGTTCCCGTTTCACCGTCTCCATATTCTATGACGTAATTATTGAAGACAGCATCAAGGGTGCCTCCATTTCCACCATCTCCTTCAAACTGGTCATTTGCACCACTGTTTCCACCTAACACGCGGGTTAGCATGCCACCACCAAATAGATTAAAGTCTGTTGCTGCACCATTGGCCATTGTCCATAATGCGTTATTGGATGCTCCACATCCAACATTTAATTGATACATTGTTGATCCTGCTGTAAAGCTGGTTTGTGTCACACGAAATCGGCACCAGGCGCCAGAACCTCCACCTCCACTTGTCCATGTTAACGTCGTAGCACCATTCCAAGCTTCTCTACCTCCTGCCCCTCCACCTGCAACAAGCAATCCTTCAAAATAGATGCAACCCGCTGGTACGGTAAATACACTAACCATTTGTGTAACAAATGGTTGAGAACCCGGTCCTACCACTGTTAATATAGTAGGTGGTGTATAAGTAGGATAGGTCACATCTGATTGTTTCCCAGAAAGATTAATTTGATTTTTATCTTCCATAGTGTATGACCCATATTTTATTAATTAAAGTAAAAACTAACCGACGCATAACCTGTTGCTCCACTGCCTCCGTAAAATGTGCCGGGAAAAAATTGATTATCATTCACAGCTCCACTTCCACCAGCACCAAATCCAGAGGCATTATTCCCGTTCTGTTTAAATAATGCACCTAACCAAAATCCTAGACCATGATTACCGTAGGGTGAACGCCCACCATCACCGCTGTAGACGTTTTGTGTTAGAATCCCTGATCCTATATGTCCTGATGATTTTCCTTTTTCGCCTTGTGCATATTCCATCACATTTGATAGCCCAACCGTTACTGTGCCACCTACACCACCTTCACCCACAAATTGGTTTCTTAAAGAGCTTGTTCCGCCAGTGACTACTAAAACATCGACCCCTGCTTTTCGTAAACTAGTACTTCCACCCTGCGCATCGTCTTGACTTGCATTAGATACAGCGCCTGATCCCACCTTGAGTTCGTACTGTGTTGTGCCGGCTATAAATTGAGTATTTGTAATACGAGCTCTTGCCCAACCTCCTGCGCCGCCACCTCCTCCTGACCAACTTAAAGTTGAAGTCTGTTGATCCTCTGTTCCTCCATGTCCTCCACCACCTACTAGTAACACTTCAAAGTAGATACAAAACAAAGGTACTGTAAAATTATACGTGTATAATCCAGCACCTGCTGGTCCTCCAGAATAAGTTAGTGTTTGAGGGAGTACGGTTGATGGTAAGGTGCTACTTGAGGTAGGTAGACGGTTTTGTTCATTTTTAGCGCTATTGACCACCATGCAACATCACGATCATACATTTCTTGAAGAAAAGAAAATTTTTATCTCTCGCGTTATGAATCCTGTTCACGCTGACTTGCTCAGATCTATTGGTGTAGAGATTGCCGAACAAGATATTTATAGATCCGTTGATCAGCCTGCTTGTAAATCACCTGTTCTTCCTAATCGTCCTCACCATTTTGATTCGCAAGGGGTGGCTGTTTTTACCTCTGAGCAGATCCATTGGGCTGACCCTAAAACGTTTGGATTTAAAGAAGATTATTATGTCGTAGAAGAAGAGGAGACAAGTCATCCATGGGCTCTAAATTATTCGGACGAAATACTCTTGCCACGTAAACGTCCAGTTCATCGTTATAGTCGATTTGAACGCTTTAAATCTATTTTGGGGCAATTGATGGGATGCTCTGGCAATGTGCCAAAAGAAGTGTTGCAGGCTTTTCAAGGCTTAGGACTTGAACGACTTCCCAAGGACCAGTTATGGGATACGGTGCGTGCCAATTTGAAAGCACACCGCTGGCGTATGTACTACAACCGTATACCTGCTATTCTGTCCGGACTAGGTTTAAATGAATTTAAATTTGCCAATGATTGCAAATTTAGAGATATTCTCCATGATTTTGAATTGATGGATAATATTTTTAAACATTTGAAAAAGCATCTAGGTCGGACCTACTTTCCAAACTTGCGTTTTGTGGCTATTAAGTTAATGCAGCGTCATGGGCTAGAACCTTGTATTCCTATCCCATTAGCCCGAACGCAACGAAAGCTCCAAGCTTTAGAAGATGTCTATGAAACAATCTGGAAACATATTGATGAAAAACATTGGGATGATTTTTTCACTTGTTTGTTTTCGTAATAAAGTATGCGTTCTATTCTATGGCTAGTAGTATTATTGGTGTCTACGTTGAATCTTGGGCTGTGCCTTGGACATCACTCGCCACTACTAATGAATTGGCTCGTATTGACAAGCCTATCAATACTGTCTTCCTTTCTTTTGTTGAGCCTAATACGACATACGGCAAAGGGCAATGTACTTTTGCCAATACTGGCCTTAACTTTAGTGTCTCCTTTGATATTGTGAAAACAGCGATCATCATGCTGAAGCAAAAAGGTATTCGTGTGATGCTAGCTGTAGGGGGTGCATCGTACCAATGGGATCGTTATAATCCGAATGCATGTGCTGCGTTAATGAATGATCTTGGATGTGATGGCATTGATCTGGATTGGGAGCCTACTAATGGGTATGCCGATAGAGCTCAATTATCTGCTATTATTAATAATTTTAGAGTGGCTCTTTCTTTAAAATACTTGAGTCTCGCTGTTTTTGGATACGGCTGTATGGACCCTAATGGAGATACTTATAGAGGTCTAAATATCGACGGATTAAAAGAACAAGGTAAATCATTAGATTGGGTGAATATTATGGCCTATGATGGTGGCAAAGAATTGAATGTCATTCAATGTTATGAGTCCGTCAAAAAATATTTTGCTAAACCGGTTGCTGTTGGATTTCAGGTCGGCAAACAAGGTTGGGGGGATGCTTTATTAACAATGGCCGATGTGGAAAAAATATGCCGCTATATTACGGTCAAAAACGATGGTTGCTTTGTCTGGGCCTATTTTAAACAGGGTCCTCCATCAGCCAAGGAAGTATGTCAAAAAGCTGGCGAAATATTCTCAGCAAGCGTAATTCCGAAACCGCCTGCACCGACTCCTCTCTATCCACCGAGATCTCTGAATCAGTTTCAGTGTCCACAATGTAAGTGCAATCTTACCGTCACTTAATATAACATCACTCCCAAATTCGTTGACAATCATGTAGCGTAACATGCAAAAGAGTGTTAGTGTCCTTAGATGTAGTAATCCTTCCAATTGTTTTACCCGATCGTAAAACATCAGCCTTGATCTGTGTTTTAAAATCATGGACCATAATTCAGAAGGTAATTGTTTCATATACTGTTGATCATACTCTTTATTCATAAAGTTCTTCATACTCATAAGTTCGACGACCAGATGTACCAAACATACTGAGCCTAAAATAATACAAATGATTAGAAAAAGGAGATCGAGTAGTATGGCGTGCAGGAGGAAAGTAAGATAGTGAAAGCAATTGAGGATGCCAGTATAGGGAACTAGATGAGGTATATAAACAATAGGCGTCTTCATCCATAAAATCGGCATGCGGGAATTTCAGGAGCTGTTGTAAATGGTTAATACGATCTTGGAACATGATTTTCGTCCGGTGTTTGAGTATCAGACTCCAGAGTTCGCGAGGGAGTTGAGGAAGCATTGCGAGTGAGAGTGGCATCGGTTTCTGTTATATAGTCATCTACAGGTGTTAGGGCAATAGAAGGTATGGGTGTGACAGGTCTATCGCGTGTTTGGATGTAATACATTTTGAGCCAGTGTAACAGCCCATTGGCCTTGAACCCTGGGCACAACGCTAAGACTTCTGACGCCGCAAACCCCAAAACAGTGAGACACACTGAAACAATTTGTATTATATCACTTGTCTCCATAGTACCTCTCACATACATAATGAACGACGATGAACGTATTCAGCAACTCTCTTTTTCGGCACAATTGCAGTACACTGAAACCCCTGAATCTTGGCATGACGCTATGAAGGTGACACCCCAACAATCGGGTTATTATGCAGAGATCAAGTATCATTTTAAAATGTGCTTTGATCTTTCCATGCACTTGACTATTGTGGATGACGATTCTCCTCTTAAAGTCACTTTAAATTACTTGTTTAATTTTGCATTGATTGAACTTCGCCTGGCAGAATTTATATACTTGAACTACTTGATGTCTCAACACTGGATTGGTTTTGAAACAGGTCAACAAAAACTTTTATTTGTCTTGGCCCAATCGCTGTTTCGAGTTCGCGAATCCATGAAGACACAGTACCGTCAACTCCTCCAATACAACTTCGATCCAAGATTGTTTGATGTAGGTGATCAGCCCTTTGCGCATCATACTGAGAAGCAGTTGATGACCGTCATTTTCAAAAGTATTAAGCATTTGTCAGAAACGATGAAGAAAGGACTGTTGATTTTTAAAGGGGCTCAGGAAAGTGTGGATAAAGATTTTTGGGAACAAGTGGCTTGTCGTTTAGGGTTTGTGATTCATATGTTGAATCGTGTTTTAGTTGTGGCACCCGCTGCACAGACAAGGAAATAAATTCCGCACTCGCACAACTTTTTTCTTATCCTTTTTCATTTCCCCAGCTCTGTATGCACTATGAATCAGACGCTTGCTCATTCTCCTCTTCTTCAACAGGATCCATTCCTAACACTCCTTGTTCTGCTTTCTCTGATCTTTGTCTCTATGTGCCTAGTGATTATTCAATTCGCCATGGAGGAGATTGCACGCCTGAACGATCTCCTCCACCCTTGATCTGTCCTGATGCTCCTAGAAAACGCAGACGATTGGATGAACGATCTACTCAAACTGATTTGGTGGACTGTCATGATCGTTTATTTATCGATGATGATTTACGTGGAGTATGTCCCTTGTGCTTGAACCTTTTTTCAATGACTACCGTCCATCTTCATTTTTACGTCCTCAAAACGGAAACGCCTACCGGCTGCAATGGTTGCTGCAAATTATACGGTGAACAACTTAGTCGTCGAAAACGCACTACCGCTACCGATGTGCCTCTCCTGCCTTACTTTGAATAAAATTTTTCCAAGTCAAAAAATCAAAACATTTTTACAAGTCAAACATTTATTCCGCAAAGAAAATAAAATTGTTAAGCCACCTTCTTTTGAGGTGGGATGGGGCGCCACCCATTTCCTGGATGTAATCCAAAATTTCCATTTGGTAATCTTCACTTTGCTTGGACAAGTAAATGAGTTGAGCATTTGTCATGAAACTAAGTAATGGGTCTTGAGCTAGTTGCTTGAGAGTGGGTTGGGGTAAAACGGGTTGGGTTGTCTGACACTCCGGACATATTCTGATATGGCGTCGCGTCGCGGTCATCCACGTCAATTGA
>Ga0172362_10002448_pt1 | contig 16114 bp, 18 predicted proteins | sample LakKivs1_kivu2a2_FD_114534 | JGI IMG/M metagenome (GOLD analysis project Ga0172362, IMG submission 114534) | Sediment microbial communities from Lake Kivu, Rwanda - Sediment s1_kivu2a2 | ecosystem: Environmental > Aquatic > Freshwater > Lake > Sediment | place: Rwanda: Western Province, Lake...
ATTTTGTAAAAAGGGGATTAAAGAGGTAGCAACCGATATAGATTGTTCCGGTGAAATGTCGATAAAATCAATTTCTTTTCTATCTGCGACCCCTGGCTCACTCTTAATCCTGGATTCAACTTCTCGAGGAATAATATTTCCTTTTCCATCAATTCGAACATTACCTGAGGCGATGTTATATCTTTCTTCTTCATAAGCATTGAGGTATCGAGTTTTCGCTATCACCCTGCCTTTTTCCACTTTGAAATAAGGGGTTTCAATAAATCCATAAGGATTAATTTTGGCAAAGCTGGCCAAGTGGCCAACCAATCCGATATTCGGTCCTTCCGGAGTCTGAATTGGACAAATTCTTCCATAATGAGAGGGCTGAACGTCCCTGACTTCAAATCCTGCCCTTTCTCTGGTTAATCCGCCCGGCCCGGTAGCCGATAACCTCCTTTTATGTTCTAACTCAGCTAAAGGATTTTCATTATCCATAAATTGGGACATCTGGGATGAGGTAAAAAATTCTTTAACTACGGCCATCACCGGTCGAGGATTGATCAGTTGGATTGGAGTTAAGGTATAAATATCAAGAGTGGACATTCGGTCTTTGATTATCCTTTCCATTCTCATCAATCCCACCCTTAATCTATTTTGCAAAAGTTCAGTGAAAGTTCTAACCCTTCGATTACCTAAATGATCAATCTGATCAGGTTTTCCCTCCGGGTCATTATTTAACCTGATAATTTCTCTAATTACCGCAATGACATCTTCCGGTTTTAGGACCCGGTCTTTCATGGTAATTTCTTCTTCCTTTTGTTTAGGATTTCTCAGCACTGGTAAGCGTTGAGTCATCCTCCACCTCCCCACCTTTGACAAATCATATCTTCCAAAGTTGAAAAACATATTTTCAATTAATTCCCGGGCAGTGTCTGGCGTGGCGAGGTCACCCGGTCTTAATCTACCATAAATTTCTACTAAGGCCTCGGCTTGATTATGGGTTGTGTCCCTTTTAAAAGTTTCTTCAATATAATCTATCTCACCCTTATTGATGTCTTGAAATTTTTCTTTGATATCGAAATCTTTATCGATACCGAAGGCCCGCAAAAGCGTTGTCGCTGCCGCCTTTCTTTTTCTGTCAATTTTTACCCCGATAAAGCCCGAGGGTTCAGTTTCAAATTCTAACCAGGCTCCTCGATTGGGAATAATTTTGGCTCCAAAATAATCTTTCCCCCGGATTTTCTGGGTAGTGAAAAACGCTCCTGGTGAGCGAATTAATTGAGAAATAGCCACCCTCTCTACCCCGTTAACAATAAAAGTTCCCCTCTCGGTCATTAAGGGGAAATCACAGAGAAAAATCTCTTGTTCTTTAATCTCTTTGGTTTTAAGATTAACTAACTTTGTTTTGACCCTTAAGGGGGCTTCATAAGAGTCGTTATTTTCTTTAGCTTGCCAATCGTTCTTATATTTGGGCTGGTCTAATTTATAATCTAAAAACCAGAGCTCTAACTCTTTTCCGGTATAATCTTTGATTGGGGAAATCTCTTGAAATAATTCCCTTAAATCCCTTTCCCAAAATCTCTGCCAGCTATCCTTCGGCAACTCTAATAAATAGGGCAAGGGAAGAAAAACCTTGGCCTTCCCAAAATTTTTAATTTTAATTGGATTCATTTTTCAATATAAAAACCTAAAAATGCCCTAAAGCTTTAATTTTTAGGGTAACAGCTTTTATTTAATTTTTAGGAAAAACGGTCTGCCTCGTCTCGTAGGGAATAAGAAACTTATTTAATAGATAGTAAATTTAATTTTACTCCTATTGTGAGAAATGTCAAGTAAATGCACTGGACGGCTACATTGGTAACACTTTGTCTCACGCGGAAAATAGGGTGTTACCTATGTATCTCATCTTGTGCAGTAAAAGTTATTCCTCATAAATTGTTGATTTTTTAATAATAATTTTGTAGATATTCTCGATAAAATCGCCGCCGGCATATCCGATGACAAACGCCAAAGCGGAAGTGAATTGACCGAATAAGGTAAATCCCAATTCTTTTATAGCAATCGCCGAAACCATACCGATTAAACCCGAAATTAACATCATCCCTAAAAAATAACCCCATCTAAAAGGAACGTTTTTATAGGAAAACTGGTGTTTGGTAAAACCAACAAGTCCTCTGACTAAACCGCCGCCGAAGGCAGCAATGAAAATTATCAACATAATTTTAAAATTTGAAATTTACGCCAGGATGAAGAAAATAGGAATTAAAAATAAAAGCAAGTAGAGAGGAATTTTATTTAGTTTGTCAAAAAAATAAAATTGAAGTCACGTTATATATTATATAATCTTTAAAGGCAGAGGGTCAAGCCACCTTTTTAACAGCGTCTCCAATCTAATTAATCAATGGGTTTTAATACTTTCTAAAATCCCCAGACCGATAAAGCTGGCAATCAAGCTCGAGCCGCCATAACTGATGAGGGGTAAAGGAATGCCAATTGTTGGTAAAAGCCCGAGATTCATTCCAATATGGATGAGGGATTGGCAAGTTAAAAGAATTGAAAAACCAGCGGCAAAAAGTCGAGAGAAATTGCTTTGACTAGCGATAGCAATTTTTATGATCCGCCAGATTAAAATCGAAAAAAGCAAAAGTAAAACCGATATACCTGCCAATCCCATTTCTTCAGCCATAGCTGAAAAAATAAAATCGGTTTGGGGTTCAGACAAAAAACCATATTGGGTTTGGGAACCCGAACCTAAACCCTGACCAAAAATTCCTCCGGAACCTATGGCGATTCTAGCCTGATTTTGACTCCAAGAAACCCCTAAGGGCTCGAAGGGCAGAAAAAGACTTAAAACTCTTTCTTTTTGATAATTCTCCAGTAAAAAATTCCAGCTCAAGAGAAAAATCAAAAGAAAACAGAAAACCAAAATTAAAAAATGGCGGAGTTTTATCCCCGAAACCAGCAGTATCCCCACCCAGAAGGCAATTAAAATTAGGCAAGAACCTAAATCTGGCTGAAGAAAAATTAAAATCGCTGGCAGCAGAATATAAAGGCCAGAAAGAAGAATGTGTTGTACCCGATACATCTCAACGTGTCTCTTTGAGAAATATTTTGCTAATAAAACAATTAAAACAATTTTGGTAAACTCTATCGGGTCAATTGAAATTTGACCAACTTTATACCAACTTCTTATTCCCCTGATTTCCGGGGCGAAAAAAAATAGGCCAACTAAAGAAATAAGGCAAAGGAGATAAAGAATTAAAACTAAATAAGGGTTTTCTTTCAGTTCTCTCCAGTCAAAAAAACTCAAAATAATCATTAAAAAAAATCCAATTCCAAAAAAAATAACCTGCTTTTTAAAATTCAAGAAATCATCTCGGCCAATGGAACTGCTGTAAATTGAGACGAGGCCGAAACAAACCAATAAAAAAACAATGGTAATCAAAATCCAATCCAACTTCTTCAAATGAATAATCAATGATTTCATTATTAATATTAAGTTCGCTGATTAATTAGAGAGAGAAAGGCTTTTTCGGTGAGGATTTTAATTCCGAGCTCTTTGGCTTTTTGGAATTTTGAGCCGGCTTCCTGACCAGCTACTACATAATTTGTTTTTTTTGAAACTGACTCAGAGATTTCTCCGCCTAAAAGTCGAATTCTTTCCTTGGCCTCTTCTCTAGTCATTTTTTCCAATCCTCCAGTTAGAACGAAGGTAAGACCTGTCAACTTTTTGCTAATTTTTTCTGGCGGCGAAATTTCTACTCCCACCTTCAATAAATCATCAATCAATTTTTGATTTCTTTTTTGTCGAAACCAATTGTAAATGCTTTCTGAAACTTCCGGTCCAACATCGGGAATTCTTTCTAATTCTTCTTTGGTTGCTTTTTTAAATTTTTCGATATCGCCAAAATAATTAGCCAAGTCAACAGCGGTTTCCTCTCCAACGTGGCGAATTCCCAAACTATAAATAAAGCGAACTAAGGGAATTCTTCTGCTATCTCGAATGGCTTCAATAATATTCTTGGCTTTCTTTTCGGCAAATCCCTCCAAGGGTAATAAATCTCCTTCTTTTAGTTCAAAAATGTCGGGAACCTGGAAAATTAAATTCTCATCCATGAGTTGGTCAATAATTTTTGGACCCAAACCGGCGATGCCAAAAGCTTTTTTTGAAGTGAAGTGATATAAAGATTCTCTTTTTCTTGCCGGACAATTTGAGTTTGGGCACCTCCAGACCGCTTCCCCTTTTGGCTTCCTTAATTCCGAACCACAAACCGGACAATTTCTTGGAAAGCGAAATTCCTTCTCTCTTCCAGTTCTTAATTCTGGCAAGGTCTTAATAACGTCTGGAATAACATCCCCTGCCCTACCGACAATAACCGTATCGCCAATCTTTACTCCCAATCTTTTCATTTCGTCTTCGTTATGAAGAGTGGCTCTAGTAATCGTTACCCCGCCAACCCGAACCGGCTTCAAATGAGCAACCGGAGTGACGGCTCCTGTTCTTCCCACCTGAACACGGATCGCTTCAATAATGGTTGTTGCTTGTTTTGGCGAAAATTTAAAAGCCCGACATCCTCTGGGGCTTTTCCCAACCACGCCCAATTTTTGAAAAAGGGCATTGTCGTTAATATTGACTACCACACCATCAATTAAGAAGGGAAGGGTTTCTCTTTTTTTGGAAATTTCCCACCAGAACTCAATAATTTCATTTAAGTTTTGGCAAATTTTTCCCGGGTCAGTTTTAAAACCTAAACTTAGTAAAATCTGATGTTCCTCCGAATGTCTTTTTTGACCTAAACTAGTAACAATGTCATAGGCTAAAAATTTTAAAGGACGAGAGGCAGCTAATTTTGGGTCTAACTGTCTGATGGAACCGGCAGCTAAGTTTCGGGGGTTGGCAAAAGTTGGCAATCCCTTTTTTCTTTGTTCTTCGTTAAATTCTTCAAAATCTTTTTTATCCATGTAAACCTCACCTCTGACCTCAATTCGCCCTTTTTCAATAAAATCGCTAATTCTTTTTTCAATTTCTTTTGATGGTAATTGACAATGGATGTGGAGTTTTAAAGGGATGCTTTCAATTGTCTTTAAATTTTGGGTGACATCTTCGCCGATTTTTCCATCTCCCCTTGTTGAGCCGCAGCTAAATAACCCATTTTCGTAAATTAAGGAAATGGCAAAACCATCAATTTTTAATTCGGCGAAATATTCAAATTTAGCCACCCTTTCCAGTCTTTTCAAGTAATTCTCCCAATCCCCAAGTTCCTCTTCAGAAAAAACATCTTCCATAGAGAGCATGGGAAGTTCGTGCGCCACTTTTTTAAATCCTTCCAGGGGTTTGCCAGCCACCCGCTGAGTAGGAGAGTCGGGAGTGATAAATTCAGGATATTCTTCTTCTAATTTAAAAAGTTCGTGTTTGAGAGAGTCCAAAGCAGCATCAGAAATCTCCTGTTTGTTCAAAACATGATACAAGTATCTGTGGTGTGAAATGACCTTTTTCAGTTTTTCTATTCTCTGTTTGGCTTCATCCTTAGTCATATCTATTGATTTCGGAAATCAATAGGTTTTTGGGGGTATTTTCCCTGCTAACTCAATAATTGCTTCACCAAATTTAGCGGTTCTCTCTGCTAAATCATATTTCTTTTTGTTATTTGGATTTTGGATTTGATTTGACATTTGAGCTTTGGGTTTTGGATTTTTACGTTAGTAATTGATTTCGATGGCTCTTTTTACTTTTTTGTAAGAACCGAGAGATTTAAGGCAGTAGTTTTTAGCGTCGCAATAATTAAAGTCATTAGGGTCAGTAGAGCCGATATAATCAGCACCTAAAGGACAATCAGGCCTTTTATCTTCCGGATTATCAGGGTTTCCGAAAGAACATTTCTCAATCCCCAATTCGAAATTACAACAATATGTCAAAGTATCGTAACTCCCCTCACCAAGTTCAGCGTCGTCGGATTCATCAGAACGAACAGAGGCCGGAGAGTCAGACTGGTAAAGGTTGTAAAGAGCGGCTTCAATCCCGCTATCAGCAGCATAAAAAGCTGAAACCGAGTAGCCAATTTCGGTCATCAGCCTCATTTCTTGAATTAAGATAGCGCAGATTCCCAAAGAAATAGCCAAAATCAAACTAGTAATCAAAACAATAAACAACAACGAAACTCCATTTTGAGATTCGTATATTCGTAAATATTCGTAATTGGTAGGGTTAGTATGGTACATCTAAGTTTCTTTGGGAAATAGTAGTTTGAATTTTGATTTCCGGTCGGAGTTCTAGTATCTTTTGGCCCTTTCCGCCCTTTAGGTCCAAAAAGAGGGTTACTCGGGGCTGGTCGGTGTCATCTTGCGATTCTCCTGAAAGATTAAATTTTAGAGAAATTATCTCTAACTCTTCGGAAGTTAAAGCGACTGGAGTTGCCTCATTTTTTGATTCTTTCAGCCGATTGTCGTTTTTATCCCAAAAGAATTCTTGACATTCTCCGTTGTAATTGATAAACCTTATGGCTGAGATATCTCCATCCGGATTCTCGTAGTTAAAACCATATCCTTGAGTTTTAAGACAAGGACAAGTGGTCGGGTCATTTATATCTAAGCAACCTATTTCTTTTTTTGCCATTCTTAAAGAGCGGCTAATATACTCTAAGGTATAGGAAGTATTATCTAAAAGTTTTTGGGAAGCCAAACTTTTTATCTGTCCTTTGAGAGAACTAACAAAAAAGCCAGTGGGACCTGCCACCAAAATGGTAAAAATAGCAACCGCCACTAAAATCTCAATTAAGGAATAACCTCTACTCATTTTATTTATTCCAATTATATAAAAATTCTTGGCTTTTAATTGAATAGATTTTCCCTTTTGTTTCCCAAAAAACCTCAACTGAAACTTTCAGCCGATCTGGTTTTTCTTCTGAAATAGTAATTTTTCTCTTAAATTTAGTTTGTATGTCGCTGTATCCTGGAAAATCAGGATAAGTGTAAAATCCGTTAGTGCCGTCAATATATAAATATCTGCCATTGCCAATAAAAGCGGATAAGGCTGTGTCATCGTAATCTATCTCCCAATCGCCAACAACATCCAAACCCGCATCAAAATCATTCCCCTTTAGCCAGTTACTATCACGAATGTTTTTAATGATTTCCATCCCCTCTTGGAGCAAATAGGATGCAATTAATCTCGATTGGACCTGGGCAACCGAGCCAATCGTTTGTTGAATTAAAATAAAGCTGCCGCCAACCGCCAGAGTTAAAATGGTAATAGCTAAAATTACTTCCAATAAAGTGAAGCTTTTCATGGTTTTTTAGTTTCGATTAGGCCGGCTTTATTAACAGTAATGGTTCGGGTAATGGTTGGGTTATCTTTTACAGAAAGAGTGACTACGGCTTCATTTTCCCCTTCAGCACCTTCGGATTGAATGGTTACCGTAGGCTCGGGAGGGGTAAAAGTTACGGAAAGAGAATCGACTGGTAAAAGAGATCCATCTGATAAAAGAAGTTGAAGATTTTTAATTTTGATTCCCTCTTCTAAAGTGAGCTCTTCCATGGTCTCATTGTAGGAATAACCAGCTCCAGGAGTGGCTCCGGCACAGGTAAAAGAAGACCCCCGGGGGTCAAAATCTGCCTCGCCATCGCAATCGGCAAACAAAATAATACAATATCCTTTTCCTTCGAGAGCAGATAGGCAAAGGTCCTGAGGGGGATTAATTTCAAAATAAATTCCGTATCCGCCTTTAGGGAAACTTTCTTCTGGGTCAAATTCTGGCGGTGTTTTCTGAGCCGAAATTGCCATTTCCTCGGCTCTTCTTAAATCTTGAGCCAATTTATGAGTGGAGCGCAAAAGAGCCGACTGCTTTTCACCCTGGCGATAATTGGGCAAAATAATTAAAGCCAGAATAGTGATGATGGCACCAACAACAGCCAGTTCCAAAAGAGTGAACCCTGAACCACTTTTTTTAATTTTAGACATTGAAAAAATTTAAATACCAATTGATGATATTTTGACCCCAGAATAAGGCTAAAAAAGTACCGGCCACTAAAAATGGACCAAAAGGGACTTCACTCTTAAGAGTTTTTTTACCGGTAGCAATGAGCCCTATTCCTATTATAGCGCCAATAAAAAAAGCTAAAAATAGGGCAACTAAGATATTTGGCCAGCCCAAAATTAAACCCATTAAAAAAGCCAGCTTTATATCGCCTACTCCCATCCACTTGCCCCGGGAAATTAGAACTATTGCTAAAAAAAAGGCAGCTGCGCCAACTGCTGAGTATATTGTATTTAGCATTTCGTATTTTGTATAAAGATTGAAAAAAATACCAGATACCAGATACCAGATACCAGATACCAGAATGGCCGGGTAAATTATTTTGTCGGGAATAATATAGTGTTTTAAATCATAGACAAAAACAATAATCAAAAAACAACTCATTATTAATAAATATACGTAGGTGAAATTATTAAGATTGAGGGAGGTTAGGAAAAATAATAGAAAAATAAAGCCGGTAGCTAACTCTACTAAAGGATACTGCCAGGAAATGGGTTTTTGGCAATAACGGCATTTTCCTTTTAAAAATAAAAAACTTAAAACGGGGATGAGGTCTTGCCAGATTAATTTATGTTTACAGTGGGGGCAATAAGATCGACCCTTTAAAAAACTTCCACCAATTTCTAACCGATAAATGACAGAGTTTAAAAAAGAACCAAATAGTAACCCAAAAAGAAAAATTACCAGATAAAAAAAGGTTGACATTATCTAATTTTAACATAAAACCCCCCACCACTTTATAGGGACTTCCAAAACAAGTTTTTCAAGTTAATCCACCTACAGAAATTATTAGTGGATTGAAATCCGCATAAAGCGGTGGGGGGTTAAGTCAGACAGTTAAAAAGCCAAAACCTTTTTAATCTGCAGCGCAGTTAAAATTTATTGCATCACAAGAAACAGCTGTACAGTCAACTGCACCATTACTGTCTAAACACCATTGATTGCTGTCGTCACAACCTGAGGGTGCAGCACCAGGAAGAGTCCGCTGAATACAATAGGCAGTGTCGCCGACATTAATTGCCCAGGTACCAGTGGGATGGGCAGCGTCAGCAGCAGCCTTCGCAGCGGTAAATGATGCGTCACTATCACAACCAGTGTAAGCCAAATCATCAGTGTACCTCAGTTCACAAGCTAATCTCATGGAATCCATATTGGCTTTAATAGCGGCAACCTGAGCTTTGGTTCTGGCTCCACCCAGAGAAACTAAGACAATGGAAGCCAAAATTCCAATAATAGCAATCACGACCAATAACTCAATTAAAGTAAAACCTCTTTTTTTCTTTTTCATTTTGAATTGCCTGCCCCGTACCGAACCGAAAGTTCTGGTGCGGGGTTAATTGTTAATTGAAATTCGACCTTTATTTTTAAAAAATACTTCATTATTTAAACTTAATACTTCCAGTTGAGTCTACGCAGTAGATCGGTGGGTTCGCAGGACAGCTAACGAGAGTCTCCGTCTCCGTCATATCACAGATGCAGTAATCTATGCAGAGCCCTAGCTGTTCTTCAGTTGATGATAGATATTGATAAGAAAAGATATTCCCTCCTATTGCTGGATCATAAGGGAGGCCTGCTGCTGGATCATAGAGGGGGTCTCGAGGTAGAGTAGGAAGATAAGGCTTCATTGCTGTAGAAAATGGTCCATTATTATCAGCATCATCTTCTATTCTAATCCACCCATCTGTTTTGGGATAGTGACCATTATCAACATAGTAAAGGGCGAGGGCTTTAGACAAAGTATCGATTTCGCGTATTCTCCTGGCATCTCTGGCTTTTCCTCTCACTCCACCTAAGGAAACTAAATAACGGAAGACAAAAGCCCAATGATGGCAATAACAACCAATAATTCAATTAAGGTAAAACTTTTTTGTTTTTTAGTTAAAGCCCTGAGCATTTTTTTATTATATCATAAAATTAGTCAAGTCAACAACCTGTGGAAAAGTTAAAAAGTCATCATTTGGTAAAGAGGGACCAAAATTGCCAGCATTAAACCTGCCACCACCACTCCCAGAATAACAATTAAAATAGGCTCTAAAATATTTAAAAGATTGTCAACGGTCCTATCAATTTCCCCTTTGTAAAAATTGACAATATTCATTAGGGTGGTGTCTAAAGTCCCGGTTCTTTCGCCAACTAAAACCATCTGGGTAAAAACGGGAGGGAAAACTTCTGGAGCCTCGACCAAAACCGAGGAAATTGGCTCCCCTTTTCTTACTCGGTCTCGGGTTTCAAAAATAACTTCTTGATAACAACGATTTTCAACAATTTCCCCCGCTGTTTGAAGGGCTTCGGCAATGGGTAGGCCGCCGGAAATTAAAGTGGAAAGATTTTCAGCAAACTGAGCCAGATTAACTATTTTCAAAAATGGACCGATAACCGGAAGGCGCAGAAAATTTCTATCAAAAAATTCTTTTCCTTTTTTAGTCCGATGATACCTTAAGGAGCCGAAAACTAAAAGGATAATCCCGAAAAGAAAAGCCCAGCCCCATTTTCTGAGAAAAGTAGCCGAGCTTATTACCAACTTGGTAACTGCTGGCAGTTCCTGACCGGTGCCGGTTAAAACTTCACCCAAATGGGGAATGACAAAAAAAATCATCAAAATCAGAACCAAAAAAACAACAAATAAAATCAAAGCTGGATAAATCATCGCTCCTCTCGTCTTAGCCGTTAAATGATATTCTCTCTCTAAATGGTCAGCTAAATATTCCAGGGATTGAGAAAGAGTGCCGGAAACCTCGCCAGCTTTGACCATGGCAACATAGAAAGTAGAGAAAGTTTCTGGATACCTTGAAAGGGCGGCCGAAAAGGCGGTTCCTCCTTCGACTTCTTCCGATAAATCTAAAATTCTTTCTTTTAAATCAAGGTTTTGGGTCTGGACAGATAAAGTCCTCAGGGATTCAACCAAGGGAGCTTTGGATTTAAACATTATGGCCAGCTGTCGGGAAAATAAAACAACATCGCTTCGGCTAATCCTTTCAAAGAGTTTTAATCTTTTAGCATAAAGAGGAGGGGCGGTTACTTCTTCTAAAATAGTGACATACAAACCGTATTTTCTTAAAAGGGAAACGGCGGCTTCTCTTGAAGAAGCCTCAACTGCTCCAGATTGAATCTCTCCAGTTTTAGTTCTGGCTTGATAGTTATATTTCATTCCTTTATCCTTAAATTCTCATAATCAGCATTACTCAGCCAGAATCAGCAGTAATCAGCGGCAGGCCAAGGTTTTACGCTGATTTATGCCGATAACAGCTGATTTATGCCGATACAAATTATCAAGGCGTTATCGAACGAGCATTTTTAGTTCGGCGGGATTGAGAGAATAATTGATGGCATTTTCCAGAGAAATTTCTTTCATCTTGACTAAATTGGCGAGGGCGCGATTCAAAGATATCATCCCGATTTCAGCAGAAGTTTCAATAACCAAAGGTAACTCATGAATTTTGTTTTCCCGAATCAGATTGGCGGTGGCGACGGTATTGAGCATGACTTCGCAAGCCGGAATTAAACCGCCCTTAATCCTGGGAATTAATCTCTGGGAAATTATTCCCAAAAGGGAGCCAGACAACTGAGCTCTAATTTGGTTTTGCTGCTCGGAAGGAAAAGAGTCAACCATTCGATGAATGGTCTGACTAGCCGAATTAGTATGCAAGGTGGCAAAAACCAAATGCCCGGTTTCAGCGGCCGTGATGGCAATAGCGATGGTTTCCGGGTCTCTCATTTCCCCAACCATAATCGCATCCGGGTCCTGACGAAAGGTGGAACGCAGCGCTCGGGCAAAACTTAAAGTGTCTTGATAAACTTCTCTCTGGTCGATAATCGCCCGGTCATCTTCAAAAACATATTCAATCGGGTCCTCAATAGTGATAATGTGGTCGGTCCGGCTGTGATTTATTTCATCAATTAAAGCCGCCAAGGTAGTACTTTTCCCCTGAGAAGAAGGGCCGGCAATCAAGACGAATCCCTGCTTGGCTTGGCTAAATTGGTGCAGAATAGGAGGGAGATTTAGTTCTTCAATATTTCTAATCTTGGCCGGGATTAACCTGAGAGCACAAGCGACCACCCCTCTTTGGCAAAAAATATTGACTCTAAAGCGAGCTTTTTCGAAAAAACTATAAGAAAAATCAATCTCTTTCTCTTTGAGAAATCTCTGGAGCTGCTCTTCGGTCATTATCGTTTCCGCTAATCCCCGAGTATCTTCCTGAGATAATTTTGGTTTTTTCAAAAGAGGAACTAATCTATCAGCTATTCTCAGAACCGGCGGGTGACCGACGGAAAGATGCAAATCAGAAGCCTGTTCTTTGACCGTTAAGGATAAAAGTTCTTCAAGTTGTCTTTTATAATTATCCATAATTGTTCATAAGATTTTTTTAATTTCTTCCACTACCTCTGAAGGGGTGTGGTAGGCTTTAATGAGATATTTGGTTGCTCCCATTCTCAGCCCCTTTTCTACTTCCTCTTTCTGCCCAAGATTAGACAAAACAATAATTTTTAAATCTTTCAGGTTTTCATTTTTCATTTTTAGTTTTTCATTTTTAATTTTTTCCAGAATCTCCCAGCCATCAATCTGGGGCAAAACAATATCTAAAAGCAGGAGATTAAATTTCTCTTCATTTAATTTTCTTAAAGCGCTTTCACCTTCTCGGGCCGCCTCAACTGAAAAACCACTATCTCTGAGTTTGGTAGTATAAATATCGATTATGAAGGGGTCATCTTCAACTAGTAAAATTCTTTTCATTTTATTTTTCTTCAGCTACTCTTAATACTTCCTCAATAGTAGTCACCCCCGCTAGCACTTTCAAGATGCCATCTTGTTTCATGTCAATCATTCCCTGTCTTTTTGCCTCTTTGAGAATTTCCTTTTCTTCGGGCGTTTTTAAGATAATATCAGCCAGTTGGTCTGTCATTGATAAAATTTCAAAGAGGCCAACCCGACCGGTATAGCCTTCGTTGCTGCATTGCCGACAACCGGTGGCTTGATAAATAGTTAATTTTTCTGACGTCTTAAAATCATCTTTTATTTTTGGAGAAAGTCCCTCAATTTCTTTTAAGATTAAATCTCGGATTTCTTTTTTAGGCGAAACAGGTTTTTTACAATCATCGCATAATTTTCTGACCAATCTCTGGGCAATGGCAATACTGAGAGTGGGGGGAATCAAATAGGGCTGGATACCCAAATCGAGAAGTCGAGGAATTACTCCCATAGCATTAGAGGTATGTAAGGTAGATAAAACAAGATGACCAGTTAAGGCAGAGTGGGTGGCTAAGGAAGCAGTTTCCGGGTCGCGAATTTCGCCAACCATGATAATATCCGGGTCCTGTCTGACCATATGTCTTAGACCGACAGCAAAATCATAACCAATTTCTGGCCTGGCTTGGGATTGGTTAATTCCTTCGATGAAGTACTCGACTGGGTCCTCTAAGGTCATAATATTTACCCCTTCTTTATTTAAAATTTGCATGATGGCATATAAAGTAGTGGTTTTTCCACAGCCGGTGGGACCAGTTGCTAAAATCAAACCATAAGGTTTTTCAATTGCCGCTTTGACTACATCAAAATTTCTTTTTTCCAAACCCATCTCGGTAAGGGTTTTTAAACCAACCGTCGGGTCTAAAACCCTGATGGCCACTTTTTCGCCCAAGGTGGTCGGGAAGGTGGAAACTCGGAAGTCAATATTTTTTCCATCGATAGTTGTCGAAAATCTGCCATCTTGGGGAATTCTTGTTTCATCAATTTTTAAATTAGAAAGGATTTTAATCCTGGCTACAACGGCCGGGTGGACCCTCAAAGGTAAAAAGATTGAGGAGTGCAAAGCTCCCAATAATCTAAATCTCACCCTTAATTTTTCTCGAACCGGTTCAATGTGGATGTCAGAAGCCCGACCTTCAACCGCATGTCTTAAGATGACGGCTACAATCTTAGTAATGGGAGCTTCCTCAGCCAATCTTTCGAATTCAGCAGCTGTCCTCGGCCTGGCTCTAACTTCTTCTTTTATCTCTACCTCTAACTCCTCTAAAGCTTTTCCTACCTCCTTTTTTAAAGTCCGATATTGTTTCAAAAGCTCGCCAAAGGTAGTGAGAGTAATCAGAAAAACTTGATAGGTATAATTTCCCTGGCGGGCTAAAAATTTAAGAGCCTCCTGGGCTTTCAAGTCTTCAGGATAAACCATTCCTATCTCTAAAACCTTGTCTTTTTTTGCCAATGGGATCATCTGGTAGTGCCTGGCAGTTTCTTCCGGAATCATCCCCAGGGCCTCCAAAGGAACCTCCGGGACCGCGACCTCTTTTAATGGGATTTTTAAATTTTTACTTTTTAAGTCAAATAAAAAGTTCTCCTCGCAAACTCTTCTTTCTAAAATCACATCTTCCTCTCGTCTGTTGGTTTCTTTAATTTCAAATTCGAGAGTTGAAGCTTTCTCTTTGTCGATTATTCCTTGTTTGACTAACTGTTGAAGCAATGTCATCTTAATATGGGATGAAGGGATTTTTTCGACCTATTTTTTCTATTATCTCCCCTTCAACAACAATTCCTCTGAAGGGGGCAACCTCTTCAAAGGGCTGGAGTGTTTTAAAAATCGGATTTTCTAAAATCTTAAAATCTATCTCCACTCTTTTTAAAGGCTTTGTAACCTCTTCAAGGGAAATCGGTTTCTCTTTAAAAAGAAAACTTCGCCAGACAACCAAAGCGGTGACTAATAAAATTAGCCCAAAAATTATAATATAACGTCTTTGAGTTTTTCTTTTTTCTAAAAATGTAATAGCCATAACCCTACGAATTACGAATCTCTACGAATATACGAATAAATTGTTCGTAGCGGAAAGCGAAAATTCGTAAATTCGTACACCGCTTTCCGTTAATATGAATAAACTTTTATTTTGAGGTTAAAATCGATGGGGGCTTCTTTTTCTGAACCGGAAAAGGAAATGCTTTCTATTTCAATTAATCTCGCCGTTTTTTCTAAATTGTAAAGAAAATTTTTAAAGGCAGGATAATCACCGGCGACTGTCAAATTAACTCCCGTTTCTTTAATTTCGGAACTGAAACCCTTTTTGATGAATTCTTCTTTGAGGGGATTAGTTGAAGAAGACGTTATTTTCTTTAAAACTAAACCATTTTGAGAAGCAGCTATCTGAAGAAAATTACCGAGAGAAGGTAAGTAAGGGTCGGGAGGGAGAGCCGAATTTATTTTCGAGAGCTCCTGTTCAAATTTTTTTAATTTTTCTTTAGCTTCATCAATCTCGGAAAAATATTTTCTTTCAGTTTGAAGCTCAACCTCTTTTTCTTTAACCTTTAACTGAAGCAGCTTCAAGTTCTGATATTTTGGCAAACTAAATCCGGCAACTAAAAGGAGAGTGAGGCAAAGTCCGATAATGATGGCTAAAGGACGAGAAATGGTCATAATTTATTTAAAAAATTTTGGGTCGAAGACAAGATCTAAAACAAATTCAATTTCTCCTTTTTTTCCTAAGGAAATTTTAGTTAAATTAACTTTTTTAAGCAGGGTTTCGCTTTTTAGAATCTGGATTTGTTGACCTAAGGCCGCAAAGCTCTCGGCCTGGCCAGTGAGGTTGGCGGTCGCCTCCCCGGGACCCAGGCTAATTTGGGAAATCCAAATACGGGGATGAGTTGTTTTTTCTAAGAAATCAAAAAATTTTGAAGGAAGAAAATGCTGCTCAAGTAATAAACCAAAGTTTTTAATTTTTTTCTGATAACTTAAAATCTCTTCTTCTTGACTAATCTTTTCAGAAGTTTTTTCTTTGCTAATTTCTCCTTTTAAATTGGAGATTGTGGCTAAAGATTTTTTCTGGAGGTGCCCTAAAAGAAAGAAGCTCAAAATTACTCCGATAAGGAGGATGGTTAAAACGTAAAATAAAATTTTTAACCAAGAAGGTAGAGGAGGTGCCTTCCTTGGAAGAATTTCAACCATAGTGGTATTACATAGTTAGGTCGCGGCAGCTTTACCCCAAATTTGCTTCGCAAATTTCGGGGACCCCAGCACACCGCTCTTTAAAAACCCTAGGATGGGAGCTCCTGTTTGACAGGAAGCTCTCGCATCCCTCCGGTTTTTAATATTTTCCTATACGGGAAAACCGAAGGGTTTCCC
>Ga0172362_10002449_pt1 | contig 16112 bp, 10 predicted proteins | sample LakKivs1_kivu2a2_FD_114534 | JGI IMG/M metagenome (GOLD analysis project Ga0172362, IMG submission 114534) | Sediment microbial communities from Lake Kivu, Rwanda - Sediment s1_kivu2a2 | ecosystem: Environmental > Aquatic > Freshwater > Lake > Sediment | place: Rwanda: Western Province, Lake...
GGCAGTTGAGAATCTACGGCTCTATAGTTCAGACTAAGCCCACGGTAATAATCCAGACTATTCTACGTGCTCAAATTTGCCAAATGCTTGAGAAGGCTGCTTAAGGGTTGATGAAGTGAATGGATTGCGATAAGGAGGTTGGTGAAGATGAGGTTGTCTATTGTGGTGATTGTGGAGCGCCTTTATGCAGAGAATGTGAAAGTTTAGGGCTGTGTTTAAAATGCGCCGAAGTCTGAGAAACAGAAGAAAAGTTGTAATAGATGCATGAACAATTCGTTAGTACAGAATGAAGATTTAAAAGGATTTTAGCCATTCTATGTATTGGTTTAGGTGAGTGTTTCGTTTGTTAGCGTCTGTGAACAAATATACTGCAGCTCTTCAGCGGGTTGGTGCCATTTATGAGGAGAGCATGCTTCTTTTGAGTATGTACGCTCGTGATGGAGATTGGAAGGTTGTAAAGGAGAAGGTGCTTCGGGAGAATCTTTTGAAGAAGGGTTCATCAAGGTGGACGGACAATATTCTGAGGGCAGTAAAGCATAGATTTTTTGTTGACCATACACCTTTGCCTGGGGGTAGACAGATTTCCAAATTTGTGTTGAATGATCTCCCGAAATCTTCGAAGATACAGACACTTTATCAATATGTTTGTCATTCGGACCCATTGGTTGACAGAGCGATAACTGGACTTGTTCAACCTCTTCTCATGAAATACGGAGTTTCGAGATTGACGAAGCAAATGTATCTTGCCTTTATGGATGAAGAGGCAAAAGATCATTCTGAGCTTAGGTCTTGGTCTTCTGTGGTCTATACGACTTGGCATAGGAAGTTTTTTGCGTTTTTGCGCCATTCTGGGATTATGGAAAAAGCGCCAAGTGTGGAGATTAGGAAGCCTTTGGTTAGGGTTGAGCCGTTTACGTTTTTTCTGTACGGGTTAATCGATAGAGGAATTTCCGGGTTGGAAGTTGTTAACAGTCCATTATGGAAAAGATACTTCATGAATGAAGAGGATGTGGAACACGTTCTTTCATCGGCTCAAGAGCGTGGTTGGATTGAATATAGAAGAATGGGCAGTATTGTTGAGTTGACGACTCGTTTTCGTTCTTTGGAGGAATGGCTTGATGGCGCCTTGGGATGAAAAGAGATTTAGTCGATTGCAAGACATGATAATTGCAACAATGGAGGGAAAAAGACCCGTTATAGATGTTCCCTACTATATTTACCTCTACAATCCCTCTGAAGAGTTGAGAGCTTTGGAGGAGTTTCAAAATTTGGAGCGTAGACTTGGGGTGAAGGGATTTTCGACAGAGATTGTTTGGCTGTCAGATTTGATGATATCCGCGCTTAAGAAATTCAGGCTTCTGGACGCTAAAGTAGTCGATAGCGAGAGGGAAAGGAGGGGTAGTGTGCAAAGAGATATGGAGCGCATTTTGCCCGAAGAAATAGCCTCCCAGTTAAAGAACAGGTTAAGAGGTAAAGGGCTGGATCATTGTGCTATTCTGCTTCGGTCCGGTGCTCTGTATCCTTTCGTGCACCTTTCTGCGATTCTGTCTTTTCTTGAAGGATTCGTGCGTTGTACTCTAGTCATCGGCTATCCTGGGGATAGAGAAGGACAGATGCTCAATGAGAAAGGGGAGACAATAAGCAGTTATTATAGAGCAGAAATAATCTAGAGGGGAGAACGCTGTGAAGATCCAAACTTTGTTTGAGAAGGACCCTAGAAGAACACTGCCGCCTGTGGTCAAAATAGACGTTCATGAGGGGGATATTGTTGGCAGTGAAGTTGAAGAGTATGTTGTCACTGATCAAATCCGTGAATCTATGAATGATATTGTCGACCGATTTTTGGAATCGAGAGCGGGGCGACCGTCAGAAGTTTGTGCTTGGATTTCTGGGTTTTTCGGGTCTGGTAAGAGTCATTTTCTGAAGATGTTGGGCTACATTTTGACGAACAAAAAGGTTAAGTTGTCCAGTGGCGCGGAGATGGAGGTAGCAGAATATTTCGGACAAAAGCATGGAATCAGTGGCACGCAAATCTTGGCTAAAGAGCTCAAGACCAGAGGGTTATTTGTCTATATGCTCGATTTTGACCGCACCAAGGAACCAGACCTTTCGAGATTTCTGTTTAGGATTTTGTTGAGAGAGCTTGGGTTTTCGGAGATTTTCTGGGTTGCTGAAGTGGAACGTATGTTGAAGAGAAAAGGCCTCTTGGATAGATTTGTAGAGTTTGTTGAAAAAGAGGAAGGAATGCCGTGGAAAGATGTGAGGCAGACTGAAACAAGAGTTCGTTCCGCATTAATTCGCGGATTGACAAAGGTCGACTCTAAGGCGTATCCATCAGAATCTAGAGCTGAGGAGGCAGTAAGGGACGCAGAGAAAGAGTTCACAATGAATCCAGAGAAGCTTGCTAGGAGATTGTTGGAGGAGGCGGAGGCCGTTGACCCGAAGGATGGGCGATTTGTTCTGTTACTCGATGAGGTGGGGCTTTATGTTGGAAGAGGAGTAGAGCGGCTTACAGAGCTTAATGCTTTGGCGGAGAATGTCGAAAAGATAGGTAAGGGTAAGGTCTGGATTTTTGCCACGGCACAAGAGGCCATTGAGCAGGTTCTGTCTCAGATTGAAGCTAGAAGGCCTGAGCTTGAGTGGATTAAAGATAGGTTTAGAATTAGGGTGGATTTGCGACCTGAAAATATTGCTACTGTTGTTAATGAAAGATTGTTGAAGAAAAATCTTGAGTCGGAGGCTTTCAAAGAACTGAATGGGTTGTATCGAAAATTTGAGGGAACTTTGAAAATGAGTGCTTCAATTAAGGAACCTGCGAGAGATACGTCAGGTCTTCTTACTAGGCTTAGCCAAGAGGCTTTCTTGGAAAGTTACCCATTGATGCCTTATCATGTACCTCTCATGATTAATGTTTTTGGTGTTTTGAGATCTCGTGGAAGGGTTTCACCTGAGTTGACTGGGCGTGAAAGAGCGGTGCTGCAGGTGGCTAGGTGGGCTCTTCTTAACCTTGTTGATAGAGAAGTTGGTGCTTTGATAACGTTTGATACTGTTTATGATGCTATTGTGGAGGAATTGAAAGCTATTCGTTCAGAGCAGCAGGCTTTGATTGAAAGCGAAATTGGGAAGGGTGGCGAAGTTGCAGGGATGCGGGTGGAATCTGTTGCGAAGGCGCTTTTCCTTCTTCAACAGGTGGGTGAGGAGATTCCTTGTACTGTGTCCAACATTGCGGCTGTGCTCTATCCGAAGTTAGGGATGGATCAGAAAGAACATGAAGAGAGGGTGCGTGCTTGTGTTGAGAGTCTTGTGAAGGGTAGGTGGGTTAAGGAAGATGAGGGGAAGTTTAGATTTCTATCGGAGGTAGAGAGGACCTTTGAGCAAGATGTGGCGGCTCAAACACCAAGGGCGACTGACAAAGAGTCTCTTGTTTTGGAGATTGCAAAAGACAGTTTGAAGGAGGTTAAGGCGTACAATTATGAGAAGCTTAGAGCGTTTCAAGTTCATCTATGGGTGGATGATCAAGAGGTTACAACCGTGGGTCCTCTCAAGCTAAGGTTCTACACTCCGTATTGGGTTGGCAATCGTGAGGACCCGGTGGCAGAGCTCTACAACAAGAGTCTTGCTGAAGAGGATGCAATTTTTTGGATTTGTGGCGGAAATGATGCCTTTGAGGACAAGGTTAAGAGGGTTTTGGCTGTTGAGCAGGCGTTGGCTGAAAGAGAACGAAGGGCTACTTCTCCTCAGGAGATGAGGGAGCTGGATCGTTATCGGAGTGAGATTGAGATTGTTAGGAATGATGAGCTTCCAGGCATTTTGGTTTCTTCGGCTAGAAATGGGGTTGTTATCTATCGCGGTGCGGAGGACAAGCTTGCTGGGAAAGAAGACTTGGGTGATGTGTTCAACCGATACATGAAGAGACTGGCTGATGAGCTGTTCACGATGTTTGACATGGCGCGTGTGAGAGTTGAGGATGAGGATGTTGGCGCCATTCTAGTCTGGAAGACGGGGAGTCTACCTTCGGTTTATTCTGAATTGAAGCTTGTGGACAAGGATGGTAATATTTCGATAAGTGCTCCTGTGGCTCACGCGGTTTTGAGCGAGGTTAAGAACCGAACCGAGAAGGGTGAGGAGTGTACTGGGTTGTGTTTTGAGGAGCATTTTGGTGATCCGCCGTATGGTTGGGATCCGAGAGTTGTGAGGTTGACTCTTGCGACTTTGTTCAAGAATGGGAGTTTGCAGGTGGAGAGTGAGGGTAGGATTTATGTTTCGCCTGAGGAAAGGGCGTCGCATGATCTTTTCACTCGTGCTCGGGATTTTAGGAAGGCTAGGTTTCTGTTGGGTGCTACTGTAACTACTGAGCAGAAGAATTTGGCTAGGCGTTTAATGTCGGAAGTGTTGGGTAGGGGAGTAGGGCCCACGGTTGAGGAGATTTCTAAGGAACTCGAAGGCGGTGCTAAGGAGCTTTTAGAGGACATTCGTGATTTGAGGATGAAAGAGGGTTTCCATTCATTGCCTTATGTGAATATTTTGCGTGACTTGGAGAATGCTTTGAGGGGTATTCAGGAGCAGCCGTCTTATACGCTGAAGGTTTTGAGGTTTATTGATGAAGGCACAATACAGCCCATAAAAGAAGGAGTTCCGGTTCTTTCTAAGTTGAAGGAGTTTGTCAATTCTGGTAAGCTGGTAATTTATCGTTCGGTGAACGACTTCGTTGATAGACGACTGGATGAGCTTTTACCGTTGAAGGACGAGCTGAGAAGTAAGGGCGAGGCTCTAAAAAAGAAGATTGGCAGTCGTGCGTTGCTTGATGAGTGGGGAGATGTTTACGAGACGTTTAGCCTTCTGAAACGTGAGTATGAGAAACTATATGCACATCTACATTCTGAGCGGCAGAGCAAAGCCTCGAAGGCAATGGGTGAGTTGGAGGCATGGTCTAAGTCTAAGAAGCTGGATGTTAAAGTTGTGAATGAAGCTTTGGGGCCTTTGCGGGAGTTTTTGTGTGATGGTGGTGAAAAGGGCAAGTACGATGAGCATGAGTATGTCTGTGCTGTGTGTAGGCAGTCGCTTTCGTCGCTAAACTACAACATCGAAGCTGTTAGTGGGCGTTCTGAGAAAGCGAAGAGGGTTCTTGTTGAGGCGTTGGCCAAAACTGAGGAGAAGAAGAAGCCTACGGTTCCTGAGAAGTGGTCTAAAGAGGGTATTGTGGATTCGGTTGAGGATTTTGACCAGATTGTGGGCGAGGCTAAAGATGCGGTTCAATATGGGGTAAGTCGGAAGAAGAAGGTTAGGGTTAAGGTTGAGGTTGAGCGTGAAGGGGCTTGATGGATAAGGCGAGGAGGTCTCGTTTAAAGAGTGTTGTAGGGCAGGCCCGCCGGGTTGTTGAGGAAGACGTTAGGGTTCAGGTTAGGCGTCTTGGAATTGATGAGAACGAGATAAAGCCTGTCGAGAGGCTTCCGCATCTCTCTACTGCTGATAAGGAGTTGAGGCAGAAGATTATTGAGGCGTTGGAAAAAGAGAAGGCGGGTGATATTTCTCATGGTGAGGCTTTTGATAGGTATGTGAGGCATGTTGGTTTTACTTATGTGAATAGGATTGCGGCTTTGAGGGCGATGGAAGTTCGCAATCTGATTAAGGAGACAGTGATAAGACGTGATGTTTATGGTGGTGGTAGCAGGCGTGAGTATGAGCTTGCTGATCGGGAGCGGTTTTCTGATCCTTATGAGTTGTTGAAGGCTGGTTTGGTTGAGGCTTTTAATGAGGTGAGTGCGGAGATTAGGGTTTTGTTTGATGTTAACAGTGAATATAGCGTAGTTTTTCTTGGGCATAAGGCTTTGTTAGAGTTGATTCGGCTTCTGAGCGAAGAGGTTCCTGAAGATGATTGGAAGGAAGATGACGTTATTGGTTGGATTTATCAGTATTACAATGAGGAGGCGAGAGCGGAGTTTAAGAAGGCCAAACGTAAGCCGAAGGCCGATGATATTCCGGTTATTAATCAGTTTTATACACCTCGTTGGGTTGTTCGTGTTTTAGTGGATAATACGTTGGGTCGGCTTTGGTTAGAAATGAATGGTCGCTGTCCGAAGTTGGGTGATCCAGTGAAAAGGACAATGGAGCAGTTACAAAATCCTTCTGGAGATAAAGTTGACGAGTTTTGTTCGTATTTGGTTCCGTTGAGTCAGGAGCCGCCGCCTAGGGAAAGGAAGAGGGTTAGGGAGATTAAGGTTCTTGATCCTGCTTGTGGTAGTGGGCATTTCTTGGTTTATGCTTTTGATGTTTTGTTTAGGATGTATAAGAAGGATGAGCCTGATACATCAGTTGAGGAGATTCCTAGGCTGATTTTGGAGAATAATTTGTGCGGTATTGATATTGATTTGAGGGCTGTTCAGCTTGCGGCTTTGAGTTTGTATTTGAAGGCTAAGTCATATAATCCTCGGTTGAAGATCAGGAAGATGAATTTGGTTTGCGCTGATGCGCGTATTACGGATGGTAAAGTTAGGAAAGTGTTTTTGCAGAGGTTTGCTGACGATCCTGAATTGCAGAAGATTTTTGCGAAGATTTTTGAGGATTTGGAATACACTTACGAGATTGGCAGTCTTTTGAAGGTTAGAGAGCCTTTTGAGAAACTCTTGGAAAGAAGAAAACACGAAGTGGGTATACAAGCGGTTCTGGTTCCAAAGATTGAGGGACAGACGGCAATTTCTAGAAGTGGGAAGATTGAAGGACAGGCTAAGTTGGGCATGGAAGTTGTAAAAGATAAAGAGGATACTCAAGTTATTGCAGTACCTAGAGAAGTTACTTTGGAGCAGATGCTTAACGCTTTGAAAGAGTTTGAAAAAGAAGCCATGGAAAAAAGAGACATGGGAACACTATTATTCGCGACAGAAGCTGAGAAGTCTGTTGGCGTGTTACAGCTTCTTTCCCAAAAATTTGATACTGTGCTTATGAATCCTCCTTACGGGAAGGATATGCCCGAAACAACAAAGAGATATTTAAGAAAGCATTATCCTAGGACTCACAGGGATTACTATGTTGCTTTTATGGAACAAGCAATGGATTTGACTAAGGCCAATGGTTACGTAGGTGCTCTTGTTGGTAGGACATTCATGTTCCTCAAGTCTTATAAATGGGTCCGCGAGGAGCTTCTACGGAATAAAGCACATCCTCAATTAGTCCTAGATTTGGGCTTCGGGGTATTAGATGTAGCTACCGCCCGTTGGACCGCTTTTACTGCACGCAATGTAGACACGATGACGGTTGCTGATGAGTCTATTACATTCTTTCGTTTAACTGAGTGCGGCGGAGAGGAAGATAAACGCCGTACTTTGAAAGAGATATTGCTTACTGTGCAGTCGGGAAGAGAGCATCCTCTACTTTACCGAACAACTCTCGACGCTTTGGCACAGGTGCCCGGACTGCCTTATTCTTATTGGTCTTCTCCCTCCCTTCGGAAAATCTTCACTAGCTTTCCGCCACTAGACCGGGACGTAGCAGGTCGACCGGGTGAAGTCAAAATTGCCGACGTGAAGCAAGGTTTAGCTACAGCTGATGATCCCCGCTTCACGAGGTGTTTTTGGGAAGTAAGCGAAGAGGCTACAGGCCAGAATAAGAAATGGGTTCCATTTGTTGATACAGGACATGCGTACTATGACAACATCGATTTAGTGGTCAACTGGAAAGATAATGGAAGGGAAATTAAAGCATACATTGTGAAGCGCTATCCATATCTTAAAGGTAAGTGGGAATGGGTGGCTAAGAACGAAGATTATTACTTCCGTGAGGGACTGACGTGGTCCGCTGTAGTGAGCTCTCCGCTGATGGATATGCGCCTGCTCCCGACAGCTTCTATATTCGGTCACGACTCTCACTCTGTTTTTCTTGCGGACCCACGGTTTAAATTTAGTCTGCTCGCGTTAAGCAATTCAACTTTGTTCTCTTTTCTTTTGGATCTCTTGGACCCTACACAGCACGTTAGAAATGTTGGCGCTGTTGCAACGCTTCCTGTATCAAACAATGCCTTAAAGTCAAAGTGTCTTTTTAGCCTTGCTTCTGAAGTTTACGACATCCTTCGAGAGTGGGATACAGGAAATGAGGTTTCCGCATTCTTCATTAGGCCGTGGATTCTACAAGCGCTCTATGGATTTAATCCGAAGGATAGGCCTATCACTAAGCATCCTTACGCGTTTCAGTTCAGTTGGAGCGAATGGGAATCGTTAAAGAAAGTTCGTTCGATTACAAGAATAAAAGAAATGAGTATACGAGAGCTTGCGTCACTAGCTACACAGCGGAAAAGAATAATACAGTCACGACTCGAAAAACTTCAAAGGCAGATAGATGAAGAAGTTTATCGCCTTTACGAGATTAGTGAAGAAGACAGAAAGCTCATTGAACGAGAACTCGCTTTGCGGGGCAGAGAACCATCTCTCCGTGAAGAAGATGAAGAAACAGAAGAGTTCAGTGAAGAAGAACAAATGGAAGAAGCATTGGATACGGAGACTAAGATAAAAGATCACGTAGCACGACTCGTCTCCTTCTACATTAAAAAAACCTTATTAGAATCAGGCCCAGATGGGATAGTGCCTCTTCACCAACTGGTTGAACAATTGAGGAAAAAACTTGCCGAAGACTTTGGTGAGGATCAAGTAGATGCTAAAGAAAAGGAAATACAAGAAATTCTCGGAAAAAGCTTAGAAGATTGGGTTGCAACAGATTACTTTGATTTTCATGTGAACCTTTACAAAAGGCGTCCAATCTTTTGGCAACTCACCTCCTCAAATTTCTCAACCACCCGTGGATCCAAGGGTGCCATCAACATCTTCCTACACTACCACAAACTCGAACGAGAGACGATTCCGAAAATCCTAAGCGACTACCTCAAACCAGAACTCGAATCGGCAAAATGGAAAACCGAACGCCTAAGACGAGAACTCCAAGAAGCAAAAGAAAAAGGCAACAGAACAAAAGAAAATGAACTATCTAAACAACTTGAAAGCGCTCTATCCATGCTGGAAGAGCTACAGATCTTCCAAAAAGCCTTAGAAACAGTTCACAACCCTCGTTCGGACAAAACAAAACTACCCAAGAACCCAACGTGGGTGCAACAGAAAATAGCTGAAGTAAGAGACAACGGCTACACTCCAGTCATCGACTACGGCGTAAGAGTAAACATCGAACCCCTCAAAGAAGCAGGACTCCTCCATAAAGCAGCCCAGAGGGTCAAATAAATGACCAAACAAAACCTCAAAACAGTTTTGCAAACAGCCATCAACGAAGCTTTCTCCAACAACACACCAATCGTAGTATGGTACGACAACGGTGGGACACTACAAACCCTCGTAGAACACACAACACCCAAAAACGTTGAACTCATCAAATACCAAGGAAGCTATCTCACAATACGCGTCCAAATAGAAACAGAAAAAGACTTCAAAAAACAACGCCTAATCTACATACCAGAAAAAGCCCCAGAACCAAGCTGGCTAAGAGATTACGAAATCTTCGGAAACCGGCTAGACCTCGACCTCACAACAATCCTCAACCAATACTTCAGACTACCCACAGACAAAGAACTAAAAACCATACTAACACCCTCAAACTGCAGACACCTAGCCACAAGATGGGACGAAATCCTAGGCGACACAGAAACCCCACTCAGCCCAGACAAACTCAAACAAGCCCTACTAGCCACAATATTCGAACAACCCCACCAATTCGACATAAAACACGCCATCTTCACATATTTAAGACACCACGACACACTAACCCAAGCACTTGAAAAGTCAAACCTCAACCAAACATTCCAACAAATCCTACAAGAACAATACGGCTACAAACCAACCCAAAACGAACAAACACCAAACCCCAAACGCCTAGCCGCAACCATACTCCTAACCGAACTCGTCCACAACTCAGGCGGACTAGCAGAAAAAGAATTCAGCGACATCCTCCCAGCCAAAAACCAAAGAAAATTCTGGGCAACTCTAGCCACAGAATGGGCAACAAACGAAGACTACAAAGAAAACTTCACCAAATGGTCCCAACAACTAGAAAAAGAATACGACATCCCGTCTAAAGTGAAAGGCAGACCAGAAACAGAAAACGCAACCAGCTTCAAAGCAATCGACGAAGCACTCCTAGAAGAAATCATCACAAGAATAGGCAACGAAGGACTAAAAGGCATCAGAAAAAACCTCACTTACATCAAAACCCTCGCACAAAAAAGACAACAGCACATATGGTCTCGCCTCGGCCTTTTCACAGAATGGAAAATCATCAACCTCTCCCTACAACTCATCGAATCCACCCAAGACTCTCTCACTATCATAGAGAAAACGACAGAGGCAACCACACTACTGAAAAACTATAGCGAAGATGACGGCTGGTGGCAAATCGACCAACTATACAGAGAACTCGCAACCCTCGACACACCAACAAAACCAAAAGTAAAAGAACTCTTCATAGACACCCCTAAAGAACAATACCAAGAATGGCTAAGAAAACTAAACAACACCTTCACCCTAGCCATAGAAAAACAACAAAAATGGCAAACCACAGACGCCACAAACCAAAGAAACTTCTGGCAAAACTATGTCCACCCTCACAAGGAAAAAGTAGCAATATTCCTACTCGACGCCTTCAGATACGAACTCCAAAAAAGACTCGCAGAAGAACTCCAGAAAGGAAGAACAGAAGTAAAGCATCACAACATGTTAGCATCTTTACCATCAATCACCGAAATAGCAATGGCTTCTCTCCTACCAAGCACCACAATGAAAGTCAGCGTGTCTGACGGAGACCTCAAAGTAACACTTGACAAAAAAACAGCCCTAACAAAAAACGACCGAATCACATGGCTCAAAGACAAATTCGGCGATAATGTGGCATGCCTAGACCTCAAAGACCTTCAAAAACCCCTCGACGAACTAAAAAAAGAACTCGCCCAAACCAAAATACTCGTGGTAATGGACAGAGAAATCGACAAAGCGGGATCATTTCTCACGGAAGAACTACTAAACTATTTCGACAAACTACTCTCAGGGGTCAAAAGAGGCGTAGAAACAGCTGCACAAATTGGCTACAACAAAATTCTCCTCACAACCGATCATGGATTCCTCTTCTTCCCACTCCCCAATAAAATCGACACCACAGAAAGTGTTCCAAGCGATCCACAGACAATAGTAAGCAAACGATACGCCATAGGAAAACCACCACAAATACCAGCAACCATATCCCTCTCAAACAAAACATTACCCTACCTCTCAGAAGAAACACGAGCTGTCTTCCCAATTGGAACATCATGGTTCCCAAGACCGGGACCAAAAGAACCCTTCATACACGGCGGCATAAGCCTCCAAGAATGCTGCATCGGAGTACTCGAATGCACCCCAAAGAAAGTAATCGCGAGAGAAAAAGTTGGAATCAAGGTTTCTCTCCCAAGCATAATATCAAGCGCCATATTCATAATCTCACTACAACCCTACCTCAAACAAATATCTGACCAACCAAGAACCGTCATAGTAGAACTGACAGAAAAAGGCGAAACAATCCTACGCTCAGAACCAGTCGAAATTATCGATAAGGAACAAACGTTAACCCTACGACTCCCACGAATACCAAAAGAAATAGAAGTAAAGGTCAAAGACTCAGAAACAGGAGAAGTCCTATTCAGCAAAGCCATCAAAGTGAGTTTAGAGGGTTACGATGAAACACTTTAATCAAAGATCGCCCGAAAACAAAATGGAGTATGAAAAGCATGGTAGACAAGCCTGAATTAGACAGTCTCGACAACAAGCTCCTCTCCTTGTTTCCAGGCAAAGTGGTAAGAAAAGACCTACTAGGACCCCTAAAAGGTCAGTTAAACGTTCCCACATATGTCCTTGAATATCTGCTAGGAAAATACTGCTCCTCATCCGACCCTCAAGTAATCGCGGCTGGCTTAGAAGAAGTCAAACGCATACTCACAGAAAACTACGTTCGCCCAGACCAAAGTGAACTGCTAAAGTCCAAGGTGAAAGAAAAAGGACGCTACAAAGTCATAGACAAAGTGAAAGTGAAGCTCCAAGAAACAGAGGACAAATACTGGGCTGAACTAACAAATCTCCAATTAAACTATGTCAATGTCCACGAAAACCTAGTCAACAAATACGAAAAACTTCTAGGAGGCGGCGTCTGGGCAATTGTAGACCTCTCATACCAACCCGATATATTCCACCACGGAGTAATGCGACCATTCGTCATCGACCAACTCCGCCCAATAGAACTAGCCATCGCAAGCCTAGAAGAAATCAAAGAAAACCGCCAACACTTCACCCGCGAAGAATGGATAGACATCCTACTACGAAGCATAGGCTTCGAACCAGCCAAATTTGACAAAAGACTAAAGATGCTCCTTTTGTGCAGACTGATACCCCTCGTTGAAAACAACTACAACTACGTAGAACTAGGCCCCAGAGGAACAGGAAAAAGCTACGTCTACCGCGAAATATCACCTTACTCCATACTAGTATCTGGAGGCGAAACCACAGTCCCAAGCCTATTCGTCAGCATGGTAGGCAGAGGACGCATCGGACTCGTCGGCTTGTGGGACGCCGTAGCCTTCGATGAGGTGGCAGGACTAGAAAAACTAAGCAACGCAGCAGCCGTCCACATCCTAAAAGATTTCATGGAGTCAGGCAGCTTCTCAAGAGGAAAAGAAGTCATCAACGCAAATGCATCACTCGTTTTCGTCGGCAACATCGACTTTGACATAGAGAACATCATGCGCACATCTCACTTGTTCATCCCATTCCCCGAGCAGATGCAAGACCCCGCCTTCATAGACCGCTTCCACATGTACCTCCCAGGCTGGGAAATCCCCAAAATACATCCAACTTTCTTCGGAAACCACTACGGCTTCGTCGTGGACTACTTGGCAGAGACCTTCCGCGAGCTTCGCACCATGACATACACGACAGCAATAGACAAATATTTCAAGTTTGGAGAAGCACTCACCAAACGCGACGAAAAAGCAGTTCGCAAGACAGTATCAGGACTAATCAAACTCGTACACCCCGACGGAAAATTCACCAAAAAGGAACTGGAAGAATACCTAAACCTAGCTCTAGAAATGCGCCGCAGAGTTAGAGAACAACTGAAAAAAATGGGAGGCGTAGAATACTGGAACACCAACTTCACCTACATCAACCTAGAAACCTCTGAAGAACATCCAGTTAACGTCCCCGAAAAAATATCCATAGGCCCGATTCTCCTACCGCAAGAACCCAGAATAGGAGAAGTCATCGGTCTCTCAGTAACACAATCCTACGGAACCCTACAACGCTTCGAAGTAATCGCCACCGAAGGCATAGGTCGACAAATCCCACTGGGATCCATGATGAGAATCATGAAAGAATCGCTAAGAGCTGCCTATGAATACATGAGCCACAACCACAAAACCCTCGGAATCGACCCTAACTTCAAGAAAGACTACGACATAACAGTTCTAGCAACACAAATGGGCATCCCAAAAGAAGGGCCCTCAGCCGGAATAACAATCCTAACAGGCATGGTTTCAGCGCTAATTAAAAAACCAGTAAGAAACAACATCGCAATGACTGGCGAAATAACACTCTTCGGAAAAATCCTACCTGTAGGCGGAGTTCAAGAAAAACTCATCGCCGCCGCAGAAGCCGGAATAAAAAAAGCCTACGTTCCAATCGGCAACGAAAAAGACGTAGAAATGCTGCCCCCAGAAATCAAAAACAAACTAGAAACAAAACTTGTATCAACCGTGGAAGAAGTTCTCAACGACGCAATCATAGGCTATCAAACCATAAGTGCATCAACCGTCTCTAAAGAAATTGAGGAAGTCAGCATACGCCCAGAGAAACCCTTCACCAACCTAACTCAAATATACCAGTTGATGGGCAGTCTAAAAGGGCTTATTCAACTTTTGGACAAAGATTTTGGTGAAGATGGTTTCAAATTTCTCTTAAAGCTCACTCCTTTACATGTAAACAAGCTCCAAATTCTAGGCGGAAAGTCACGTTTGAACTCAAATCTGAAGGACGTATACAAAGCATTCAAAGAAGAGATGCAGCGCCATGGGATATCCGTCGAATTTAAAATACTGAGTGATGAAGATGCCCTAGAAATCCACGACAGATATCTCATAGCCCAAGGCATCGCCTACAACACACCCCCATGGAACATAATTCACAAAAAACTCGGTGACATCCGAAGAATTGAAGACCACTGGTCCAAGAAGGTGTACTTTGAGAAATACTGGAGTAGAGCAACCGATATCTTCAAAATACCTACAGGGCGCTCCAAAACCGCCTGAATAGAACACAACTGGAAAGAGCAGAATGAATGTCTGGCTATGCCCCGTTAAACCCAAAAGCTGGCGCCCCATCAAGACAGCCAAAATCTTCGGCGCCCCTAGACACGCCTCCAAAACAATGCGCCACGTCAAACCGGGCGATCTACTCGTTTTCCATGTGCTTAAACCGATAAACGGCATAATAGCAGTGTGCAAAGTAACCGCAGAAGACATAAAAAATCTACAAATTAAAGCTAAAGTAGTATTCCTTAATGCATGCCAGGTGTCCCGCGATGATATGGCAGAAGCTTTCTTTAAAACCAGAAAACAAAATCGCAGATATTACATTGCACCGCGCAAAGACGTCCCATTCGACGAAGCATTCATGTTGCTCTGCTCTTTTATAAGAGAGCCTTCATCGAAAAGAGGCCAAAACTGTTCAGTGCCCTCAAATATGTATACAACCTAAAAGACATCAAAACCAACTATTGGCTATGGTCTGGACCATAATGTAAATTCGAAATCTATATTCCAAATAATGTGTGGCGATTCATAATAGTTAATATGGTTTTTAACAAATCTTACGCCAGAAATTAGGCGGCAAGTAACTTTGACCGTTGAGCTTCTAATTGCCTTAGTGCTCCTCCTCATCCTCGCTATACTAGTCATCTTGCTGCGACTGTCCGGCAAACTTGGAAAGGTTTCAGTAGACCAAGAAGCAATTAAGGGAGCAGTTGCAACATGCTGGAAAGAACTTGGAATAGACCAAGATATAGGCGCGATCAAACAAAGAGCAGATGACATTCAAAATGCAACACAAAGCCTACAAACCCTCTTCAAAGTCACAAGAGGTCGAGGAGAATATGGCGAATTTCAACTCGAACAAATCCTAAGAGATCTTTTACCAAAGCAGTACGTTCACATAAGAGAGCGCATCCCAAAGACGGGCAAAATCCCCGACGCTCACATTGTCACTCCGCAAGGCATAGTATGCATCGACTCCAAGTTCCCCTTAGACAACTACAGAAGACTAATAGAAACAACCGACGAAACACAAAAGGAAGCTCTTGGCGCAAGCTTCTGCAACGACGTTAGAATTCATATCAACAAAATCAAAACAGACTACGTTAAACCGGAAGAAGGCACAACACCATTTGCATTCGGCTTCATTCCCTCAGAAGCTGTGTACCAATACCTGACAGAGTGCCAGCCAAGCCTAGTAGCGGACGCTGCAAAAGACGGCGTGCTTCTAGTCTCTCCGGCTACGCTCGCCATAAACCTAAACCTCCTAACCGTAGGCCTCAAGGCAACAGAGATATCTGAAAAGGCCAAACAAATCCAAAACAACCTTGCCAGACTCTCAAAATCTCTAAACGAAGTACAAGACGCATGGAACACGCTCTACAGCCACATAAAAAACGCCTACAACAAAGCCTCAGATGTCAACGACAAACACAGCCGACTAAAAACAACTTTCGAACAGATCACGGAGCAAGAGGAATAGGAGAATTGACCGAAAACAACGAAGAAGAGTATCATTGCGAAGTATGTGGTCGAAAGATTAGCAAAGAAGAATACGAGGACTACGATGGCATGTGCTGGGAGTGCTGGGATGATCAACTAACTGAGGAGTCAGACGACATGTTTGGAGACATGATGTAAAATGAACCAGACTCGCAAGATTTACACATGTGAAAGGTGCGGCAGAGAAATCGCAGAAGAAGAATACGAGACATACAGTGGCTTATGCGAACAATGCCACGAAATAGAGATAGACGAACTTGACTACGAAGACGAATAGATGAGTAAGCCCTATGGA
>Ga0172362_10002451_pt1 | contig 16102 bp, 15 predicted proteins | sample LakKivs1_kivu2a2_FD_114534 | JGI IMG/M metagenome (GOLD analysis project Ga0172362, IMG submission 114534) | Sediment microbial communities from Lake Kivu, Rwanda - Sediment s1_kivu2a2 | ecosystem: Environmental > Aquatic > Freshwater > Lake > Sediment | place: Rwanda: Western Province, Lake...
AAGAAGTAATCATCCCTAATGAAAAAAATGTTTAAATGAGAAAAACAAATCCCAATTAGACTTTAAATCTCAAAAAGAATTGTACAGGCTTCTTAATTTCCCCTGGGGACCCGGCTGGGGCTTTGAACATTCTTGGAATATTTCCTCTTTAAGTATTGTAGATCATTGCTCACATGGCGAGGATAAAAGTGGGGTAATGTTGCCTCCTTGGGAGCGACGAAAGACCGAGGGAGTAAAAAGCATCGGCGATTGCGAGTCATTGAGCGTCGTATGTGTACGGAACACAGTGACGAGCACGATGCGGAGCATGGTGCGAGGAGCGGGAGAGAGCAGCTGCCGATGAGGAGCGATGCGACGAAATCCGGGAGCGTCATCTCCCTGGAATCAGAAGAGAACGCAGGGCAATGATGCAAACGGCGTGAAACGGAAGAGCACCGGACGACAGGAGGAGCGGATGGAGTGAAACAGAGTGAGCATGCTTGCCCGTCTGTAATTGATGGAACTCATCTGCGCGTTTCATGGTTTTAGGAAAAAGTTGATAAGATCTGACATCAATCTGAGAAGTGCGGAATTCTTTTCTCGATTGCGAAAAGGACTTCGGGAATCAGACATTTTGCCGAGCGTCCCTTCCCTCGCATGCTGCCGGGAGAGCTTTGTCTCCTGTCCCAGACGTCACCCTGGAATGCAATTCATACCATCCCATCCCCCGACCTGGCGAAGTATTTTTATCAGATACTCTCACCTCTCCTCTGATGGACCTCTATATTCTCAGGCATGGGAAGGCGGGAGTCGCGCATCACGGCGATGAAGATGACGGTATGAGGCAACTCACCGCACAGGGTAAAGAGGAGATTGAAGCAATAGGTGCATGGATGCGGGACCGGGAGATCGAGTTCTCCGTCATTGCATCAAGCCCTCTCCGGCGGGCCACAGAGACCGCGTCCATCGTGTCCCGGGTCTTCGGCGAGACGGACAGGGTGCAGATATGGGACGAACTCTCTCCAGGTATTCACCCGGGTGCGGTTGTCCGGAAGACCGCTGATCTCCCGTTCGACAGCCGGACATTACTGGTGGGCCATGAGCCGCAGCTCTCATCCCTCGTCTCCCTATTCATCTGTAACCGTCCCGATTGCGGCATCATCATGAAAAAGGGGGGGATCGCACGCATCCGGTTGGGTGATGGGGCAGTGAGCGGAGAACTCCTCTGGCTCCTCCCTCCCGGACTGATACGGGGATACTCATCTTCCAGGAAATAATGCAGGGACCACCACTCAGCGGGCGTTCCATATCTCGAAACGGCAGAGATTGCTCCCCATGGCATAGCAGTGGGTCTCCACCGCCTCCCTTTTATCCCCGTAATGTGCCGAGAACAGCGCGGACAGCACCCCTGAATCGAAAGCACACTCAGGCTTTCCGGTGAGAGGGAGGTCCTGACATTCGAAACAGTCGCGGATGACGAGGGTGAGCGGATCCTCCCGCTCCACGTCAATCGTGCCGAGGCCGAAACGGGACCAGAAGACTGCGATGTTATTGGTGAAGGCACGAATGTCGGTATCCTGCACCTGCGGGTATATGGCAGCTCCCGCCTTTCGCCCTGCCCGTGCTAAGATAGGATGGATGCTGATCCCCTCTGCAAGGAGACTCACGCGAAGCGAAGTGAGTATGAAACGGAATACATCCCTGGTGGTGGCATCCGGGGGGAGCGAATCAGGAAAAAAACGGTCGGCCCATAGCATCTCTGTATCTCCTGCATCTGCCTGCACCAGGACCCTGCCATTCAATGAGAAGATCCGCTTCCTGGCATCGACAGGATCAGAGCGTGAAGTAGTAATTCCCGCCTCTGCAAGCGCCTTGAGATGTGCCGATACTGTGGACTTTGCCCTCTGGGATCTGGAGACGATCTCCTCAAAATCCATCTCGCCCTCCTGCAGCATCCCCAGTATCTTACCCTTGAGTGGGCTGTCTATTGCTTTCAGCCCCTGATCAGATGCGAATATCTGGATGAAAGGTTCATTGTTCCCGGGTGACCGAGCAGGAGGGGTCATGCAGCCAACTCTCATATCTCAATGTGGGCAAAAAGTATAAATAAGTATAGTTCGTATATAGTAGAATGTTCGTGTAATACCGAACAATATGGCGGACCGGTAACCCCCGTAAAGGAGCGCCCGGGACGTCCCCCGGGATAACCGCCCATAAAAAGGGGCGAGACGTTCCGGATGAGCAGAAAAATGAACCTGGAAATAAAAAGGAGAAATTCCATGACACTGGCATCGACCCCTGCCCAGGCAAATGGGCTGGAGATGAGGGGGCCAGTCACCCGAACCGACTCCCTCCCGTCCTCCGCACAAGCAGTGTTCTCACTGCTCGGTGATGGAAAAGAGCGAACTTTGAACGAGATAATCGGCCAGGTGGCGTTTTCGCCCCGGACCATCCGCAATGCGCTGAACAAGCTCCGGAAGAGCGGACTGATCGTCGCAAAGTTCAACTTTAAGGATGCACGAAAACCCCTCTACAAGTTGAAGCCACAGGTAACCTGACAGCAGCAGGTCAGTCATCATACCACCTCACGGCGGGAATCCTGGTGCTACCCGGTTTTGTTTTCTTGTACCGGGTGAAAAGAATTATTCCTGCATCGATCCGCTCATAATCTCTTTTTAAGTGATAGTACCCGGATAATTGGGGATCTCGATCATACCCTCGTACTCTTCGACCCTGACAAGTGACTTGAGGTTTCGAAATCCACTGATGCAGCCACCACCTCTACTCAGAAGGGGCCGAGATTGTGAGGATGACCGGGAAATACTCCCTGGTCATGATTTACCAGCATATCCCGGGGAAAGACCGAAATCCCGTCTATTCAGACAAGGTGTGGGTAACTCCTTGGAAGGACCGGGTTGCAACCCTCATGGATATCGGATGGACAGAATCATCATCATCTTTCTCTGCACTGGCCCCTGGATGCAACCAGCCCTTGAACGCTGCCTTGCCGCCTATTGTTTCTTGTATTCATCCCTGCTCTATTCTGAATAATTTCATATTTCTCGTCGTAACATGAACATACTAGGTGAAAATCGCAAAGACGACTCTCATATAAAAAAGGGGAATTATCTCACACATCGACGTGAAAGAGCCCCCTGATCAGGAGGCCGATGAGGAATGATATCCCCGCGATACCAAGTGAGAGCGCCGCCATCTCCAGGAACCTCTTAAAGAAGGGGAGATCTTCTGCCACCGAAGTGTAAAAGGTGAAACAGACGATGATGCCGATTGCGAGGAGAAGGGTAACGATGAGGGCAATAAATGGATTTTCCAGGATAAGGAACGGCATCACCAGGATGAGGACTGTCAGGATATAGGCAACCCCTGTGTATAGCGCTGCTTTTCCGGGTTCCTTGCCGGAATGATCCGATTTCTGGGAGAGATACTCTGATGCCGCCATAGAGAGCGCGGCGGCCACACCCATGATACTCCCTACTGCAGCGATGACCCTCGTATCCTGCAGCGCAAATGTAAAACCGGCAAGGCTCCCCGTGAACTCGACAAGGGCGTCATTCAACCCAAGAACGATGGATCCCACGTATTTTAGTCTCTCCTCGTTCAGAAGCCCTATGATCTCCATCTCATGGCGTTCTTCATCAGCAATGATGCTTTCAATATCAACGATCTGGCCGGACAGCTCCCGGTAATTGCGAATAGCAGCATTCTCCCTCTTTTCCATCAGCTTGATTGCAAAGGTTACACCCAGGACACGGGCAAGCAGATAGTAAAACCAGACTTTGAGCCTTGCCGGGGCGGCATCTTTACCCGTATAATGCTTCCAAGTCAAAGAATGGCCAAGTTCCTGTTCAGCCATTTGCACGAGGACCTGTGCATTGGGAGAGTTCCCCAGTGCATCGGCAAGCATCCGGTAGATGTAATACTCGGTTAACTCATCCCTCTGAAAGCCAAAAATACGCTCCTTTAGTTCACCCGAAAGCTCCCTGTGGTATTCCTTACCGGCCAGACATATACCTCCTCCTGCTTCTAATGTCAGTGTACCGGGGAGTTAATTTTTCCTCTTTTATCGGAACGACTACGATGGACAGATTGCAATACCCCGTGGAACAATCCAATCCGGTGACTTTCCGGGAGACCACGCGTGATTCCCGGGCTCTTTGGGGGGTGATCGGCAGGTATACATAACTGCAGGACAACATCCCTGCAATATCACCTGTTTCCTGTTACAACCATGCCATGAAGAAGATCGTCATCACCACATGGACCGATGAGGCTCCCAACATAAGCCAGCTGGTCCGCGGTCACTTTCATTTGAGGGAGGATATCGGGAACAAGACCCGTTTTACCATGATGGTCCCCGCCCATGATCTGGAGGGGATGGTGTCAAAGATAAGGGTGGCCATGGGATACATGGATAAGAATACGCTCGTTGAGGTCTACTCGCCTGACTTTACCATTTACCCGGTTCTTGATGAGAAGAAAGAGAAGGAATCCCAGCCAAAGTCTGTCCGGAATAAAAATCACTCGCCCATTGAGCAGCTCCTTGCATCAATCGATTCGTTTGAACGGCTGGATGCAAACATTCTCAGCCTTGCCGCGGTGGCAAGCATCGTAGGTCTTGTGGGCCTTTTTCTGAATAACGTGGGCATTATCATCGGCGCCATGCTGATTGCACCGATGATCGGCCCAATCAACGCCTTTGCCCTCCACTCTGCAACAGGGATGGGAACCCACGTTCTTCATGATATTCTCAATATCTTTGCTCTTATCATCGCATTTATTCTTTTCTCGCTTCTTCTCACATGGATTCTCAATATATTCATACCTCTGGAAATCACGAATGAGATACTTATACGCACCCAGTCAAGCCCGGGATATTCTATTATGGCAATATTTCTTGGTTTCGCCACTATTGTGGCCCTCGCAAAAGGTATCCCCGACACTATCGCCGGGGTCGCTGTGGCAGCCGCGCTGCTCCCGCCAGCTCTTGTAAGCGGTATTTCCATTGCCCTGTACCCGGAAGGAATTATCGGAGCACTCATCCTCACTCTCCAAAACATCATAGGCCTGATGGCCGGGAGCATCGTGGCAACCATCGCGCTCGAGATTAAGCCCAGGTCCTACAGCGAGGAGATGGCTGCAAAGGTCATACTTAGGTTGATCGTGATATTCCTCTTGATCCTCGTTGTTCTCCTTGCCATCATTCCCCTTCTTACGCCCAGCGTCTAGGAAGAGCCGGGAACCCTGGTTTCAGCCCTGAGCAGGACCTCATGGGAAAGCCCGGAGAGTGCAATCCCTGCAAGCGCCCCCACGATTCCCCGTCCCCCGATTACTACTATGTCGTGCAGAGCCGCATTCGCCTTAGCCTCGTCGGGGGTGATCATCTCCCTCCTGGCTCTCTCGCCATAGGCACGAAGGGACGGCGGTATTATGAATCCCTGCTTGAATGCCATTCCCCAATCGGGCGATAGTGCTTCGTCCTCGACGAATACCAGGGCGCGATCTCTCACCCGGTCATACATCCCGGGAGGTACTGCGACCTCGATGTAGCTGCAGGAGTTCCCGGCGGTCTTCTCGATCACTGCCGGGTTGAGCATTACCACGTGATGGCTGATGGGAAGGACCCCTTTCATGGTCTCAAGGTGCTGGAGAAGGGCCAGGGCCAGGGCGAAGGTCGCTCCTCCCTCCCGGCTGTCGGTATCGTCGATTCCCACGATCATATGTGCGAGCGCCCGTGTCCGGACACTGCCTTCAACAATATCGCCTGACCTTTCAATGGTAACCTCGCATACCCCCTCTGCATGTGCCATCATGTCGGTGAGCGAGTATGCCGGCCCCCCGATACAGCGAATATGCTGGATAATGTCCTCTCCATCCCTCTCAACCCCTGCAACTCCCACCGCCGCCGAGGGGTGCAGCCCGATGTCTACGTCGGTTCGCCCCAGGCGGGCCCATTCCCGGAGCAGCGTTCCGTCCCGGCGGACGCCCTGGAGGATTCCCATTGCACGGATATGGTGATAGGCACAAAACGCCGCACAGGCGCTGCTCATGCAGTCATGGTGGATCTCCACGCGGTCATGGTCGATCGTGGTGAAAATTCTCCTGCAGGCGCTGGATGGGAGGCCACTGATGGCTGCATATTTCGCAGGGTTCCGGCCCATCTTCCTCTCGCGGATCACCACGCACCCTTCGTCCACCAGGCGGTTGACCCAGTCCTGGGCCGTGCTCCTGGGAACCGACACTCCCTCCTGTATGTCGGTCACCGTGAAAAAGCCGTGTTCAAGTGTGCAGGCCCGCATCAGGTGCAGGTATTCACGCCGTTTTTGAATGACTCCCCTCATGCCTATCCCGAATATACAGGAGATCGCCGATAATGGCGCTCGCAGTCTCGATGGATCCCGCACCCTTTCCAATCAGGGTTATCTCCCCTGCCATGTCCGTCTCGATGGTGATGGCATTAAAGGTCCCTTCCACAACGAGAGGATGGGAGATGGGCAGGAGCCTTGGTGCCACCCTGAGAATTCCACGGTCGGGAATGGCTTCGGCAATCAGCCTGATGGTGCAGTCCTGCTCTTCTGCAAGCCGGAGGGCATCGTTGGTAAGCTTGTCGATCCCTGTGATCTCAACATCCTCCAGTTTTACGGTCTTTTTCCAGAACGTATTGGCCAGGATTACGAGCTTGATTGCCGGGTCGATACCCTTCACGTCGTAGGTTGGATCCGCCTCGGCATACCCCATCTCCCTGGCCTCAAGAAGGGCCTGCTCATAGGTGAGTCCTTCATCAGCCATCCGGTTGAGGATGAAGTTGCAGGTCCCGTTCAGAATCCCGAAGATGGCCAGGATCCTGTTGCCGGCAAGCCCCTGATCCAGCGTATGCATGATGGGAATGGCCCCTCCAACCGTGGCCTCATACCGGATCTGCACCCTTTTCTCCCTGGCAATAGACCGCAGCATGGAGAACTCACGGGCGATGGGACCCTTGTTCGACGTGACAACGTGATGCCCCCTGTCCATGGCCGCAATGATATGGGTGAGAGCAGGCTCCCCGGTATTTGCGTTTGTCGGGGTTACTTCCACTAGTGCATCATAATCTGCCCCTGTGACAACTTCCATGGCATTGAGAGATTTATCGCCGCAGAATCCATGTACCCGCTTTGCCTCCAGGACCTCCCCGATGCTGATACCGTCCCTGTCCATGAGGGCGCTCTTTGAGTCTGCTACGGCAGTGACCTTAATGTCAAGGTCCTTCTCCCCGATCATCTTCAGCACCCCCTTTCCCACCGAACCCATGCCCAGTATCGCAACCTTCATTCAATCTCCTCCAGGGGTTCGACCAGCAGGAAATCCTTCTCCTTTGCGACCCGGCGGAGTATCGCCATGGCCTGCTCCATATCCTCCCTGTTCACAGATTTAATCAGCAGCCGGGCTGACGATACCTGGGTAATTGCCGGCATGCTGATGTTGAGTTCTGTCACCTCGGCAAATCCTGTGCAGTCGATACGGTCCACTGTATCCCCAAGATCGGTGTGAATGAGGTGCCCAATCACCATTACTGTTTTCTGGTACAGGAGGCGTTCGTGCCCGATTCGCTGGATATTGACCCCCTGCTCCCTGATAAGCCGGGTCAGGTCCTTCAGACGCTGCTCGGGGAGTTCCAATACGATCTGAACAGACAGCATCTTGCCCCGCTGCTTCTCATCGCGCTGGTGGATCACTGCGATGATGTTGCCTCCCACCTCGGAGATGGGCTTGAGGGCCGCCACCAGCTGCCCCGGGGCATCCTTGATCTCCAGTTTCATGGATACCTGCACAGGTTCACCCGTACTGTTAGATAAGCACGCCCGGGAAGATAAGCCTTTTACCCTTGCATTCTCCTCTGCCTGCTTGCATTTCGTGCATCGGAAAAGAGAGAGGCCTTAAATGGATTTCTCGGAAAATATCCTGGTTTACCGCTTCCAGGGAGATTATATGCAGGAGATCCCTCCTCCAGATCCAGGGTGTGAAGGGAACCTGCCGTAATGAGTTCGAACGGTTGGATTCTATTTCCCTATACCGTAATATTTCCGGATGAATTCACGGATCTTCTCTGATTCGATCCAGCCACGGTCGAGCTGCGTGATGGTCCGGTCTATCTCTTCAGTCTGCTGGTGTATCTTCCGGGCAAGCGGGCCGCCTTCCAGGTCTGCAAGACCCATAATCACCTGCACGGGATTTCGCAAGTGATCGCCAAGGATGGCAAACTGTTCGATGTTTTTCTCGATCTGCTGATAGGCGAGCCTCTTCTCCTCCTCCATCTTCCTTGCCCGGGTGATATCCCTCATGATGGTCATGACCTGTACAATCCGGCCCTCTTCAAAGACCGGGATATGGCGGGTCTCGAAGAAATACTTCTTTCCATGGGCATGGAATTCTGTGGTCGTCTCCATGCTCTCCCCGGTCTCGAAGACTTTCCGGATGGCCGCGAGCGATGGTCCCGCGATACAGGGCAGCGCCGATTCCAGATCCTGCCCGATAACGTTGTCGTTTCTTCCGAGATTTGCCAACCAGCGCTCGTAAATTGAATTGACAAGGACAATTTTATGGTTCTGGTCTACAAGGAATATGCCGTCGATCATGGCGTTGATGGTGGTCACATACTGGTCTTTGGAAGCGGCCAGCTTCTCCTCGGCCTCTTTTCTCTCGGTGATGTCTGTAAGCACGGCCAGGGTGGCATCCTGGTTCTGGTAGATGATGGGGGTGGCATTCACAAGTACCGTCCGGGATAGTCCTCCCTTCAGTGAGAGCGCAATCTCGTACGGGTCGACGTGCTTTTCGAATGCCCGCTCGATACTGTGTTTCCTGACCTTTTCCCAGCATTTCCGGTCAATATAATGATAGATCGAAGTTCCCTCCAAATCCTGCATGGACATTCCCACCATCCGTGCAGCCGAAGGATTCACGTAGAGGATTTTGTCCTGGCTGTATACGAGTACATAATCCGGCAGGTTCTCCACCAGTTTCCGGTAACGCTCCTCGCTCTCGTCAAGTGCCCTGTGAGAATGCTTCTCCTCGGTGACATCGGTGAATACCTCCTCGATGTACCCCTTTTCGGGTATGATTCTGGCAAAGAAACGGGCCCAGAAAATTGTCCCGTCTTTCCGGGTGAAACGGGCATCGAAATTGGATACCGTGCCGGTATCATCGAGCATCGCGATCAGCTTCTCCCTGACACCTGTATCCACGTAATGCTCCGGGAACCTGAATTCCCTGATGAAATCTTCAACCGAAGAATACCCGAACATGCTGGCCATCTGCTGATTCGCATCAAGTATGCGGCCGTCTCCCACGCCTGCACGGGCCAGTCCCACCTGGGCGTTGTTATAGAGACCCTGGTACCGCTCCTTGCTATCGCGGAGCGCCTCTTCAGCCTTCTTCCTTCCCGTGATGTCTACCAGGGTGAAGACGTGCCTCCTTCCCGGCAGGGGCCCAGCCGATACGAGCCCATGGAGGACATCCCCTTCTTTCCTTCTGATGTGGCATTCAAACTCAGCCACCGCACCGCCGGGTGAGACCCTGGCCTGTATCTCGTCCTTCTCTTCATGTTCGGTGAAAAAATCCAGGAGATTTCTTCCGGAAAGTTCCCTGGCCCTGTACCCCAGGAGGTCGGCTCCTCTCTGGTTCACTTCATCGATCACGAACCCGGATCGCAGATTCATGACCAGGAAGACCCCTGCTTCAGAGTAATCAAAGATCCCGTGATAGCGGTCCTCCTGCTCTTTTAAATTGTTGGAAAGGGACGCCACAATCACCCCGATGGCGACAAAGACGTAAAAACGAGCCGTGGACTGAGTGATGAGATCCAGGTCGGGGTATCCCAACAGGTACACCATCCCGAGGTATCCCATGGAGATTGCTACGGTATACAGGACACCGCTCCTGGGGAACCAGTAGGCGGCGATGACAATGGGGATATAGAAAAGGTGGGGGGTGATGATGGTGAGACCCCGGTCCAGGCTGTAGAGGTTCAGGAGAAATGCAAAGAACGTGCTGAAGAGGAGGACCACCATCCAGAAATCCTTGTGCTCGAGGATTGCCGGAATCCTGTGCTTCCACGCTCCCATGTTTCCCTCACCCCGCTCCTTCACTCATCGGGTCGATGCTCAAACGGATAAAAGATATCATCACGAACCAGGCTCCCCGTCCCCACCCTTTTGGCCTGCGGAATCCTGTGGAGGGGGGTGGTGCGGCTTTTCGACCTTACCTTCTCCCCGACCGCCTGCCTCATGTGCCGGATTGCCAGTCCCTCCTTCGGTCGATTGGACGTCACAGTTAATGTAATACCGGTCCATGAAATGGTGAAAGGATCGGTTCTTCTGGCAGGCAGCAGGAATGGAAAACCGGGAAAGGATCTCCAGCATGTAGGCGATCCTTGAGACATATTGGGGGGGAATTGTGGAATTGAACATCTCCTTTGTGACATTGTCAGTGGAAGGAGGAAGATGAACACCGAGGATACTGGCATCCGACTCCTCAAGCCCTGCCAGGTACCAGCTCTCGATCTCCTGGATGATGACCATGATCTCACTCGAATGCACCACACAGAAACGCTCCATCAGGATCCGTTTCTTTGCCGCCACCCCCGGGGCCTGGTCGATGTCGGTTACGACCAGTATTTCATCCCCGGAACGGTGAATACTGCGAACGAACCGGCAGACCCTGTTGCTCTTCAGGCAGGCGTATTTGATCAGTTTCACTGACCGGTAACGATGGGTTATGAGGGGGATGATAACCCTTGCAAAGAACCGCTCATCATCATTCCCCTCAACAAGGATAAACAACCGCCGTTCGCTCATTCAATCCCTAGTAAGTTCTGAATGAAGAGTTCCTCAATCCCTATCTCGTCCTCCAGGAACTCCCTGACCTCTTTTATATTGCCAGGCCGGCTCAATTGAGAGAACCCCTCGCTGTCCCTGGTGATAAGAAGGATATCCCCGATGTCCACATGCTTGACCATCTCGGGGTTATGGGTGGTGACAATCACCTGTTTTGAACGTGATGCATCCTTGAGCATTTCCACGAGACGGGAGATGAGGTATGGGTGGATGTTTCGTTCAGGTTCCTCGATGATAATCACGGGCCTCTCTTCGAAGTAGAGCGCGATAACGAGGGCGCAGATATTGATGGTCCCGTCAGAAATCATGGAGGCGGGCAGGTACTTCTCCTTGCTGTATACCTCCTTCAATTTCAGGAACATGGACATATCCATGAATTTCTCCACCTCGACATCGTCAATGAAGGGCAGCACGTCCTGGAGAAGCCTTTTAAAGGTCTCCTTCCTTGCAGGGTCCTCGATGATGTTCTTGATCACGATAGCAAGGTTGCTACCGTCCTTCTCGAGATCCGTCTTTCCCATGATGGGCACCGCCCTCTTGAGGAGGCAAGGGTCAAAGTCATAGACCTTCATTCCACGGAATATCCATTCCAGTGAGGGGATGCCGGGGACAAAGAGAGGGAGGGTCATGATCAGCGTCCCTCCCGGAATGTCCTTCCTCTGGAAATAATAGGGAAAAAGTTCCTCTTTTCGTATCTCGAACCCTTTGGGGGGGTATATGAAGTACTGGATGGGGCCTCCGGTCCTTGCCAGCGCGATGGTCCCTTCGCCTATACTCTTCTGTTCACCCCCCTCCTGGCGCAGGAACTGCCCCTTCACCTCGAGGGTATCAGAAGCAATTTCATACGTCTCTCCCGCATCCGGGAATGCGAGGGAGAACGCGTAGCATACCTCCTCGGGGTGAAAGAAGACCGGGGTTCCTTCTTTCATCCCCACGATATCCATCTTCTGCTCCTCAAGCAGGTAGGTGATCCGGAGAGAGAAGGGTTGTTTTGGACCAATAATGGTATTTCGCAGGTATTCGACCCCGCCCTGGAGGGAGATTGCATTCGAGAGCCCGTACTTGGCTATGTCACGGATGAACTTGATGACCTGGATAAAGTTTGATTTCCCCGATGCATTGGACCCGATGATTATATTGAAGTTGTCCAGCTGGATCTCCATGTGACGGAAACTTTTGAAATTTGAAACTGCTATCTCCCGGATAGGCATGAGATAGGATATTACTTCTCACACATATGGTATTTTTCCCAGTATCCAGCCACCCGGAAGATATATGCAATCGACCCTTTTTCCCTATATCCATGATGGCCAGGGAAGACTTAAGTGGATGAACAATTCTGCTATTTCGTCTCGGATATCCCGTTCAAGCCTGAAGAATATCAGGAAAAAAGTCAGTGCCCCTGCCAGGATGACAAGCACCAGGATTGCCACATGGAAGACCGGCACGATCATCCGGATCAACACGACAACGATTGCCATCACCGCTGCTGCGGCAAGGATATTTCCAACCACCCTCGTCTCAACTCCGATGTGCATATGACGGGAGAGGTACCACCTGGCCCCTGCTGCCCTGGCCACGCATGACAGGAGAAGTGCCGCCGCTGCTCCCGTTATGCCATAGGTTGGTATCATGACCAGTTCCAGCACAACGAGAATCATTGCAGACACCGCATTCACCAGGAAAACCTTCCCGGGCTGCCCCAGGGCTCCGAGGACCATGGTGTCCAGGGAGAAGAAGACCATACTCACCTGGGCAACGAGGATAAGAGAGAACGCCGCCGTGGCAACCACAAACGGTGAACCGTAGAGGAAATAGAGGAGACGCTCCCCGAGGATCAATCCCCCTGTCACCAGGGGTAATGCAAGTATCAGGGAATAGGAGAGCGCCCGTGCTGCAGCATGCCGTATTGATTCCGTCTCGTGCTCTTCCTTCCATCGGCTGATCCGCGGGAAGAGTGATGTCGAGAGCGAGGTGGACACGAAGAGGGCCAGGGCCGCAAGTTGCAAGGGGGCCCGGTAAAATCCCACTTCTGTGCTGTCGAGGAAATACCCTACCAGGACGATGTCTGCATATATGGCAAGGACTCCCGCGAGTGCAGTGAAAAAACCCCATGTGGCATAGGGAAGCATGGTCCTGACATGCCGCCACCCGAACAAGGCCGCGTGGAACCGCAGGAAGTGCGAGTTGACGGCCACACCGGCGCATATCCCTGCCACAAAACCCCCGGCCATCCCTGCCATCGCAAACCCGGCGAAAACCGCTACCACCTGCACCACCACACGCACGACGGTGCTCATGAACTCTGATACCTGGAGGACGCCCACACTTCCGCCTCCGTATATACCAGTCGAAATAATCCCGCCCAGAGATCCGGCGACCAGAGCCAGTAACAGCCATGGAAGGAGCCCGGCAGCGGTAAAGTCCCTCATGAATGGTGAGAGGAGAATGACGATAAACCCGGTGCAAATTGCGAGGAGAACAAGCCGGATGACAGCCTGGGCGGTAAAATATGCATCCTGATCCCTATTTTCACTGATCAACTTGACTGCTGCACCCCCCATTCCCCCGTCGGCTCCAAGGGTGGCCAGGCTGTAATATGCAAGGAAAAGGTAATACGACCCCAGCACCTCTGCCCCTGCGGCGTGGGCGATATAGACCGTAGCCAGGTATCCCACTACTGTAATCCCAATATTCACCCCAAACGAGATCAGGGCCTGCCGGCGGAGGGTATCGATTCCGAGCATCTGCCGCACAATATTTTGGGGATCCATCATTCCTGTATTGAATGCTGATGAAAGAGAAATATATGCCGCAGCAGGAGGGGGCGCAGGGATTTGTGACAACCCCCACCGAAAGAGAGTTGTAACCGGTGGTCGATCTTATTCAAAGTGTGCAGATGGCAGTGCAGCCTATCATCGAAGCGCAGAATCTCCGGAAGGAGTTTGGGGCGCTCAGGGCCGTTGATGGCATCAGTTTCTCCGTGATGCCCGGCGAGGTCTTCGGGTTCCTTGGACCAAACGGTGCAGGAAAAACCACCACCATGAAGATGATAGAATGCGTCTCCCCCCGTACTGCCGGCAATCTGTCGGTATTTGGCTCTGATGTAGATACGCATCCGAGGGAGATCAAGCGCTGGCTCGGGGTGGTCCCACAGGAGACCAACCTCGACCCTGACTTCACGTGCTTTGAGAACCTCCTCGTATTTGCCCGGTATTTTGGCATCGCAGCAGCGGATGCGAGGATCAGGGCTGAAGAACTCCTCTCCTTCGTGCAGCTCTCGGAGAAACGGGACGTAGCCATCGAGAAGCTCTCGGGGGGGATGAAAAGAAGACTGATTCTCGCCAGAGCGCTCGTGAACAGTCCAAAGCTCCTTATACTGGACGAGCCCACCATCGGCCTGGATCCACAGGCAAGGCACCTGATGTGGGAAAAGTTGAAAGCTCTCCAGGCTGCCGGCAATACCATCGTGCTCACCACCCACTACCTTGAAGAGGCCGAGCGGCTCTGCAATCGCCTGGTCATCATGGACCGGGGGAAGATCCTCGTAGAGGGAGCACCGGGAGACCTCGTCCGCCGGTACGCGGGCGAGGACGTTGTGGAGGTGGATCACACCCCCCAGGTGGTGGGCTGCCTCCAGGAGATGGGGGCGCGCTTCGAGGTCTTCGGGGACATGATCGAGGTCTTTTCCGATCACCCGAAAGAGGTTGCCACGCAGCTGTTGGCGACCTGCAACCCGGGAAGGATATTTGTCCGCCGTGGATCGCTTGAGGATGTTTTCCTCTCCCTCACCGGGAGAGCGCTCCGGGACTGATGCGAGATATGATCCCCTGTCCCACCTGGTCCGGATGGAAAGTATGGAAAAGGAACTGGGATGTCTTTTTCAAGACATACAAGGTGAACTTTCTTCCGCCCTTCGTTGAGCCCTTGCTTTACCTCCTCGCAATCGGGTATGGCCTCGGCATGTTTGTCGGGGAGATCGAGGGCATCCCGTATGTCCTCTACATCGCCCCCGCACTCCTGTCGATATCCATGATGAACTCCGCATTCTTCGAGTGCACATACTCCTCTTTTGTGCGAATGTTCTACCAGAAAACATTCGATGCCATGATCTCGACTCCCCTCTCCATCGAGGATGTCATTGCCGGGGAACTCTTGTGGGGCGCTACCCGCAGTCTCATTTATACCACGGCGATGCTGGTGGTGCTTATCGCATTCGGGGCGGTATCGCTCCCGGCATCCCTCCTGGTAATCCCTTTCTCCTTCCTCGCAGGACTACTCTTCTCGGGTATAGGCATGTGCTTCACTGCCATCACACCCGGAATCGATACCCTCAACTACCCCGCGTTCCTCTTTATCACACCCATGTTCCTCTTCTCCGGAACCTTCTTCCCCCTCTCCGTGCTCCCCGAGGCCCTGCAACTCTTTGCCATCACCGTTCTCCCTCTCGCCCAGGTGGTGACGGTGACACGATCGCTCACCCTCGCCTCTCTCTCTCCCCTCTTTTTCTACAGCCTGGTGTGGATTGCCGCCTTTGCGGCCGTATTCTTCTTCCTCTCCATATCCCTGATGAAAAGAAGGCTTGTGATCTAAACAGCCATTATTTGATATCTTCACGCCAAATATTCGGGAAGGAACCAGGATGAGTATCTACACTGTCTGCCAGACCAGCGTGGTGAGTGTTACCCCTGACACCACGATCAGATTCGTTGCCGAGCTTATGAGGAGCAAGAATCTCGGGTGCGTGGTGATCGCGGAAGAACAAAAGCCCGTGGGGATTGTCACGGACCGGGATATTGCTCTCCGAAGAGCCGGCCCCTGCAATGAGGATGAAGAGGGGGCTCCTATCTCAAGTATCATGACCAGGGAGGTCTGCACTATCCGGAAAGACACAGGCATCTTTGATGCCATCCAGGAGATGAAGTCTTCAGGCGTCAGGAGGCTCCCTGTCATTGATACCGGGGGCCGCCTCGTTGGTCTTATCACACTTGACGATATCATCAGGCTGCTCGCACGCGAACTTGGGGAGATCGCGAGGATCATCGGGAAAGAAAGCCCAAAGATTTGATCCCCTTCCCGTACATTCTTTTTTTTTTGACCAAATCCCAACACGGGAAGCGGGATTCCCGCAAAATTTGATGACGGACCCCCGTCAATATCTTCTACCAGGCCACACAAAGGGCTGCATTCCCTGCAGCGTTTCAGGTGACCGCTTCCATGCCGGACCATGTGCA
>Ga0172362_10002453_pt1 | contig 16100 bp, 20 predicted proteins | sample LakKivs1_kivu2a2_FD_114534 | JGI IMG/M metagenome (GOLD analysis project Ga0172362, IMG submission 114534) | Sediment microbial communities from Lake Kivu, Rwanda - Sediment s1_kivu2a2 | ecosystem: Environmental > Aquatic > Freshwater > Lake > Sediment | place: Rwanda: Western Province, Lake...
CACGACTTGCGAAGCTTTTCACCCATTACAAAATCAAAACTGTATCATCAATCAGAACTTTATTCAAATCTTTAAAAATATCTCAAATTGAGGAAATTACCTCATTCACAAAATTACTGGAGGACGATTACCATGGCAAAACTTGCCCAATCTACAATAAAATATTTAATAGAAGCCGAGTTCTCGGCAGACGGAATAATAGAAAAGCCCGACATAATCGGAGCGATTTTCGGTCAGACCGAGGGGTTGCTTGGTCAGGATCTTGATCTCAGGGAATTGCAAAGGACAGGAAGAATAGGAAGGATAGATGTTGACTTGAAGACAGAGAGCGGTAGAACTGTCGGCAAAATTTTTGTTCCTTCGAGCTTGGACATTTCAGAAACATCGCTGATAGCTGCATCCTTTGAAATCATAGAAAGGATAGGGCCATGCACCGCAGCAGTGAAAACGCTTTCAGTCAAAGACGTCCGAACCATCAAACGTGAGTTTGTCATAAACAGGGCGAAGGACATTCTGCAAAGGCTGATGGAAGAAGAAATCCCAGCTACTCCAACCCTTATCGATTCGATAAGAGATACGATAAGAACTGCACAGATCCAGGAATACAACGGGCTTCCTGCAGGGCCGGATGTGGCAGACTCTGATGAAGTATTGGTGGTTGAAGGAAGGGCAGATGTTCTGAACTTGCTGAAGAATGGCATAAGGAATGTCGTTGCAATAGGAGGTTCTATAATTCCAAAGGACATAACCAACCTCTCGAAGGAAAAACTTCTCACACTCTTTGTTGATGGAGATAGAGGAGGCGACCTAATTATCAAGGAAATGATACAGGTCGCTGATGTGGATTTTGTGGCCAAAGCCCCGTCAGGCAAGGAAGTCGAGGAACTGACGAAAAAAGAAATTTTCAAATCCCTCAGAGAAAAGATATCAATCGAGCAATACAAGACTGAACCCAAAACAAAAGAATTGAAGGAGTTTATCGAAAAGGAAGAAGTTACCCAATAAAGTCGCTTTGACTGACAACTGAATAAACAGGACCGCTCCCTCTTAGTTCGCTCTTTATCAACTGGATAGAATCTACTGTAAAACTGCCGTAATGCTCATTTTCTATGTTTTCAATATTTTTTCTCACAGTAGGCTTGTCTAAAACCGATTTCACTCTGCAAAGTGTCAAGTGTGCTGGCTTTGCATCACCACCAATTTCATCTCCTATCCTTTGAATGAGGTTGTTCATATCTCCACTATCGCAACCAATGTCAAGGGCAAGCACCCTTATGTAATTCTCATTTGGTATTGCCCTGACTCCGCCAATGAAAACATCGAATTTTGCAGATTCAGATGCAATGCAATCCATTTTTAGTTTGATGTTATTAACTTCATTCTCGTCAACCTCACCGAGAAATGAGAAGTTCAAGTGGAGATTTTCCTGCTCCACAAATTTGCATCTTAATGGCCACATTGAAATCTCCTGTTGTAAGGCAGTAATTTTGCTTTTTAAGTGTTCTGGTATTAAGTAGCCTACAAAACACCTAACCATAATCTTTATCTATGGCTAAGAAAAGATAAAAACTAAGATTGATAATCTAATAATGTGATATCATGGTTGAAACACGAGTTAGAGCGGCTGACATAGTTGGAAAAACAATAATAAGTGAGGAGACGGGAAGGAAATTCGGTGTTGTCAGCAACATTGACTTTGTTACAGAAAGCGGAGAGCTTCTTAATCTCATAGTAGAGCAGCCAACCAAACACATAAGCGAGCTTAATTTGAAATCTGATGAAAAGGGAAGATATCTGATTCCATTCAGTGCAGTCAAGTCGGTTGGTGACTTTGTAATAATAAGCGAGAATGAGCTTATCTGAAGTAGGGAATCTCCACTTCGTCCGTTCTCCATTTTGGTTTAATCTTACTTCTTTTTACAGATATTCTTGTTCCATTATTGTAAAACAGCATGCCAGTCCAGGCTATCATTGCTCCATTATCACCACTATATTCATTAGAAATTGCATACAGCTTGGCTCCGCGCTGTTCGCACATTGAATTAAGCATTTCTTGCAATCTTTTATTTGCAGCCACCCCACCAACCAAAAGAACTTCTTTTTTGTCAGTATGTGCAAGGGCACGTTCAGTGGCTTCCACAAGCATTGCAAAGCACGTTTCTTGAAAACTGAAGCAAATGTCCTCCCATTTCGCACCAGCTTTGAATTTTTTGATACTCTCGGTTACTATTCCTGTGAATGACAAATCCATGCCTTTGATGACATAAGGGAGTTCTATGTATTTTCCCTCTTTAGCCAGCCTTTCTATTTCTGGACCACCTGGCATTTTAAGGACAAGTCCTCTTGCCAAAACATCCAAAGCATTCCCAATTGCTATATCTTCAGTTTCTCCAAATATTCTATATTTGCCGCCGACAAATGCAATGATTTGCGTGTTGCCACCGGAAAGATAGAGAATGACAGGATCCCTTGCACCAGTTGTTAACCTTCCAATCTCTATATGTGCAACTTGATGGCAAACTGGAACCAAAGGTTTTTTGTATTCAAGAGAAAGATATCTTGCCACCGAAGCGCCAGCATAAAGGCATGGTGGCAGACCAGCACCTAATGCAATGGCAACTGCATTAACATTTTGCATGCCTATATGTGCCTTGTTTAATGCATTGTTCAAAACCTCCCCAGCATTTTGAGTATGATGATTGGCAGCTTCTCTAGGAACAATTCCTTTTCCAAGTTCAGGGACAAAAAAAGATTTTTCATTTGCAAGTATTTTTCCACTTTCATCAGCTATGCCAACACCGAAAGTATTTCTGCAGTTTAAGCTTGGGCAGTACTTTCGATGCCTAGGACAATCTTCTTGCTTTTTTTTCTATGCTGTATCTTGTACATATTTCTTTCCTTCTTTTACAGCCTCTTCAGCTTTAGCCAATTCACATCCGATATAAGCAGCATGATCAAGTCTCGATATTAAATTCTCGTGCAAGATTCTTCTATAAAGTGATTGTGCATTGTTTCCTCGAAATTCAAATTTTGTCTTCCTGCCATCTGGGAGGTGATGTTGTACAACAATTTCACCGTTTTCAACCGACACAATTAAATATCCTCTCTTGTCCGGTTCAAATCTCATTTCACCTTCGGAATAGTGTCTTTTAATTTTCTCAATCGCATCGTCCCAATTGTTTTCATAGATATGTGCAGAATTAGAAATTATAACCAGATCACCAACATCAAGACCAAGCCTGATAGAAATATCTTTTTGCAGCTTTCTCAGAGCGAATGCATTGATCAGCCAAGCGCCGAATATATCGTGCGACCTGAAAACAGATGTCTGGTATAACAAACCATTTTTTACATTCCATGTTATCTGAGTGAGGCAAGGAGGATTTTTCGAGTCCGAGTCTACTTCATGCTTCCATGTGAATGCAACAGCCCTTCTTGTGTAAGGCGATTCGCTGAGTTTTTTAATCACGTGCTCTATTTGATTGAAGGTGCTTTCAACCTCGCCCGCCCATTTATCCGGCACATGGGAGAGGCTGTACTTGAAAAGTCTTTCCCCATATGTATAGTCCACTCCCTCAGCCTTTTTTTCGCTGAAGAATGAGCGGTAATATTTTTCAAGATCTTTTTCTGTTATTCCCAACCATTGAGGAATTACTTCATCATCGCCTTCTATTACTGCGACTACATCAATGAGCTCCTTCTGTTTTATTTTGTATTCCGTCTTTTTTTCTTCTCCAAATTTCATGATCAGATCCAAAATTTTCATCCAAGTTTCAGATATATTTTTTCCAGAAATGTTGAACCCGACATCATCTGAATACATCACTTCTGTTTTCGTTTCAGGCTTAGTCAGAAAAACAGGCTCCATAAATGGAGGCAAACTATTCAGAGTCCAAATAATGTTTTCAATTTGATTTTCTTTACCGCGCATATCCATGATTTTTATATTTTCTCTGAATTTTTCAAGCAAGTCAAGAGGTATGCTCTGATCTACATAAGCCTGCGATCCAATAATTTTGCCGCTATCATCAATACCTCTTCCGACTAGATTCAGCAAAGCTTCTCCACTTCCTGTAAGATCTGATCCACACAGAATTATATATCTTATCTTGGGATTTGCAAGGATATTTTTTATCAAATAGTTTATTCCACTTTGTGTGTAAAGATTGCCGCAGACACAAAACTTTTCCTTTGAAATCTTATTGGTTATCAATTCTCTCTTTGTCCACAACGTGCAAATTGCCACACAACTGTCAGGATTGCCAAGAATGAGATCATCTTTGAAGAATAATGGCCAGTCCATACAATCCTCTTCAAAAAGTAAACTTCTGACTTTATAAGCTCTTCGCTACTCAAATGAATTAATTACGGAATAACTAATGAAGGAGTTAGAACAATATTTATTTGACCTGTATGAAGATTGAAGAACTTACTAAATATGGAATACCAGAAAATTTTATTGAAAAGTTTAAATCGGAAAAAGTTTTCGTACTGTTTCCACCACAAGAGGAAATCGTGAGAAGAGGGCTGTTCAAGGAAAGGAATTTGGTAATATCTCTTCCAACTGCCGGTGGCAAGACGTTAATAGCAACGCTTTCTATGATAGATAAGCTTTCAAAATCCAGATGCAAAGTTGTTTACACAGCCCCGCTTGTTGCATTGGCCAATGAAAAATACACTTATTTCAAAAAATTGTTTGAAGACAAATGGAAGGTTGCCATATCCATCGGAGATTTGGACTCTTCCGATCCTTGGTTGGCAGATTATGATATTATTGTATGCACAAATGAGAAACTGGATTCGCTGATAAGGCATGGAATCGAATGGATTAAAGAAGTTGGATTGATTGTTTCAGATGAAATTCATCTTCTGAACGATTCGAGCAGGGGACCGACTCTTGAAATTTTATTAACACAACTTAGGGAAATTGCTCCAAGAGCGCAGATACTTGCACTGTCAGCCACCATAAGAAATGCTGCAGATTTGGCAAAATGGCTGAATGCTGTCCTTGTTGTTAGTGACTTTCGTCCCGTTGAACTTCATGAAGGCATATATTATGATTCAAAAATTTCTTTCTACGGCAAAAAGGGATACGAACTGAGCAAGCTTGAACCTGAGGCAGCAATAGCTGAAAATGTGATGCAACTTAAAAAACAAATCCTTTATTTTGTGGCCACAAGGCGCGTTGCTGAAAGCTTGGCCGAGAAACTTACAAAAACAATCAAATCTTATTTGAAAAAATCAGAAGAACAGGAGCTGCAGGAATTATCTGACAAGATTTTAAATGTGCTGGAAATACCAACGAAGCAGTGTCAAAAACTATCTGCATGCATTAAGAAAGGAGTGGCTTTTCATCATGCTGGCTTGATGAATGCGCAAAAGAGGATGATTGAAGAAAAGTTTAGAGAGGGTTTGATTAAGGTCATTGTTGCAACACCAACTCTTGCACTTGGTGTCAACTTGCCAGCATTCAGGGTTGTGATCAGAGATGCAAGGAGATATTATCCTGGCATAGGAACGGTTTACATTCCAGTTTTAGAGTACAAGCAGTTTGTTGGCAGGGCAGGAAGACCGGCTTATGATAACTTTGGTGAATCAGTTTTGATAGCTAAAACTGAGGAAGAGGCACAGGACCTCGTGGATCATTTTATCATGGGACAGCCCGAAGACATACAGTCCAAGCTTGCCTTAGAACCCGTCTTAAGGATGCATATTCTGGCACTTGTAGCCACTGGATTTTGCATGTCAGAAGATTCCCTGTATGCCTTCTTTTCCAAAACATTTTACGCCTACCAGTTTGGAGACATTTCTTTTATGGAAGATAAAATTGCCAACATTTTAAATCAACTTTCAGAATGGAAGTTCATTTTGAACAATAAAGGAAAACTCTCAGCATCAAGAATAGGAAGAAGAGTATCAGAGCTCTACATCGATCCGCTGACAGCCCATTACTTCGTCGAGTGTTTGGGCAGAGCCGCAAAAAAGAAAACCCTACCGCTCAGCTACTTGCAGGTTATCTCAAATACGATTGAGATAGAGCCAAAGCTTTCTATCAGAACAGGAGAATTCTCGGAGATCGAAGAAATTATAGCTAGAAAGTCAGGTCTATTTCTACAGTCAATTCCAGATGAATCGGAGCTTGAGTTCGACGATTTCATGAAGAGCATTAAGACTGCACTGATGTTTGAAAGCTGGATAGACGAGGCAAGCGAGGAAAAGCTCATGGAAAAATTCAGAATTGCACCAGGTGAATTCTTTAGCAGAAGGAAAATAGCAGACTGGCTTATTTATGCCATGCAGGAACTTGCCCTTTTGCTTGGGCAAAAGGAAATAATCAAGGACATAAGAAAGGTTAGAATCAGGATACAATACGGAGTCAAGGACGAACTTATTCCGTTGATTAGACTGAGAGAGGTCGGCAGGATAAGAGCAAGAAAAATTTTCAATGCAGGCATAGAGTCTTTGGATGCGCTTAGAAAAACTTCACAAGATGAGCTGGTGAGGATTGTCGGCCCATCTGTTGCGAAAATAATCAAAGACCAGCTTGAAGGCAAGAAGGAAATGAAGAAAGAATTACAGAAAACTCTTAAAACATTCTAAGTTAATTATTATAATGAAATACGATGCAATTGTCGTTCTTGGAGCAGGCCCGACCAAAAAAGAAACAAATCCTGAGGCCAAGGCCCGTCTGGATGTCGCCAGAAGCTTATTCAACAAGAAAGTTGCAGACAAAATAATTGTCTCTGGAGGATTTACAAAAACAAAAATCAGAATATCTGAAGCATCTGCAATGAAAAAATACTTAATTTCTACTGGTGTTGACGAGAATGTTGTAATAAAAGAAGAAAAATCAAAAGATACGATTGGAAATGCACTTTTTACAAAAAATTTAATCCTCAAGCCAAGAAAGTGGAAGAAAATACTTGTGGTTACTACAGAATACCATGTCAGAGCCAAATACGTCTTTAGAAAAGTTTTAGGTAAAGACTATACAATCAAGTTCATAATGATACCATTGGGATTTTATCATCCAATCTATAGACTTTTTGACATAGAAGGCAAACTTTACGAATTAACCAAAATATTTTTCAGGGGCATAAGACCTGGTGATGATAAAGAAGTTAAAAGAAGAATGTTCTCCATACACCCATCTTACATAAGCAATAAAAAATTGGAAACATTTGCCAAGCTTTCAAATGAGGAGCTGGCAAAACTCTCCAACATGAGCCCAAAAACAATTACACGATACAAACACAACCCAATATTTATTTTTTATCTTGTATTCCGTCTCAACAATGGCCTCAAACTTTTATTAAGTGGGGTTGCCGGGATTTGAACCCAGATTGCCGGTACCCGAAACCGGAATTCTAACCAAGTTAAATTACAACCCCTCTATAAAAATATGGTAATTTTACTCTTTCATAATCTTCTGTATAATATTTAATTTGGTTTGTCAAAATCTTTCTATTGTTTTTTGTATATTCTAAAAATTTGATTACATTTTTTAGATTTGATGTACCTATTTCTGATAAATATCTTTTGATTTTCCATAAAGATGTTGCACTAACTTTGTTTCCGGATACAAAGACATGTATCCCAATTTCTCTAAATACCCTAATTGACAATTTACGTATTTTGATTTCAGTTGAAGATAAATCTAAGACACACCATCTTGATGAAAGATAAAAAGATCCATCAGTATCAATAAGACCTCTAAGCAAACTTTTTAAAAATGTAGAATCCTTGAGTATCCAAGTTGGAATTTGTTTTTTACCTCTGTTATTTAAAATTTTTGTAGTTGTTAAAAAATCAATTAATTCTTTTGAATTTACTCTAATGATGAATATACCTTCCTTTACATTTTCATAAATTTTTGGTTTTATCTTAAAAAGTTTTTTTATAAGATTTGTCACATACAGAACATAAAAAATATCTGCCTTTCTATCCAAAGATATTTGTAATGTATAATTCTTTCTGTAAATAGAACCATCTCCATAAATTATTCCAGTAAATTCAGCCAAATCCTCTGATATACGGGGCTTATTAATTTTCACCTTAGCTATATGTTTTTTCTTTACTTTTCCCCCAATGCTTCCTGCATATTTTTTGCTCCAATTTTCTTCCTCGATTTTTTTAATTAATTCCCTATATCTATTTTTGGGTATTTTGGCAAATTTACATAATTTTAAAAATAATGAATAGGAAATTGTACGATTATTTTCTAAGTAACTTTCCCTTAATGTTGTTCCATTTACATTCAATCTTTTTTCTAAATCTAACCAAGTTAATCGCGAATTTTCTTTAGCTCTAAATACAAGATTTCTTAATTTTGTTTTTTCTAAAACAATTCTTTGATTTGGATGAATTTTCATAATTTATTTTATATTTTTATACTTATTAATCTTACTAGACCAAGCTATACTACAATTTCATCAAAACTCCTAATCACTTGAATAATTATACCTACTTAACCATTAGTGTTATTTTCACTATTGCATTCGGATTTCTCAATTTTTCTACAAGATCTTGCTTCAATTCATTTGCTGACTTATCGGCAAGAATTGCGACAGTTCTTCCATCAATGAAATCATCCTTTCTCACAACAATCTCTTCTGCGCTAGAAAATCTCAATGCAGGCGATCCGTATGCTATGATAACATCATTCTCTCCACCGCATTCGATTGTAATTTCAACTTTTTTCGCTTCTTTCAATGCATTTTTCAAATCGATTTTCAAATCCTTGCAAGATTTGTCAGCCTTTACTGCCACAATAGCATCAGCATCTTTCAAAGAGTCTTCGCTTTTTATTATTTTCAGCATGTTGTTGTTTGTGGCAGAAATTTTTAGACTGCCGTAAGCAACAATCTCGTCTTTGGCTTCTTTTATCTTAGCCAGCAATCTCCAACCATATTCCGTTGGTACGTATGCCGCACCGCCCATGTAATAGACCATTCCCTTTGATTCTAGAGCATCCAGGGTATTTTTTATCATGCTTGGAGTTATTGTAGGAGACGGTTCTGGAGCTGATTCAGGAGTTTCCTCCATTTTCCTTATTTTTTCTTCCATCACTTCACCTTTCTTGCAAAAGTTATGAAGCCTGTATGCAGCAATCCCATCGTCTTGGGTCTGGTTGTCCTTTCAGTCTGCCATTCTCTTACAATATTTTCAACTGTATTTGTATAAGAAAAATCTAACTTCCTAATGGACTTTGCAGCAGCCATCACCTCTTCTATTGTCGGTGAATAAATGCACAGAAAGCCGCCAATCTTGAGCGATTTGTATGCGTGCCTTATCACCCGCTCAGGATTTTGTATATCAACCGTGACCAAATCAGCATCCCTTTCAGCAATTCCTTTGGTTGCATCCTTATATTTTATTTTTATGAATTTTGACAATCCCGATAACCTTACATTTTCCGTAGCAACCTTCAATATTTTCTTATCTTTTTCATAAGTCACAACCCTGCCAGGTTTGATATAATTTGCCAAAAAAATAGCCAGAAAGCCAGAACCTGTGCCTACGTCTATAACAAAACTTCCCTGAGAGATACCAGTATATGCAAGTATCAGAGAGGAGTCCTTTGGTGTGATTATTTGAGGCAACCTGTTGCACTTTTTCCACAATATGTCGTTGATGTTAGGCTTTGCTATTAAGAATTCCCTGTTCAGATGCGTCTTTATTTTTTCACCGAATTTTATTTTAGCAATATCATCAAAATTGAATATTCCATCCTGAGTATGCAGCTTGCCTTCCTTCATCTCTGTTAAGTACGTGGCGTTTTCTGAAATTAGCATCACAAGTTCTCCTTTTTTCAAGATAGCACCAATTTAAACTTTATTAAAGTAATAATAAAATCTATGCGGGCCTACATCTTTTCAACAATTATTGGAAGCTTTGCTGTTGATGAAAATGGTAAAACTATTTCTTTCAAACCATTTCCCAAAGACGCTAAGAAGATTGCCGAGAAATTGAAGCTTTCTGAAATCAAGATCATTGACGAGGAAAAGCAGTTGCAGCAAGATGCATGGAAGAAAGGATACAAGGAATTCATTTTCAGCATGAGAAAGGAAGGAGCTGAGCATGTTGAACCTCAAAACAAAGTTTGGCAACTTGTTAGGGAGAACATCAGAACTGTGGCTATAGATAAAAAGTTTGTTAACAATCAAGCAGAGTTTAATCAGTTGCTCACAAGCGTCAATTTGGAACTCGCCAAAGTAAAAATAAAAAGAGCAGTAGAAAAAGACAATCTCATTATACAAGCCAGTAGGACAGCTGAAGAACTTGACAAATCACTCAATGTTTTTATCGAAAGATTGCGAGAATGGTACGGTCTTCATTTTCCTGAGCTTGACAGATCAGTTGACAATCATGAGAAATATGCCGCGCTTGTTGCGCAATTTGGTAGGCGCACCAATATTGATGAATTCAGAGAAATTGCACAAAAAAGCATGGGAGCTGATTTGTCCGATGAAGACATTGCGGTTATTCAAACCTATGCCACGAAGATTTTAGAGTTATACAGGCTGAGAAGAGATCTGTCGAATTATATAGAAAATGGATTGAGAGAAGTTGCTCCAAACTTCACAGAACTTGCAGGTCCAATGCTGGCTGCAAAAATGATATCGAGAGCAGGCGGAATTGAGAGACTGGCCAAAATGTCATCAAGTGCAATTCAGTTGCTTGGCAGCGAAAAAGCGTTGTTTAGACATCTTCATGGCCAGGGCAAATCCCCGAAATATGGAATAATATTTTCACATCCACTAATACAATCAGCACCGCAAAAACACAAAGGCAAGATAGCAAGGCTCCTCGCATCAAAGCTATCCATAGCGATAAAAATAGACAAGTATTCAAGAGAAAACAAATCCGAGAAACTCAAGGAAGACCTCAAGGCAAAGATTAAAGAAATTCTGAGCTCTAAAGATTGATATGAAAGCTCAAGAACACAAAACTTTTAGCGGGGTATTTCTTATAGACAGCAAACTGGCCACACCGAATCTTACCCCAGGCAACAGTGTGTACGGCGAACAGCTGTTTACTGTTGGAAAAAAGGAATACAGGGAATGGATTCCCTACCGCAGCAAGCCGGCTGCTGCAATCAAAAAAGGGCTCAAAACATTTCCGATAGAAAGTGGAATGAAGATCCTTTATTTGGGCATAGCTTCAGGCACGACTTCCAGCCATTTCAGCGACATAATAGGCAAGGAAGGCATAATTTACGGCGTGGAAATTTCTGAAAGGGTACTCAGAGATTTGATTCCGGTGGCAGAAAAGAGGGGAAACATAATCCCGATACTGGCAGATGCAAGGGATGTGAATTCATATGAAAGTGTGGTTGTTGAAAAAGTAGATTTGGTTTACGAGGATGTGGCTGATCCTGACCAGATAAAAATTTTGATCTGGAACTGCGAGAAGTTTTTGAAAGAAGGAGGATTCGCAATGATTGCCATCAAATCGCAGTCTATTGATGTTGTTAAGAAGCCGCGAGATGTTTACAAAGAAAGCCTTGAGGAACTTGAAAAGCATTTCCAGATTTTGGACAAGGTTGAACTGGATCCCTACGAAAAGGCGCACTTGTTTGTCGTTCTAAGAAAGAAGTAAAAAATTAAAGGCTTGGCTTTATGAAGCCAAAAATCCTGTCTCCTCTTATCACATTCGTCATTATTTTCTTGTATCCCCTGTCTTCAAGGACCGAAATTTGAAATTTAGCTATCTCTTGCATCGTCTCACCTCAATTCTACCTCTGCCTTGTGCTGCAAGTCAAAGTCAGATACAACTCTCTGTTGCATGGCGTTAAACACTTGTTCCGGCAGGCTGTTGCCACAATCCCTGCAAAATACTCTCCTGTAACCAAAGCCGTCTACGAATCTTATTATTCTATTTGACTTGCATTTCAAGCACGGCATACTAGCACCTAAAGAAGAATTGTCATTTCAAGCATACCCAGATTGACCAGCCAGATTTCCGCTGTTTCCGATGAAACCAAAAAACAAGGCAGAATAAGCCTTATTTTCAAGAACATAGGACAATAACAATCATATCTAGCGTGAAAAACGCCTTATTTCCCTTTCAATCTTTCCCTTGAATTTTTCCAATTCATTTTTTCCTATAGTAAAAGTTCCGCCAGCCGACTGCCTGTGGCCACCACCGTATTTGCAACATTTGGATATTATCTTTCCCAGGTTTATTCTTCCAGATTGATTGCGTGCATGTACTTTGTAGCTTTTGTCAAGTTTTTCTACGAGCAAAATAATTTTTTCCGGATGCTCTATGGAAATATCTGTGATGAGCGCCGATGCAATTCTTTTGTATCTTGGCTTGATAACCGAGAAAACCATATTCAGATCCTCATCATAAATGCAATTTTCCCAGAAACCCTCCTTGGCTCTCTTATATTCTTTCTCAAAGGTTCTGGATGCAGCACGCAGTTTTTTATTCCTTAAAAGCCCGCCAATATTCTTAGATCTCATGAAAAAGTCTAATCCTTTGTCAAAGCCAATGACTGCAAAGGCGCCATTGAGGATTTTTGCCGCTTTCCAGAGCGTACTCTTTTCCAAATCGCCCTTCTTCTTTATCCCATATTTTGACACTATGTCTTTGCAATCTTCAAACCCGTAATCGGCAACCGTACCGAGTGCCGATATCCATTCCAATTCCGAAATATTAGAAACGGTCGATAAAAGTTTGTAAATGAAGTATGATATCGGTTGATAAATCTCGGCATGCTTAAACCGCGGGTTTACGTAAATAACGGATTTGCTGTTAAAGTCAGATGTTATAAAATGATGGTCTACAATCAGAAGATTCCTATCCAACTTTTTGATTCTGCCCGCTAACTTCTGGAGACCTATATCCAGAACAACTATAGCTTTGTATCTTGACAGTGTTTTGTCACCAAGCACACTTTCCAATGCCTCGTCAGATCCAACAACAGTTTTAATCTTCGGCAACTTTCCCATTTTTTTCAACGCCAAAATAAGAATTGCTGCGGAGCAGAGCCCGTCAAGGTCAGAATGATAGATTAAAACTAATTTGTCTGACGGTTTGATGCCTTTAATGAAGTCCAGTCCTTTTTTCGATAGAACATCAAGATTTCTTTTCAGTTTTTTCACCGGCTATTTTCTTTATTGTTTCCTCATCGAGCACAAGCAGTTGCATGGGTTGCTGAGATTGTTTTGCACCATAGGCATGGAACTCAACTAAGGAAAGCATGTTGTCAAGATGATGGAATATCAGGGCTTCAAAATTCCTTGGAGTCGTTGTTCCCTGCTCGCCTGCATGCGCTGCAATAATATGGATAACGTCTTCAGGAAAATCACGGTGATAATATTCGGCCACGGCCAACATCGTGTGATCAAGCATCATTCCGGTGTGTTCTATCCCTTCCTTCCCCTTCTTGTACTCATACAAATGCATCAAATCATGAAGGATGGCTGCGGCAATAAGATTATCCTTGTTTATTGGAATTCCATAAACTTTTTCCATGGTTTCAGCGGTCTTTATGCACAAATCAACAAGAGCAATGGTGTGATTTAAAATTTCCCTTTCCACCGGTCCAGCAGGACCAACTGCAAACAATGTCCTTGCTTCTTCCAGCTTCATCCGCGGATATTTTTTAAAATCCTTGTTTGATAGACTAGGATTTTTGAGGAATTCCACTACCTTTTTCCTCAGTTCCTCGTTCTTTATTTTTTGCGCCAGTTCAATCAGTTTCTGCATAATTTATCTCTCGAATTCCTTGAATCTCCCATTATTTATTTTCATTTTTTCAAAGTACTCTTTTTCCAAGTCCATATCCAAAATTTGTCCAGCCACCTTGAGTATGTAAATGAAAACATCAACTATCTCTTCCTTCATTTTTGCATACTCGTCATTACTGGGCAACTCATTCAATGACACGAATCTTCTTCTGGCTTTTTTAACCAAGTTTGCAAATTCCCCGATTTCACCAGTCAGGCAAATTGCCCCCTCAGCCAGCCAGTTGAGTTTTTCCTTGTCATTTGAACTTTCCCAAGTCCAGTTGCCATGTTTTCTATCAAATTCCTTTTGGAATTCTACAAGTTCCTTCAATTCTGCCATTTTTTCACCTGTAATGATCAAGCTCAGCCGAACAGCGAGCTCAATCCTGCGGCGGCTTCCTCTACTTTTTTCTCTTCTTCCTTTTTCTCCTCTTTCTTCTCCACTCCTGCAGGCGCAGCAACTGCTACAGCAGTCTGCTTCACAGCCTCGTCAATGTTGACTCCCTCAAGGCTTGCAACCAATGCCTTTACCTTGGCATCATCAGGAGTTACCCCTGCTGATTGCAAAACCTTCTTTACGTTTTCTTCATTGATGGGCTGCTTTGCTGCATGGAGCAAGAGAGATGCATAAACATACTCCATTCAACTTACACCCCCGGTTTTATTTTCTAACGACTTTGCAACATTAAATGCTTTTGCAAGCATTAAATTAATGTTTTCCTTTGTAGGATACTCAATAAAGATTGAAAGGTTAAACGCATCCTGATAAGCAGCAACAAGCATCTTTGGAAATGTATCAACAAGTTCAAGTGCATCCTTTTTGTATATCATGCCATTGTCATAGACTGCAACAACATTCAAACCAACCAGCATTGGTTCTATGCCAAGTTTTTTCAATGCTGAAGCAAGCGGACCAGATATAATATCACCCGTTTTTGCAACCACGGCATCTTTCTTAACTGCAATCTTTCCGTCCTCAACACCTGCGGGTATTCCGGCCTTTGTGAACTCGCTTATTACAGGACCTGGCAAAAGGCTTGTCGGTCCGGCCGAAACCATTATTTCAACAGGGGCAATATCTCCCTCTTTTGCAGCAGCTGGTGACTTGAGCTTTATGACGCTTGTGTAAAATTTGAATGGTTCAAGGTTTGTGAAGACGACTGACGGTTGCCTAGGTATTAGTTCTTCAAGCTGTTGAATGCCGGCCTTCTTTGAATTCTTGATTGCATAGTCGAGTGAAGACTTCTTCACAGTTTTAATCAACACATTTCCTCTCAGTTTTTTTCTTATATCCTGCAGTTGCCTGCTTGGCAACTTATTCATGTCAAGAATGCCGACTACCTTGTAGCTCTCAATCAGCTTTACCAATTCTTCAACCGCTTTTATTTTTTCTTCCCTTACCATTTACATCTCCACCTTAATCGGCTTGCTCATGGTTAATTTAACAAATACATCTTTAAAATTATTTTTGCCCTTTGGCATCTTTGCTCCAAGAGCACTTAACACAGCTTCAATATTTTCTACAATTTTTTCATCTTTCATATCTTCTTTTCCAACAGAACATTGTATAACAGGAGCATCTTTTACCCTAACCCTCACAGATTTCTTGTAATTTTCAATCTGTGGCTTGATATCACTGGTTATAACTTTTGGCAACTTCCCCTTCGGGCCAATGAACTGGCCAAGGACCTTGCCAACAGATGGCATGAGCTTTGGTTCAGCCAAAAGAAAGTCCGCTCTTTTCGCCAGATTTTTCGCTTCTCTTTTGTTTTTAGCTAATCTCTCTATATCAGTGCTTCCTAAGATTTCGCAGTCAACTCCTTTAACAGAATCAGAAAAAACAATTACAGTTGCCAGCTCCCCCCTACCATTCGGCAAAATAACGTCTTCTACAAACTTGTTCTCAGGTTTTTTGACATCGAATTCTTTCAGATTGACAACAAGATCAAAAGTTTGAGAAAATTTCCTTTTCTTAGATTTTTCTCTCAATTCTTTAACTATCTCCAATATTTTTTCGTTCATTTTAACCCCTCCTGCCGAAGCAGTCTAACGGGATTACTTTTCATTTCTTTTCAAGCTTTAAAAAGATTATCATACTTGCCTTCATCCATTTCCTTCAAAACGTCTTTCGGCTTCTTTCCTTCTATTGTCAGTGGCATTGATACGCAAGTACCTACTATCTGCTTGACTGCAGATTTCAAATCTCTTGCAAGGAGACCGACCATTTTCATCTTCGCAATTTTTATAATTTGCTCCATTTTCAAATCACCCACCGAAGTTTTTCCAGCAGTTTTCTCTTCTTCGGTTATCTTTGCTGCTTCAATACCAAGCTCCTTTTTTATCAGGCTGGAAGCTGGCGGA
>Ga0172362_10002457_pt1 | contig 16090 bp, 23 predicted proteins | sample LakKivs1_kivu2a2_FD_114534 | JGI IMG/M metagenome (GOLD analysis project Ga0172362, IMG submission 114534) | Sediment microbial communities from Lake Kivu, Rwanda - Sediment s1_kivu2a2 | ecosystem: Environmental > Aquatic > Freshwater > Lake > Sediment | place: Rwanda: Western Province, Lake...
AAGCGAAAGAAATTATCCTTACTCACATTGGCTCATATCAGGGCATGACCCACAAAGAGTTTGAGTCAAAATTCCCACAATACACCATCGCTTACGACGGTTTGGAACGAATATTTAATTAATTCGCGCTTCTTTGTCTTTGATAGAAAAAGCGCGCTCGTATGACAACGAACGCGCTGTTAAGTTGCGCGAAAACCTCTTTCAAGGTTTCGCAGGAGCAACCACACCGAAGCGAAAGCAGGGGTGGTGCAAATGCTCGGGGCTATCCCGTGCAAAGAGATTTTTCCCCATAAACTCTCGCATGGCAACCAATTTCAAAACGGTTTCGGTGTATAAAGGTTTTTCCTCGAAAGGAATCATCTTGAGTACACCGAGCAATCCTCGGCCGCTCAGGTTCTCAATGTAGTGGGACAATTCGGGTTCCTTGCGTGGAATCTCGTATAACTCGGGACGGAGTCTCAAGATATCCACGCTAGTTATAATCGCATGCTCCAAACTTTCCAGAAAGGATCGCAGCAAGCGCGACGAATGAGTTGGGAAAATTTCCTTCCAGCTCTCCGGGATATTTTCAGGAGCAACCGCTCCCACCCACGGCTGAGAAAGAGAGTGGCACCAAACCATCGCGTCGTACTTGGCCGCTTCATTTTGGAGGGCTGAAAGCTCCATAGTAGCCAGCCGATGTATCGCAGATTGCAAATCTGCAAACAACACAATTTCGGTCGGATACTTGAAGTCAATGATCCTCCCGAACAGCTCATGCATCCGGAATAACCAATCCAGATACTGCTCGACATGGTCTGCTTGCCTGTTATGGACACAGACGAGTGTATCAATGTCGGAGTACCGTCTATCTTTTTCGATAGCAAAACTGCCGAAAATATAGGCGAAGACGAGCTCATCGCCAAAGATCCGCGGCACAACTTCCTGAAACTGTGTTGCCACAATGTGCTGTTCCCAGTTTCCTTTTGTTCTCGGAATGACGGAAAAAAGCTTTTGTCCTTGTGGCGACAGAAAGTTGTGAATTTCCCGGGGAACGAGAAGCGGTTTGGCGATGTCTATACCGCGATACGACACCATGGATGCACCCGGACTGTATCCGCCGTACTCCTCTGTGCCGCGCTCAACATCGTGAATAGTTCTGTCCCTCAACACGATACTGCCCAATACGCCAGAAACATAATCGCTTTCGCCGAACAAAGAAATGTACATCTCCTTGTTCTGATACCGTGCATTGGGCTCGTTGAAATAGAGTGCCAATTCTCGGTCGTGTTCGTACTCTAAAACCACAAAGAGCGGCGAGTACAATTCGGCGAAATTTTGCAACTGGCGAATCGAGGCGCGCAGTACGCAAGGATACATAACATTGTGGTTAATGTCGATTTGTCCGCCATAGACAATCGTTGCTCCATGACGGCGAGCGTTAGAGATCATCTTGACTGTGTCCAACAGCGAAGATAACTCGAACATCGGGCCAACGACCACAGTGTCATCTTGATACGAAGTATCGCACTTTACCTGTGCAAGCTCGTTTGTCAGCTTTTGGAGGTATGCGTCGATGACATCGCTGTGAACAAGAATGGCATCCGGTCCGGCGCAATCCTGACCGTTGTTGAACAGTTTTACATGTAGAGTTTTTTCAACCGCCAGCTTGATGTCCGCGCTTGGCGTAATTACCAGCGGATTGTGTCCAACACCGTTAAAAAGCAGGAGAGTGTCCTTGCCGCATACCTTGCGGATGTTGAGGAAGTTTTCGTGTCTTCCTGTGAAAAGGACAACAGATGCCTTTTTGCAGTGTTGTTCCACAAAATGCTCGCGAGTACCATGAAAAACGCTGACATTGGGATAGTGCTCTACGAAGGACAGAGCATCAGACAACTCGACAAAGACTTCTTTCATTCTTTCCGGAGCACGGATCGCCAGTAACACTGATTGATACGCCGGCATCGCACCGAACAGAATGAAAGAGTACAATGGCAGATTGAGGGGCAGAAATACTGCCGTTTCTTGTGAGAGAGGCGTTTCAGTGAAGTAGTGCCCAATCTCTCCAAAACTCTCAAGAGCTTCCACGGAGCGGTTGATTTCGTCATCAACCACTTGTTTGCTTTCGTATTTGCGCAAAACATCGTAGATGTTTGCAATATTTGATTTCAGATGAGCGGCGAATGATCTTGCGTGCTCAACAGCGTTACTGTGCCACATGATTTTTTCCTCCTTCTTCGTTTGTGAATGTGCTGAATCAAGAGAACCGTTCTCTTGATTTCTGATAATTATTCTATATCCTTTTTGGTTACCCGTCAACTTTTTAAACCTAATTCAGCCAAATCCGACGAGCGGGCAAAAAATGGAGGGGTTCAAGGGGAGGAAATTTTTTGCCCGCGAGCCGATGGGTTGTTTTTCTGCCCGCCGCCGCAGGCGGCGGGCAATTCGTTATGACAGATTTCGTTTCTTTGATTTATGGATTAAATTCGGTAAAATAATTTCAAAAGTTTGTCCTTGTTTTAATTCAGGAGCCGAATTGACACTGTTTTTTGATAAGATACAATGAAATCGTATGAAGAAAAAAAATATTACGATTGACGACTTAGCTATTATAATCAAGAGGGGTTTTGATGGTGTTGATGGGCGTTTTGATATAGTTGATGATAAATTAGAAAGAATCGAAAGGTTAGTTCTTGCTGACCATAAAAGAAGAATAGAGAGGTTAGAAAATGAAGTTAAAGAATTAAAGGAATTATTGGCAGTAAAATAAGATTTATTTATTGCATGAGTTATGAACCACTTCATTTTGAGGTGGCGTGCCCCGTAGAGAAAACAAGGTTTTCTTCTTCGGGGTTTTTTGATAGGATAGAGGAAGATAAGTTAAAACTATTGACAAGCATATATCATATATGATATATGGTAAAGATAGAGGGTATAAGGTTAAATTCTACAAAGACACCAGAACGGGTCGTAGCCCGGTTTTAGATTATGTGAAGAAGCTTACAGAAAAAGAAGAGGCAAAAGTATTGAAATACATAGAATTTCTACGAGCCAATAAAGGTTATTTAGATGAACCATATTCCAAGCACATAAAAGGAAAGATTAGAGAATTAAGAATTGATTTTAGTCATAACAAGCACAGAATTTTTTACTTTATATTTATACAAAAGACAATAATTCTACTTCATGCTTTTTCAAAGAAGACAGCAAAAACGCCAACTTCTGAGATTAAAAAAGCTGAAGAAAACTATCAAAACATTTTAAGAAACCCAGAAATATATGAATAAAACAAAAAAGGCAGTGGATTTCCAAAAATACCTTGCCAAAAAATTAAAAGATCCTAAATTCAGAAACTATTACAACGAATACGGCAAAAAATTAGAGATTGCTTATCTGGTTTTACAATTACGTAAACAGAAAAAAATATCTCAAGCAGAATTAGCAAAGAAATTAGACACTACCCAAAGTAATATTGCCAGGATGGAAGCTGGCAAACAGAACCTTACTACAGACACCCTCCAGAAGATTGCCTCCGTTTTTAATCGGAAACTCAAGATTGATTTCGTTAAATAGGTCCGAACATCGTTCCATAGACGGAGCCAAATAGGACGATCGGAAACGCAAAAACCGCCGTTGAACCGGCGGTTTTTATGTTTTAATGAAAGGTGGAAAAAAGGTGGCTGACGCCTTTTTTGATGCGGAGCACGGTATTTTTGTATTATGAAAAAATAAAAGACCCTATTGGGTCTTTTTTGCTACGTAGATAATTGTGTGAGGTTTGAGGGTAAACTTATCAAGATCGGGAGAAAGTGTCAATGGTTCGTAAGGGTATTTTGCCTTTTCTTCTTTTGTCATCCTTGAAGGATTGACCGTAGTTTGTTCAACAATTTTTGTAATGGTAAAACCATTTGCCGATAATGCCCTAGACACTTCTTCGGTTGAGAATTGGGTTTCGTTACAATCGTCAGCCGTGTTTTTATTGGTTGATGGAAATTGGCTTGGGTGAGTTAGGCAAAAAACAAAAAGGCCATAAATAAATAATATAGAGTTCAATTCGCTAAGGAAAGTCGAAAGAGAAAAATAATCAGCGCAAATAAATCCTACTCCATAGCTTGAAATGGCTATATTGAATCTTTTTTGTCCAAGTATGGCGAGTAACTCATTGGCATCGCCGCAGAGAAGCTCTACCGAGACCCTCTCTCTGGCGGCGAGAGCTTTAGCTTCTTGAAGCATATCTTCGGAGATATCAACGCCGACGCAGTTTCCACCCCATTTTGTTATGGCTATGGAGTTTTGGGCTGCTCCACAGGCAATTTCTATAACTCTTTTTCCTTTTAGCCCCAATGGCCCTCCCATGAGAAGCAGGTCGCGTTCGCCCGGGGAGAGATATCCGTAATGGATATCATTCGTTGAAATTCTTACGTTTTTTCTGTAATTTCGGCAAAAATCGCTTCTTTTCCAAGCATTTTCTTTAGTCGCCAACATATTGCCTACTCCTTGTGTGTTAAAGATCTAAATTTAATTTATAACGTTGTAATAAATTTGTCTATAGGGGAAGGGTTAGAAGAAAGGGCGTCAGCCATCTTTTCACCCTATTTGAAGTGGTTTTGTTTGACAAAAATGGACAAAGTAATATTATTAATTTAGAGGTTCTTTACCAAGAAAACGAGGTGAAAAAATGGTGTCAACTCTGATTTTTGACACTATTTTTTATTACAATATATAAACATACCAAGACCATTAAGCAAGCGCGAAAAAACGGAGTCAGCTCTCAATTTTTGGAAAACCAGAGTTGACACCATTTTCCCACCATTTTCCCAAATTCAGTAAGCATTCCAGTGCTCGGAGATTTGCCATATACTTCGCAATTCACGAGGATTAAGTTTTTAATATCCAAATTCATATTTATTATTCTGCTAAAATATAAGCCGACGATGGCCCTTTTCCAACCTGCTGAATCATTTTTATCTTCTTCAATTTTTGCAGATTGAATTGTGCTGTTCTTTGCGGACATTCCAAGATATCCATAACATCTTTTACTGTAATTCTGCCAGTAATCTCTAAAAAATTAATAATTTTAATTTGTTCTTTATCAAGATAAATTTGTGAGTCGTTAGGCGCATCTACTTTTCTGTGTCCAAGAGAAATAACTTGCGTTTTTACGTTATCAATTTCTTCTTTGAATCCTTTAACAAAGTATTCAAGCCATCTAGTCACATCTTGCTGCCTTTCTTGATAGTTTTTGCCAATATTAACCGCACGGTAATATTCGGTGCGGTCTTTATTATAATAATCTTCAAGAGCAAAGAGGCGGCGGAAATCGTATCCTCGCTGGTATAAAATAAGAGTAGCTAAAGCTCTGGCTGTTCGACCATTGCCGTCGGCAAATGGGTGTATTGCCGCTGTTTCTAAATGTACGATGCCGGCTACAATAATCGGGTTGATATTTTGTTTTTCGCTTTCGCGTATCCAATCAATCAAATTAGTCATAAGGCTTTTAACATCTTTCGTATCAGGTCCGGTGTAAATAATTTCTTGAGGCAATCCTAAACGTCGACGCACTACATAAATAGGACTTTGTCGATAATAGCCCGACTGATTTTCAGGCAGAGTTTTGTCCGTTACAAAATGATGGATTTTTAAAATAACCTTTTCTGTGATGCTTTCTTTGTTTCCAACCACTTTTGAAATATAACGAAGAGCTTTAAGGTAATTTTCTACTTCATAGATATCTCGGGCCGGAGCATCTATTTTTTTATGTTCGGCAATCGCTTCTACTTGATGAATGTCTAAATTATTGCCCTCTATTTTTGTAGAAGCGTGTGTCATGCGAATCAATGCCTGCCTGCGTAATCGTAGTTCTTGCTTTGGGAGAATTTTCGCGCGCTCAATTACTGCCCTTGTTTCAGCAATTGCAGTAAGCATATTTAATATCTTATTTGTGAGTTTATATTGTGGGCTAAACATATTTTTATGGTTTTATCTCAATTTGTATTATACCGCGTAATAATAAATCAGGCAATAATCACGCAAGAAATCGCGCAAAGACCTCAAAAGTTAGTCGTTATTAGTCGTTTTGCAATTCAATTGCGGCTTTTTTGCAAAAGCTAAAAAAGTTGTGATTTGCTATTTTATCGCGGCCAGTAAATCGCCAGTTTTAACTGGTTAAAATCGGGAAATGAGTTGTGATTTTGCCCTTTTAATGCGTCAAAATATACTTGCGTAATTTGTTTATCATGCGGAGCCGAGCCAAATCGTGTCAATTCTTATCAAGAGCCACCTTTTTCCGCCGGAGGACGGATCCGCCTTTGGTGGAAATTGAGGCGGTTTTTTGGTAGGATATTTAATATGGATTTAATACAATTTCAAAGATTATTTAGCAAAGAACCAAGATATCGTTTAGGACAAGCTAAAAAGGCCCTTTTCCAGGATCTAATTCAAAACTGGCAGGAGGCAATGGCTTTACCTCTAAACCTAAGAGATGAATTAAATAAAAAATGTCCGATTGGAATATCGGCAAAAACATTTGTTTCTAAAGACAAAAATACAATAAAGGCCCTTCTTATTCTAAAAGATGGTTTAAAAATTGAAACAGTTTTGATACGCCATAAAGATAAAAGAAATACCATCTGCGTTTCTTCTCAGGTTGGTTGTTCTCTGGGGTGTTCTTTTTGCGCTACGGGGGAAATAGGGTTTGAAAGAAACCTCGAGGTTTGGGAAATTATTGAGCAAGTTTTATTTTTCGCCCGTTATTTAAAGAACATTAAAGAGAGAGTTGCCAATGTTGTCTTTATGGGGATGGGAGAACCATTTTTAAATTATCAAAACGTGATAGGGGCAATAAGAATTTTAAACGACAGAGAAGGATTTAATCTGGGAGCAAGGCATTTTTCAATCTCTACCGTTGGGATTGTCGAGGTGATTGAAAAATTAATAAAAGAGGAATTACAGATAAATTTAGCCATTTCTCTTCACGCGCCCAACGACGAAATCCGTTCAAAATTGATGCCGATTAACAAAAAATATCCAATAGGAGCGATTTTAAATGTTGTTGACGATTACATCAAGAATGCTCTGCGGCGGGTGATGTTTGAATATATAATGATAAAGAATTTAAATGATTCTGATGAATGCGCAAGAGAATTAGCCAAGCTGATGAAAAAACCTCTTTATTTTGTTAATTTAATTCCTTGCAACCCAACTGGAATTTTTAAAACCTCCTCCTCTTCAAGAATTAAAAAATTTAAAGAAATCTTGGAGAAAGAAGGCGTGGCGGTTACCCAAAGATATCGTTTTGGCAAAGACATTGAGGGTGCTTGCGGCCAATTGGCGGCTACAGACGGGAGAAAATAAAAAGCCGTCCTATGCGCTGTCGGGATGGCGTCAACTCTGGTTTTCCATAGATTAAAAGTTGGCTTCATTTTTTTACAGGGCGAAGAAGGGCTTGAGTTTCTATTAAAAATCAGAGTTGGCACCATTTTTTCCTTTCCACCATTTTCTCCAAATGTATAGGTTTAAAATTGACTTGTATAGGTTTAAGAAATGTGCTACTATGGCATATAATGCTAAAAATATGACTGAAAAAGAAAAAAATTTGATAACAATAAGCGAAGCGGCAGGACTATTGGGAGTTTCGATTATGACATTAAGACGCTGGGATGAAAGCGGGCGCTTGCTTTCGGTCAGAAAAAATCCGAGGGGAAATCGTTATTATCGCAAAGAAGACATTGAAGTTTTTTTAAACGATCTGTTTAAACTTGCCAAAGATTGGGCGATTTCTCAAAAAGAAATACCAGAACAATACTATTGCCAGAATAGCGGAGTTTTTCAAGCTCGCATAACAAAGATGGAAACATTGATGATTGATAATAAAGATGCCAAAAATTTGTTTTCTTTATTGACTTCTATTGCCGGCGAAATAGGAAATAATTCATATGATCACAATCTTGGATTGTGGCCAGACGTTCCCGGGATTTTCTTTGCGTATGATTTAAATAAAAAACAAATCGTATTGGCCGATAGAGGAGTTGGAATTTTAGAAACATTAAAAAGGGTAAAGACGGATCTAAAAGATCACAAAAAAGCGTTGGAAGTCGCTTTCACGGAAATCATTTCCGGAAGAAAGCCAGAGGCGCGTGGAAACGGATTGAAGTATGTAAGATATGTTATCTCTAAAAATCCTATAAATTTATTATTTCAAACCGGAGATGCGAAATTATTATTAACCGGCAATAGCCCGGATTTAAAAATCGAGAATGCTAAAGAATTTATCCGAGGCTGCATCGCCCTAATAAATTATTGAATTTATGACCATAGAATTAAAGAAATTTGGAACAACTTTAATCTCCCGCCAAACTGGCAGAGAGGCCTTTGCCGCATTACAACCTATTTTAAGAGATGTTAAGCCGGACGAAAATGTAGAAGTAGATTTCGATGGCGTTTTGACCTTCTCTCCTTCTTGGGGAGACGAATTTTTAACACCATTGTTAAATACTTATGGAGATAGGTTATCTCTTAGAAACACAAACAATCCTTCGGTTCAAGCCACGTTAGATATGCTGCAAAGAATAATAGGCAAGGAGTTTAAAAAACAATAGTAATTGAGGCATCAACTCCGGTTTTTAAAAAAAAATGGCGCGACGCCATTTTTTTGACACCATTTTTTTACTGGAGCAAAATAAGGAAAAACCGGAGTTGGCACCATTTTTCCCAATATAAACAAAAACAGGGCTTACGCCCTGTTTTTGTTTTGGCAGGCAATATTGCCCTACCAATCGTTTCTGCGATTGCCAAATCCCCGGTCCCTGCCTCTCCCGAAATCTCTTCGAGGGGCGCGCGGCTCCATAGGTCTGGCTTCGTTCACGGTAATTGAACGACCTCCCACTTCTTTGCTATTCCACATTTCTATCCCTTTTTGGGCCTCTTCTTCGGTGGACATTTCCACAAAACCGAAACCTTTTGAGCGGCCGGACATTTTGTCCATAATGATTGCCGCTGATTCAACGGTTCCGGCTTGGGAAAACATCTCTTTCAGCTCTTCTTCCGAAGTGGTGTAAGGCAAACCGCCAACGTATAATTTTTTAGCCATATCAATGCATTTTTCCTTATAATATTGTAAGGCGACCATTTTGTCTCTCGTTTTGACTTCTCCTTTTCAAGGCCAGAGGCCTTTTGGCTTACACTGATTCGTATAAGGAAAAAGAAAACCAACTGAGAAAACTTACAGGATAGAGCATAGCACATCCCGGAAAAAAAATCAATAGCCGTCCCATTCATAGCGTTTCAGGAGTTTTTTCGGCAGGCCTTGATTTTTTAATGTAATAGTGGTAAAATAAAACAAGAATGACCAAGAAACAAAAATTTTTATCGGAGCATAACAGATTATCTCCTTTAAGACTGCAAGCCACAGCATCTATGCTTTCGCGCTTTAGAATAGAAAAAGCGTCGCTCTTCAAAGACAATAATTGGTCTATAGACAAACTCCGAAGGCCATTTATTCTGTGGCTTACCTCTTTGCCGCTGGCAGAGGGGAATATCCCAAAAGGCAGAAATACGGCTTGACGAGCCGACTGTTGGAATACCTTATATTTTTCCGCAGGCAGAGAACGCCATCCGAGATTGATTTCTCGGTTTTTTTATTTAACGGAACGAGTTTGAATGAAACGCAAAGACAGGCGTTATTTCAGTTCCCGATCTTTCTGAGAATGGAAAAAGCATCGGCTTGACGGTTGTTAGAATACAGAATAACAATGGCGACAGGGTTTCCTTTGACATTGAATATTGCCGCCAAGGTTTGCTTGGCTTCAAGCAGATACCCGGTTTTGCCCCCGATAAATTCGGCAAGAAAATAAAAATTGTTCAAATTTTTGAACTTGAGCGGTTTTCCCGCAGAATCGGGAAGCCAAAAATCGTTGTTCTTGGTGATATTCAAAATCTCCGGGTGGTTCTTATAAACATACGATAACAGCTTGACAAGATCTTGAGCGGTAGAGCGGTTTGCCGGATTCAGACCGTGGGCGTCATAAAAAATAGTATTTGCCATTCCAAGCTCTTTGGCTTTTTGATTCATTAGCGTCAAAAATTTTTCTTTCCCCAAAAAATAAGCCAAGGACTCCATGGCGTCGTTCGATGATTGGATCAGGCCCGCTTTTAAAAGGTTTTCCGCGCTGGCATTGAGGCCGAGGAAAAGCGAGGGGCTGCGGCCAAGGGGTTTTAGCGTTTCTTCCGTTAATGTTATTGTCTGGCTTCTATCAATATTTTCAAGGGCGACGATAGCAGCCATAAGCTTAGTAACAGAAGCCATAGGATAAGATTTGCCGGCGTTTTTTTCCGAAATTACGGAATTGTCAGAAAGATTAATCGCGAGATACGAAGACGCGCTGATTTCCTGGCGCAGCTGCATATTGGAAACAAGCGCCTGCAGGGCCAAAATCTCCTGTCGCAGGATTTCAATTTGCTGGAGCAGTTTTTCTTTTTTCGTTTGCTCCAAAGCCAAACTCGTTTTGGGGCCGGAGACAAAGCAGGCAGCAATCAGAATAGAGAATATTATTATAAATGATTTGCGTTTCATAGTTTTAGTTTAACATTAATTAAGTTCAGCGCCATTTTAGTTTAACATTTTTTTATTTTAACATTTCTTTTTCTATCCTTGCAAAAAATCAGCGATCGCTGATTTTTTGCAAGGATAGAAATTGGAGTTAAAAACGCGATTGGAGGCGATGGTTTTGACAAATTACAGATATGCAGTAGTGTGATAGTGGTTGTCCTTTTCTGCCGTTCTTTTCAAAGGAGAAAAAGATGATTGTGGCGCTGTGGAATGAAGATCATAGAAAAGCATTATGCCCTAACTGTCATAGTGCAAACGGAATATTAGTTCATACTGCCGAAGAAATAGATTCTGATGATTGCGGAAAGGTTCAGAATGGGATTCCTGCTGGCTGCGCCAGAATCAAAAAATCCTTTTTTGAGTGTGAAATCTGCGGGCATCTATGGAGTTTGGCCACGAGTGTTGAATCTCTTTAGTTTTCGGGTTTCGGAGCCAAGCCTCCAACAATCCAAAAACCGCTTCATTTTGAAGCGGTTTTTTGTCGGTATTGAGATGTGCGAAAGATATTGAATATGGGATAATAAGGAGCAATCAGCCTGTCGGGTATTGACTATTGGACTTCTTGGGGCAGGGGAATAGAATATAATAATGCGCTAAAGGTCGACAATTACACATATACTCACCAATAAACAATAAAAAAATGAACATTACGATTATCGGACGTTGGGCCTTTATTTTAGGAGTGCTTCTTTCGGTGCTAACCGGTCTTGGCGGACGCGTTCCTGCGCTGATGACCACCCTGTTCATTTTGGGCTTGATCGTCGGATTTCTCAATATAACGGAAAAGGAAAGCTCCTCTTTCCTTATCGCCGTGATTGCCTTTTTGGTTATCGGAGTTGCCGGTTTGCAGTTGGGGCAGCTGACTGCGATAATTGCCGCGATTTTGAATAACCTGGTTATTTTTGTATCTGCTGCCGCGCTTGTCGTGTCTGTAAAACAGATTCTCGTTATGGCAGAAAGAGTAAAATAAGGGGCCTCTTTTTTAGCGCCCTTCTTTTCCGGGGCCATATTTTGGCTTCTGAAAAGGGCGCGAAATAGATCAATTTTAGAGAAATCAAAAACGCCCGGGCCCGGGCGTTTTTGATTTTGTTTCAAAAACTTACGACAGATGCTTTGAAACCAGTTTTGTCATTTCAAACATATTCACAGTGCTTTTCCCTCCAAAAACGGTTTTCAAATTGGCATCGGCGTTGATGTTCCTTTTGTTCGTTTTGTCTTGAAGCCCGTTCTTCTTAATATAAGCCCAAAGTTTTTTCACTACTTGGGAGCGCGGCATAGGGCCTTTGCCTACCACTGCTTCTAACGCGGGGGTAAGCTTCAACGGCCTTAGAAGCGCCGGATTCGCTTTTCTTGGCATAGTTTTCGGTTTTTAATTTTATTATTCAACCTTTATCTTATATTACCCCATTATTCAATTATTGCCAAGACCCTCCCTCGGCCCGAATTTTTGTATTTGTTTTTTGGATTTTTATGTTAGAATGAAAAGGCGAGCTGCGCACACAAGGTCGAATGTCAAATCAATATGTTAATATAAATAACTATGGCTAATTTTGTCATAAAGAAAGACGGCGCAAAGGAGCCGTTTGACCCCGAGAAGATAAAGAAAGCGATTTCCGCCGCCGCCACCCAAGCCGGTCTTCCGGAAAATGAGATAGCGGAAGTGGTGGAGAAAGTTTCTTCAACGGTGATACAATCGTTTGGAGGAATAGAAGAGGTGGCCACAACAGACATTAGAGAAAAGACCCTTGCCGAGTTGGATGCTTCAAAGCCGGCCGTTTCAGACGCCTGGAGAAAATACGAGCAGAACAGATAGGATAGACAAGATAAAATGAAAAAGCCCAGTAAAATTTGATATTGCCGGGCTTTTTTGTTTTCCTCGCTGACAAGAAAGGGGTATTGTTATATAATGAAATAAGGTCGAAAATCCATGATTTACAAATTAATTTAAAAATATGAAAAAATTTTTAGTGCTTTTGGTTGTTGCCGTAGTTGTTCTCGCGGCCATAGTTTACTTTTCCGGGCTTTTCGGCAAAAAAGAAGCTGTTGCTCCGACGGGCGGAGAGCCAACTTCTGCAGAAGATAACGCGCCCTCGGGCATTACTTCTCTTTCCGAACAGCCGAATATAGGAAAGTTTAACGAATATTTCAAAACGCTTTATTTAGGCAAAATTCCGGCAGGCCAGGAATTGGGAGCCGGGGTTGTTCCTCAAATAACACTGGTTTTCAAAGAGGGGGATCAATTCTGCACCGTTCTTGAAGCAAAAAAGACAATACCAGCTGGCGCTTATGCTTCCGCGCTTTACGATATTGACTCAAAAACCTATGTTAAGGAAAAAATGGTTTTCCCGGAAGAATTCCCAATAGGTGCCAGTGCCGGATGCGGCGAATTGCCGGCTCCAGCAGGAAAATACGAATACAAGGCCTATCTCAATGACGTCCCGGTTATGGTTTTGCCGTTTGAGATAAAATAAAAAGTCGATTTTAAAATAAGCTGTAAAAAATATGAATGGTTACGCAACAAACATAGAAAAAGCCACTTTGGAAAACGAGAACTTCAGAAAAGTTCTTTATACTGGAAAGAACAGCCAGCTGGTTTTGATGGCTTTGGAGCCAGGTGAAGAAATCGGAGAGGAGGTGCATACTCTGGACCAGTTTATCAGAGTGGAGCAGGGAAACGGAAAAGCGGTGCTGGACGGCGTGGAACATAACATTGAAGACGGTTCGGCAATAGTTATTCCAGCCGGAGCAAAGCACAATGTAATTAACGGCTCGGAGGGGAAAATGAAGTTATATACCATTTATTCCCCGCCAGAGCACAAAGACGCGGTGCTTCATCTCACCAAAGCTGACGCCGAAGCAGACAAAGAAGACCATTTTGATGGCAAAACCACGGAATGAAAAAAAACCAAAAATAGACCAGAGCCGGAACAGAAGTTTCAGCATTATTGAGCTTTTGGTAGTTATTGCTATTATTTCTATATTATCTGCGCTCATTTTAGTTAGTTTTCATAATGTAAAAACCAAGGCTTGCAATGTAAGGGCTATGGGCGAGGTAAGGGCAATCAGCCAAGCCCTGGAATTATATTTTATGGATAACAATTACAAATATCCTTGCGATGTAAATAGGGATTTGCCACCCGGTCTTGAAAAATATCTCAGTACAAATCCCGAATGGCCCAAAGCGCCGTGGCCCGGTAGTGTATACGATTGGGATTATTGGGCGCCCAGTGGATTTGACAGCGGCTGCGCAGGTTCTCTTAGTCACGAACCGAAAGACAAACCTGTTTACCAGATAAGTGTTCGTTTCTGCGATATAAACGGGGACAACTGCAATTTCCCGAAAGAAAAATGGGCCGAGGGCTTTGATTCCAAAAGCAGCGTTTATTGGTGTTTGGAGGGTCCTTGCAGGGCCCACGGCAGTTATCCTTATGACCATCCAGGCTGTTGTATGGGCGGCGCCTGTCCAGCCGATCAACCTGAATGCGGATTTTAAAATAACATGAAAATAGAACTTATACCTAAAACCAGTTTGGGAAAGTGGTCGGTTGGATTGATTGTTTTTTTCTTCCTGCTGCTTTCTCTTTTTTATTTTCTTTGCGCCTCGGGCGAACGCGGAGGAGCGAATTTCTTCAGCAACCCGAAATTAAGCGTTACGGCCCTTCTTATGGCGTTTTCAGGCATACTGGCTTTCTTTTTCGGGGTTTTGAGCGTTGCAATGGATAAAGAACGGGCTGTTCTGGTTTTTCTCGCCGCCCTAATTGGTCTTTTCGTCTTGATTTTTTGTCTGGCTGAAATTATATTTCCGCATTAACTGGTTTCCGGGATTAGCCGCTTTTCTGGTCTTGGCTGCAGCGTCTATCTTTTATGCAGAATAAGTAAAAGTCGCAGTAAAATAAGAAATATCACAATTATGAAAAAACTCGTGTTGTTTTTATTGATGCTGTTCTTTTGTTTCGGGGCTTTATCGGCGCTCGCTCAAGATGAGGGCGCAATAAACCCCGGAATTACTCCGGACAGCCCTTTTTATTTCTTAAAAGTTTGGAGAGAAAAAATCCAAACATTTTTCACCTTTGGCGCGGAAAACAAGGCCAAGCAGTATTTCCATCTGGCTGATGTCAGATTGGCGGAATACAAGAAGATGGTGGAAAAAGGGAAAGAAGAAATCGCCCAGAGAACATTGGAAAAATACCAAAAACAATTGGATCGGGCGCTGAACAAAATAGAGCAGCTGCAGCAGAATAAGACAGACATCAAGGATGTCTCCCAAAAAGCAGAGGAGAGCGTCGCCAAGCACATTGAGATTCTGCAAACCAATCTTGAAAAAGCTCCGGAGTCAGCTAAAAAAAGGATTGAAAACGCCATAGAAAACTCCGGCAAGGTGCTTGATAGAATAAAATCCAAATTAGTTCCTGCTGCTACGCCGAGTTCTGCGCCAGCCGTTTCTTTAACTCCTAGTTTAACGACAAGCCCGACATCAACGCCGGCATCAAACGCTACGCCTTCTGCACCGCTAGCAGCCGGGATTAAAACCAAAAGTCCTGTCTTGGAATTTTCCGCTGGCAGCTGCGATAATTCTATGGATGGTTATTCGGAGCCGTTTTCCGGAATTTTAAGCCAGACCTGGGATTCAAACGGCGTTTTGGTGGTAGAAGGTTATGTCAAAACGCTTTGTACGGGCATTGCCGTAAAAGGCAGCTACCAAAAAAACGGCAATAATTTAACGTTGAAATACAAATTGGAGCACGGAGTCGTTCAAGGAGATTGTTATTGCGCCCACCGTTTGACCTACCGGATTTCCAATATGGAAAAGAGCAGTTATCAGATTTCTTTGACGCAAACAGAATAATTCTCTAAACTGAAAAACGCTTAGCAAGGGTTGTTTTAAAAAGGTATAGAGAAGGGAAAGGCGCAGAGAAAGGGATTGAGCTTTATTGAGGGCTCGATCTTCATTATAATTTGTCAACTTAACAAGGCGTACGCCTTGTTAAGTTGACAAATTACTGTCTAAATGAAGCTTTTTAGGCCAAGGGTTTTTAGACCAGGGGTTCTAAAAATTATTTTGATTTTAGCGGTTCCGGCAATAATTGCCCTTATCTTCGGGCTTGCCAAAACAGCAAAAATATCTCCGTTAGGAACGTTTTTGAGGCAAAACAGTTTCGCAAGAGGAGCTGCGGCTGTTTTAGCCGTTATTTCCGAAAAAATAAACGAGAAGGAAGATGCCGAGATAAACTTTGTCCGGCCGGAAATAATAAAGGGCGTTTATTTAACGGGTTGGTCAGCGGGCAGCAGAAGCCGGATTGATTATTTGATTAGTCTGGCAAAGACCACCCAAATCAATGCCGTGGTGATTGATATCAAAGATTCCACCGGCTCCGTGTCCTACTCCGCGAACGACGAGATCGCCCCGAAGGTTAAGGAATACGGAGCCAAAAACGCTGTAAAGATCGCAGATATTGACGGTCTTGTGAAAAAACTTCACAAAGAGGGGATTTATGTAATCGGGAG
>Ga0172362_10002460_pt1 | contig 16082 bp, 14 predicted proteins | sample LakKivs1_kivu2a2_FD_114534 | JGI IMG/M metagenome (GOLD analysis project Ga0172362, IMG submission 114534) | Sediment microbial communities from Lake Kivu, Rwanda - Sediment s1_kivu2a2 | ecosystem: Environmental > Aquatic > Freshwater > Lake > Sediment | place: Rwanda: Western Province, Lake...
ATCTAATAGAGGGATTTCGGGCTTTAGGATTAAAAAAGGGCGATATTTTACTTATCCATAGTTCGTTCAAATCTTTTGGTGGAGTAGAAGGGGGCCCAAAAACAGTTATCGATGCCTTGTTAAAAATCTTAGGCAAAGAAGGCACGTTAATTATGCCAACTTTCAATTTTGATTGGTGCGATCAGAGTCCTAATGGAGTTTTTGATCTTGAAAATACTGTTTCTAAAATGGGTATTTTGACTGAGATTTTAAGGAAAATGCCTGGTGCCAAAAGAACCTTACATCCATTTTATTCTTTCGCTATCTACGGAAAACTTGCTGATGAACTTTCTAAAACCGACAACCATGATTCCTTTGGTAAAAATTCTATTTTTGCCAAAATTCATGAATTGAACGCTAAGATTATGATAATAGGATTAACCTATAATAAAAGCATGACTTTTTTTCATTATGTGGAACAACGGGAAGGGGTTGATTATCGTTATCTAAAAGATTTTTCAGGTTGGATAATTGCTAATGGAAAAAAATACCGAGATACTTTTCGAATGTTAGTTAGAGACGTAGATAAAGGAGTAGTAACGGCAGTGGATCCGATGGGAGAAGTCTTAGAAAGAAGAGGAGTGGTCAATATTAGAAAAATCGGGAAAAGTATAGTTAAATTGATGAGAACAAAAGATATTTACAGGATAACAGCTAAAGAAATGAAAAAGAGCCCCCGTCTTTTATATACTATTAGTAAGAAGTAAACAATATGATGAAATTAATTAACGATTTATGGATTAAAAGAAGAGACATTATTTCTAATGGTTTTGACGAATCCTTAGAATATATTTCAAAATTAATTCCTCTTAAAATTCATAAATTTCCGTCGGGAACAAAATGTTGGACTTGGATTATTCCTGAGAAATGGAGTGTCAAAGATGCCTATATTGATGATTTAAATGGTAATAGAATTCTTGATTTGAAGGATCATCCTTTACATGTAATTTCTTATTCTTTACCGATTGATAAAATTGTAACCAAGGAGGAATTGATGAAACATCTACACACAAATCCTAAAAGACCCGATTCAGTTCCTTTTGAATTTAAATATTATGAGCGGGATTGGGGATTTTGTATTCAACATAATAGGTTAAAAGAGTTTACAAGGGATAAATATAAAGTTTTTATTGACTCAAAATTTGAAAAAGGAAATTTAAAAGTAGGGGATTATACAATAAAAGGCAAGACCGATGAGATAATTGTTTTAGTTGCCCACCTCTGTCATCCTACTCAAGCAAATGACGATTTAACAGGAGTTGCAGTTTTGGTGGATATAGCTAAAGAAATGAGCAAAAGAAGTAATCACTATACTTATAAATTTCTCCTTGTTCCAGAAACCATAGGCTCCATCGCCTATTTAAGCCAGAATGAAAGTATAATTCCAAAAATAAAATATGGTATTTTCCTTGAGATGTTAGGTAATAACAATATTCATTCCTTGCAATTAACAAGACAGGGTAACACAAGATTAGATAGGATTGCTAGATATGTGATGAAAAGAAAATTGGAGAACTTTAGAGAAGGTCCATTTAGAAAAATTGTTGGAAATGATGAAATGGTTTTTAATGGACCGGGAGTTAATATTCCGATGATTTCGATTAGTAGATTCCCTTATCCAGAGTACCATACCAGTGATGATAATCCCGCCATTATCGCGGAAGAAAAATTAATGGAATCAAAAAATCTAATTTTAGAAATCGTTAACATTCTTGATAAAGATTATATCCCTCAAAGACAATTTAAAGGACCTATTTTTCTTTCCGGTTATGGTTTGTGGGTTGATTGGCGGATTAATAAAAAGCTCAATGAAAACATTGAACAAATAATGCTGAATATTGAAGGAGATAAAAGCATATTCGATATCGCCGAGAAACTGGATATAGAATTTTATGACGTTTTAAATTATGTAAATAAATTTTTAGAAAATGGATTGGTTAGAAAGATACTAAATTCTTAAAGAAGTTTAGTTCTTTTCTCTCTAACCCTTTAAATAAAAATATTAAAATTCCGTAAAAGAGAGCGGCCAAAATTATAGAAATCAAAGTTTTGTATAATCCTGTCGGATTGAAAAAAAAGAGAAAAAGAGACATTAAAATTGAGGCGATAATGCTCTTTAGTATAAATTTGTAGTCGATCTCAATTCTAAATTCTTTGAAGGAATAATAGCAAGTAGTAATAAGAACCAGGGCGTATGTTAAAAGAGTGGTAATAGCTGCCCCAAAGATTCCAAATTTGGGAATAAAGATAAAATTTAACCCCAGGTTTAAAAAAGCGGCTGCCATCCAAATTATTCCGGTTATTTGAGTTTTCTTTTTAAGAGTAATAATTTGAGCAGTAATTGTATAAATCCCAAATAGTAATATACTTAGAGCAACAAATGGAACTATGTAAAATGATCGTTGAGCAATTTCAGAGGTAGAGAAGATGGTTAATAATTGTTTGGACAAGATAGAGAGACCAAAAACAGAGGGAATCGCTATCATCAAAAAGTATTTTAAAGAATATTTTAGATATGTTTTAACTTCATTTATTCTATTCTCATCGTAAAATTTTGATAAGATGGCCGTAAGAACAAATATGAGAGGCATTACAAAAAAAATTGTCGAACTCCCGATCACGTAGGCTGGAACATAATAACCCACAAATAATGTTCCTAAAAAATAATTAATTAAATATCGATCGCTTGAGTGAACGACCCATAAAGAGATATTTCCTGGAATGGTAGGTAAGCCGAATCGAAGATATTCTTTGATTCTTAAAAATTCTGGAAGTTTTATCCCGATTTTTCTAATAATTACCCCCCCCATTATGAGAAAATTAATAATCCGGATAATTAAAAGCGATAGAATTGCTCCCGAAAGTCCCCGACCAAACAAGACTGTTCCGATAACTAATCCAACCTCTCCCAAGGTTTGGAATATCATAAAGAAAGAATACATACCCATTTCTTGGAAAGCTCGGAAAACATTAAAGAAAACTTCATTTAAACATTCAAGAATTACTGCGAAAGCCAGAATTTTAACTAAAAATTTTCCTCCACCAAGAAACTGAGAAATAGGGGTAGAAAAAATAATTAGAATTAAAGAAATTATTAAGGTGAGACCAAAAATTATTGTTAGCACCGACCAAATTCCATCTTGAATTTCTTTTCTATTTTTTTCAGCAGCTAAGAATCTGACTAAAGTATAAGGTAAACCGAGAATGGCAATAGGAGTTACCAAGCTAAGGGTAACTATTAATTGCGCCCAAATACCATAATTTTCAGGCCCGAGCAGTTTGGTGATAATCGGCAAAATAATGGACCCTTTTAAGGCTATTACCAGTTGAGTTAATCCAATAATTCCAATATCTTTTGTAAATTTTTGATAAGACATATAAAATCTTTACTTTTTTCAATATTATTTCTATTTTAGCACATAATTTAGATGGATAACTATTATAAAAAAATTTCGCAATTTATCGTCTGGGATCTAATTGAAACAATTAAGATAATTGGAACGATACAAAAATATGACAAGAATCATTTTTTAAATAGTATTACTCTCGGCCATCGAAATGCTGTTAAAAAATATAAAAAATATAAATTTGCTTTAGTTTTTTTTGATAGACTGTATAACACAATTCTTAAATTATTTTTGAAAAGAAGAAAAGAAGGAAAAAGATTTTTATTTTATGGCATTAAAAACTATCCGTCACTCCCTTCGGAAATGAATAAAAATCATAAGGTTACAATGCTTGTCAGTGGGAAACCAGATCGACTGTTTGCCTTAAAAAACTTAATTAGTTATCTCTCCATTACCGATCTCCACCAAGATATCTATAATTACCTCAATCGAAGAGACGATAAATATCTCTGTGAATTAGTTGAAAAGGTGGAGAAAAGAATAAAAACAATAAATCCTGATTATATAGTTTTAGACGGAGATTGCCTGCCAATTCAAAGAGCCATAATATTAGCAAGTAGAAAATTAGAGGCAATTACTATATTTATTCAAGATGCAATATATTCCTCAACTTCTCCATTAATTGATGGGAAAGCTGTTGATTATATTCTTGTTTTGGGTGAGTATTACAAAAATTTATACATAAAACAAGGAGTTGGAAAACCAGAGAATATTTATATTTTGGGTTATCCTCAAATGATAGAAAAAAATGAAAAAAAGCAAATTGCAAAAGATTATTATACGGTCTATTACTTAGGTCAGGCTCTTGAACTGTATAATAAAAACCTGTTAGATGTTAAGTTAGAAACTGTAAGAGAAATAAATAAAATTTGTAAAAAAATAGATATGAAATTTATTTACAGGCCACACCCTGCCGATAATAGAAAAATGTTAAAAATTCGGCTTCCAGGAGTATCTCTCGTTCCCGAAAGAGAAAGTTTAACAGAAACTTTCGCACATGGAGATATATTTATATCTTTTAGTTCCACATCATTAGTAGAGGCAGCTATGAGGTCAAAATTTTGTCTCCAATTGACGAATTTTCCAGGGAAAGTGGACAATTTTGGAAAGTTAGGAATATCTGATAATACATTTAATACAATCGAGGAATTAGAAAAGTATTTGATAGAATTATCGAAATCACCAAGTCTAGATAAATTCAAATCAAAATTCAATAATAATTATATACAACTATTTCCAAATCCGACCGCACGCTTTTTAGAAATAATAGATGATATAGAAAAAAATAAAAAAATATTTGAAACAGAAGAATAAAGTTGGGCACACTTATGATTAAAAAAGAAGAATTAAATTTTATCAATAAAAATATTAATTCCTCTTACAAAAAAAATAATTTTGGAATGTTGTTTTATTCTTTAGTTTATTGTTTGAAGCCTAAAGTTTGTGTTGAGATTGGGGTTTTAGAAGGTTATAGCACTATTTTTATAGGTTTAGGGCTTAGAGATAATAAAGGAGGAAAACTTTATGCCTATGATTTATGGGAAAAATACCCTTTTAAACATGCTAGATTAGAAGATACCCAGAAAAATATTAACCATTTTTCCCTTAACAAATATATTGAATTGCGAACTAAAGAAGCAGAAGAGGTTTTTATCGAATGGGAAAATAATTCTATAGATTTTATCCACATTGATATCTCGAATGATGGCAGCATATTTGATAAAATGCTAAAAATATTTCATCCGAAATTAAAATTGGGAGGCATTATAATCTTTGAAGGAGGGTCGAAAGAACGAGACAAAGTAGAGTGGATGGTTAAATTTAAGAAACCTAAAATTAGTAAAGCCATAGATAAAAATTTATTACTTAAAGAAAAATTTCAATTTCTGGTTTTAGAACCTTTCCCCTCCATTACCATTTGTAAAAAAATTAAGAATTAAAAAATGACTTTATGCTTAAGAAAAAACGTCAAATAAAAATGTTTTCTCCCTATGTTTCGGAAAACGCTATTAAAAGAGTAGTAAAAACTCTTCGGAGTGGCTATATTGCCGAAGGCCCGGTAGTGAAAGAATTCGAGGAACGACTTCGCAAAGTTATTGGCGTTTCCTACCCTGTAACGGTAAATAGTGGCACTTCAGCTATTACTTTATCATTAGCCATGATTGGGCTTAAGAAGGGAGACGAAGTTATTACCACCGCTCAAACTATGATGGCAACTAGTCATGCCATTCTTGCCCATCAAGCAAAACCTATTTTTGCAGATATCCAATATTCTACAGGGAATATTGACCCAAGCGATATAGAACACCGGATTACTAAAAAAACTAAAGCAATATTAGGAGTTCACTGGGGGGGATACCCTTGTGATTTAGATGAAATACATAGAACAGCCCAGAAATATAAGTTGCCAGTAATTGAAGACGCTGCTCATGCCCTAGGCGCTCAATATAAGGGGAAGCCTATTGGGACCATATCTCCTTATACCTGTTTTTCATTTCAGGCAATCAAACATCTAACTACTGGCGACGGGGGCATGCTTTGTTTAATTTCTAAGAAAAAGTACGAAGAGGCAAAAAGACGCCGATGGTATGGTATAGATAGAGAAAGAAGAAAACCATCTGTTTTAGGAGAGCCGCAATGGAATGTGAGGGAAACAGGATACAAGTTTCATATGAACGATATCGCCGCCTCATTAGGGGTTGAGCATCTAAAAGAATTTAGATCACTTTTTCAGAGAAGAGCTAAAATTGCTAAATGTTATCGGCAGGCATTGAATAGGGTGCCAGGGATTACTTTATTTGAAAATAAAAACGATCGAGTTAACGCTAACTGGCTTTTTTCGATGCATGTGGAAAAACGAATCGATTTTATTAAAGCAATGAACTCAAGAGGTATAGAGACGTCAGTTGTCCATTTAAGAATAGATAAAAATGATGTTTTTGGAGGGAAGAGGTCTGATTTACCGGTATTAGATAGGTTTACCAAGACCCATATTTCGATACCACTTCATAATTGTCTTAGCGACGAAGAAGTGGAATATATTATTCAATCTATAAAAAAAGGATGGTAAAAATAAGCAATAAAAAACATATTTTCATGTTTTATCCTTACGTTTCAGAAAGAGCCGTCAAATTTGTTGTTGAGACTCTTCGGAGCCGCTGGATAGGGCAAGGGCCCAAAATAGCTGAGTTTGAAAAGAAATTCAAAAGGATAATTAAAGTTCCATATTCAATTGCTGTAAATAGAGCGGCTTCCGCCATCCGGCTAGCCTTAGCTATAGCAGGAGTGGGCCCAGGGGATGAGGTTATTACTACTCCTCAGACCTGTACTGCCACCAATCATCCCATACTGGAGCAATTTGCCAGACCAGTATTTGCTGATATTCAGTATTTAACTGGCAATATCGACCCTCAAGACATAGAAAAAAGAATAACTCCGAAAACAAAAGCCATTATTTGTGTAGATTTAGGCGGATATCCCTGCGATTTGGACGAAATTAATAAAATCGCCAAGAAGTATCATTTAACCCTCATTGAAGACGCCTCCGATGCTATCGGGGCGAGATATAAAGGTAAACTGATTGGTAGTTTATCGCCTTTTACCATCTTTTCTTTTGGGGCAGTACAGCAGATAACAACCGGTGAAGGAGGAATGTTATGTGTAAAGAATAAAGAAGATTATGAAACCGGCCTAAGAAGGAGATGGTTTGGCATTGACAGAATCCGGAGAAAACCTAATCTTGTTGGTTATTATGATTTTGATGTTTGGGAAGGGGGTTACAGTTATTATATGACCGATATTAATGCAGCAATGGGCATTGCTCATTTAGATGATTTACCTAAAATTCTTACCAGGCGGGAGGAGATTGCCAATAGATATCGAGAGGATTTGTGGAAAGTTCCCGGTATTATAATGTTTGAAAACAAACCCGACCGAATTAGCTCTTATCAGCTTTTTACTATTCATGTAGAAAATAGAGATAATTTTTGTAGAATGATGCATTCTAAAGGTATCGATGTATCAATTGTCCATGAGCGAAATGATATTTATTCGGTCTTTGGCGGTTTAAGAAAAGATTTGCCCAACCTTGACCGATACTCAAAGACAAATATTTCTATTCCTATCCATAATAATTTAGACGATGAGGATGTTTATTATATTATAAAGTCTATCAAACAGGGATGGTGACCTGCCCAAATTTATAAATAATTCACTCTATACTTGAATTAATAATCATGAAATTTTATAAATTTTTTCAACCTCTAAAATTATATTATTCTCTTCTTTTAAGACTGGTAAATAAGATTTTACCGAGATTTATCATTGATGGATTTCATACTTTGTATTACTACAATAGTTCTCGTAGTTGGCAAAACACATTTTGGTTGAGCGTTCCAGTTATGAAGTGTCCTTTAGATCTTTGGGTGTATCAAGAAATTATCTACGAGTTAAAACCCGATATAATAATTGAGTCAGGAACAGCGGCTGGAGGGGGGGGCTTTATTTTTAGCCTCTATGTGCGATTTAATAAATAATGGGAGTGTTATAACAATAGATATTGAAGATAAAAAAGATAGACCCCAGCATAAAAGAATAAAATATTTACTCGGCTCATCAACATCAAGAAAGATTGCAGAGGAGATTAGAAAATTAATAAGCGATAAAGATAAAGTAATTGTTATTTTGGATTCAGATCATCACAAAGAACATGTTCTTAATGAAATGAAAATCTATAGTGAATTTGTTACGAAAGGAAGCTACTTAATAGTTGAGGATAGCAATATAAATGGCCATCCAGTGGCCGGGAATTTTGGACCCGGCCCAATGGAGGCAATAAATCAATTTTTATCAACTCATAATAACTTCTTGATTGATAAAAGGAGAGAGAAATTTTATCTAACCTTTAACTCCTGTGGGTATATTATTAAAAAGTTTTAATGAAAATCAATGTTTTCAATAATCTCTGTATATAAAGATAAAAAAGTTTTGGAAAATTGGTTATTAAAAGGACTGAGAAATCAAACCGTTAATTATGAATTAATTTTGATAGATAATACAAAAGGGCAATTTAAATCGGGAGCCGAGGCACTAAATTACGGAGCAAGTAAAACTAAAAGTCAAAGCAAATACATAATTTTTGTAGATCAAGATATAAGGTTACTTTCAAATACTTGGTTAGAAAAAGCAGAAAGAATTTTAGATTCTATTTCTAATTTAGGAATAGCCGGTGTGGCCGGAGCAAGAGAGTCAAAAAATGGTGAAAGAGAAACTGTAACTAATATTAAACATGGTATACCCCCTAAAAATCTAAGAAATTGTGTCTTTATTAAAAAACCAGAGAAAATTCAAACTCTTGATGAGTGTTTAATAATTATCCCTAGATCTGTATTTAAAAATTTAAAATTTAATACAAAAACCTGCGATAGCTGGCATTTTTGGGCAGTTGATTATTGCTTAGCTGTTAAAAAATTGGGTTTTGATTCTTATGTTATACCACTGCCTCTACATCATAAATCTGCCGGGATTATAAGTAATAATTATTTGAAGACCATTTTATCCTTAGGGCCTCTGCCAGGGAATTATTTTCAAGCTCTAAAGAAAATATTAAAAAAATACAAAAATTCATATCAAAAGATTTATACTACCTGTGGAGAGTGGGACACTTCACAACCTGTATTTTTTCAAAGATTAATTTACTTCTTCAAAACGGGAATAAGATTTTTACTAAGAAAATAAATAAATTTCTATGGATAAAATAAATGAATATTTATGACAAATGGAGCTAAATGTTTTAATTCATTTTGTACTTCTTTTTTAGATATAAAAAAAGTATTTTTTTTTCTCTTATTTTTTGTTATCGTTTTTCCAAAAATTCGTCTTATTCCTACTGGCTTCGCTACTTCTATTAGATTAGAAGATTTTATTGTTATGTATCTCTGGATTTTATTAGGAATTTATATATTGATAACCGGAAAAATAAAAATTTACAAAAACATAATTTTTTTCTGGATAGGTTTATACCTATTTTGGGGATTAATTTCTACAATCCTTGGTTATTTCCGTGGAGATGTAACCACCCCCTTGTTTTTTTTGAGAAAAATCGAATACGCCTCACTATTTTTCTTTGCATACATAATTATTAATGAGAAGAATATCTCTAAATTTTATAATTTAGTTTTTGTCTCGTTTGGGCTTGTTGCCTTGGTTGGATTTCTTCAATATTTTAAAATCTTTGATTTATTAGGAATCACCCAAAAATTTATTCCTTATCTAGAGATAGGCAGCGCACGTTTTTGGGCGCCATCAGAAACATTAGTCTCGTCTACCTTTGCCGGTAATTATGAACTGGGAGCATGTTTAGTATTGATAGTGCCATTTTTGTTGCTTTTATTATTGAACCGTAAATACCCCAATAAAAAAATGGCTTTTTTGGGTTTCATAAGTTTGCTGATTTTAGTTTTACTTTCAGGAGCGAGAACGCCGATAGTAATTATTTTTGGGATCGTTCTCATTATTTTTGGGAAAAAAATTTTCCTAGGGTACAAAAAGCAAATGTTTATATCGCTTCTCATTTTAATTTTATTAATCAGCATATTTGCTCTTACTTACAAAACTCTCTTGGCAAATTTTTTAGCGCGAATTGGAACTCTTCGAACATTTGACTATGAAGGAATTGTGAAGTTTCTTCAAATAGACAGAAGTATAAACCTTAGATTAGGAAGATGGTCTTTTATTTGGGATAATTTTTTAGCTCATCCCTTATTTGGTATTGGAGTAGGTGGATTCTCAGATTATTTTATTGGAGCCGATGGCCAACATATCCAAACATTAGGAGAAACAGGATTAGTGGGCCTTATTTTGTTTTTAATTCTATTTTTTTATGTAATAAAAATGAATAATCAGACCGAACGATATTTTAAAAGGATGCCGCCGGATAAAGAAAAGGAATTGGATAAAACCTTTCTTATGGCTTTGTCAATAGGAATTTTAGGGCTGATGTTAAACGGAATTACAATAAGTGTTTTTGATGCATCGAAAGTGGCAATGTGTTTATGGGCATTTATTGGAGTTGCGGCAAAATTAAACAGTTTATATAAGTACAAAAATGATCAGCGTAATAGTACTTAACCGGAATGGGAAAGAATATCTCAAGGAATGCTTGGAATCATTAAAGATTCAGACCTACAAGGACTTTGAAGTAATTTTTGTTGATAATGGTTCAACCGATGATTCTATTGAATATGTTAAAAATAATTTCCCAGAAGTAAAAATTTTAGCTTTGGGGAAAAATGTTGGTTTTGCTAAGGGAAACAATGAAGGAATAAAAATTTCTCAAGGCGAGTACATAGTGTTATTAAATAATGATACAAAAGTAGACCGTTTTTGGTTAGAAGAATTATATAAAGCTATATCCAAAAATCCTTCAATTGGATTTTGTGCCTCTAAGATAATTTTTTATAATGACCAAGAAAAAATTGATAGTGCCGGAGATGGATATTCTCTCTGCGGGGCTCCTTTTAAAAGAGGCCATTTTGAGCATAAAAACAAGCATAATAATAAAGAAGAGGTTTTTGGAGCTTGTGCAGCTGCTGCTATTTATCGAAGAACAATGCTTAATGATATTGGTTTTTTAGATGAGGACTTTTTCATAGGCTTTGAAGATAGTGATTTAAGTTTTAGAGCACAACTAAGGGGATATAAGTGTTTATATGTCCCAAAGGCAATCGTATTTCATAGAGGAAGTGCCACTATAGGTAAATTAAGTAATCTCCAGGTATATTATGGTCAAAGGAATGTTGAATACGTCTATATAAAAAATATGCCCTCTTTCTTAATTTTTAGATATTTTTTTTCTCATTTAATTTATAATTTGATTGGATTTCTTTTCTTTTTGTCAAAAGGGAAGGGATTATTTTTTTTAAAAGCGAAATATTCTGTATTAAAAAATCTTCCTAAACTATTTAAAAAAAGAAAAATTATTCAAAATAATCGAAAAGTGGATGATAACTATCTCAAGAAAATAATGGAAAAAAAATGTTTTAGGGTTAGAATTAAAGGAAAAATATAATGATTAAATTATCAATTATAATAGTTAATTATAATACCCAAAAACTTCTAAGAAACTGCCTGAAATCAGTCTTCGAGAAAATAAAAGGTGTTCAGTTGGAGGTTTGGGTTGTTGATAATAATTCTTCGGATGGGAGTTTGGAAATGGTCAAAAATGAATTTCCGGAAGTAAAAATTATTCCAAACAAAGAAAATGTTGGTTTTGCGAAAGCAAATAACCAAGCAATTAAAGAAAGCAAAGGTAAATATATCTTATTACTTAATCCAGACACTTTTATTTTAGATACGAATTTTAACGAACTTTTAAAATTTATGGAAGGACATCCTGAAGCCGGATCTTGTGGACCATTAGTTTTGAATAAAGATGGTACGATGCAAAGACAGTGCAAAAGAGGTTTCCCTACTTTTTGGAACTCTTTTGCTTATTATTCGGGGTTATGGAAATTATTTTTAAAAAGTCAATGGTGGAGAGAAAATTTCGGTGGCTATTTTTTATTAAACAAAGCAGATAATCAAATATGCGAAGCTGATTGTCTAAGTGGCGCGACAATGATAGTTAGAAGAGAATTATTGGAAAAAGTTGGTTTAATGTGCGAAGATTATATTATGTATTGGGAGGATATTGATTGGTGTTTCAGAATTAAAAAAGCAGGTTGGAAAATTTATTATATTCCCTTAACAAAAATTGTTCATTACGGAGGAGCTGGCGGAGCACAATTACATGCCTTTAAAAACCTTTGGTATTTTCACCGAGGAGCCTGTTTATTTTATAGGCGATATTTTGCCCCTAATTATTTTTTCTTAATTAACTTTCTGTATTATAGTGGGGTCTGGTTTGCTTTTGGATTAAAATTATTATTTAATTTATTTAGAAGAGAAAAAATTATTGGTTCTAAGAAACCATCCTGAAATTATGCAAAATAAAAACCTTTTCAAATTTATTTTGTTTATAGGAGATATTGTTTTGATGTATTCTGCCTTACTCTTAACCTTGGCGATAAGATATGGTGATTTTTCTTTTTGGCCCGGACCCCAGACTAGGGTTTTTCTCTGGCATTTTTCTTTTATTTCCTTGTTTTGGCTTTTTTTTCTTTCTCTTCTGGATTTTTACGAGATACCGCCTTTTAAAGAAATTTTTGATTTTTTTAGTAATTTAATAATATTTGGTTTTTTAGCTGGAACTATGGGAGTAGTTTATTTCTATCTTTATCCCCAAGCGATTATTACCCCTAAAACCATTTTATTATTAGATGTTCTAATATTTACCTTTTTTCTTTGCGCCTGGCGATATGTTTTTAGTCGTATTTTAAAACTCCAAAGTTTTAAAGAAAAAATAGCAATTATTGGCTTTCAGCCAGAGATGAAAGAATTATTAACTAGTTCTTCTTTACAAGAGAGTTATGAGATAGTAATTTTTTTTGCTCCTAATCTTCATTTTTCAAATGGACTTAAGCCATTTTCTAATTTAGGAAAACGAGGAATCACTTCTGAAATTCCTCAGCTTAGAGAAATAATAGAAAAAGATGGAGTTAACTCAATGGTGTTTGCGCTAAATTCTCGCAAAAATGAAGATTTAGTAAAACAAATTTTCTTAAATCTCCCTTTGAAATTAAATTTTATTAGTTTCCCTAGTTTTTATGAATTGATAACAAAAAAAGTACCACTCATGGCAATAGATGAATTTTGGTTTTTAGAGAATCTCTCGCGGAGTGAAAAAAAATTGGAAGAAGTAATGAAGAGAGGTTTTGACATTATTTTTTCGTTTTTAGGACTTTTAATTACTGCTATCCTTTTTCCTTTTATTGCACTAGCAATAAAAATTGATTCTCCCGGACCTGTTTTTTATATTCAAAAAAGAGTGGGTAAAGATGGAAGAACCTTTCCCCTTTATAAATTCCGGACAATGAAAGCTGATGCAGAAAAAATGGGCCCTCAATGGTCTATTCCTAACGATCCTCGAATTACTCGTGTAGGAAAGATTCTTAGATCGATTTATCTTGATGAATTTCCTCAATTTTACAATATTTTCAAAGGCGATATCTCTTTTGTCGGGCCGAGACCGGAGAGACCCGAGTTTGTCAGCCAACTTAAAGAGAAAATTCCTTATTATAATATTCGGCATTTGGTAAAGCCCGGTTTTACTGGTTGGGCTCAAATCAATTATCATTACAGCGCCTCGGTTAATGAGACAAAAGAAAAACTCCAATACGATTTATATTACATCAAACACCGCTCTTTCTTTTTAGATTTGGGAATTATTTTGAAGACAATTCGCATTATTTTTAGATAATTAATATGAAAATATTAGTGACAGGAGGAGCAGGATTTATTGGTTCTCATTTGGTAGATAGATTAATAAAAGAAGGTCATAGGGTTTTTGTAATTGATGATTTATCTACTGGTAGAAAAGAAAACTTAAATAAAAAGGCAAAATTTTACAAAGCAGATATTCGCAATTCCAAAATTTTCAAGATTTTCAAAAAAGAAAGACCGGAAATTGTTTTTCATTACGCGGCCCAAATTGATGTCCAAAAATCATTAGAAACCCCCATAAAAGATGCTGATATTAATATCTTAGGGACGGTGAACATTTTAGAAAATTGTAAAAAATATAAAGTCAAGAAATTTATTTTCGCTTCCTCGATTGGAATCTATGGCGAGCCAGAAAATCTTCCGGTAACCGAAAATCATCCTTTAAACCCGATCTCTCCTTATCCAATTACTAAAATTGCAATCGAAAAATATCTTAATTATTATCAAACTCAAGGATTAAATTTCGTTTCACTGAGATACTCAAATGTTTTTGGACCAAGACAATCTAGTCAAGGAGAAGGGGGTGTAATTGCGATATTTATAGATAAACTTTTTAAAAACAAAAAACCAATTATTTTTGGCTCGGGTTATCAAACCAGAGACTTTTTATATATAGACGATGCAGTTTCAGCAGCCATTAAATCTTTAAAAACTCCCCCAGGCTCAATTTATAATGTGGGAACAAACAAAGAAATTACTATAAATTCCCTTTTGGAGTTAATTTCTAGAACTTTAAATAAAAGTATAAAACCAATTTTTAAACCTCAGCGTCCAGGAGAAATCATCAAATCGAGAATAGATTATTCGAAAATAAAAAAAGAGCTTAATTGGCAACCAAAAGTTGATTTAGAGAAGGGAATAAGGTTAACTATAGATTGGTTTCAACAAAATCAAAAACGATTCTCTTAAAAATTTTACAAGAGTTTTTACTGCCGAGCGTTTTTACCGGGAATAACCACAATTTGACTTTACTTTAGGTCAAACTATAATTAAAGTATAGTTAGTTTTAAGTTAAAACTATGGAAGAAGCAAAATTTCAAAGAGAATACGAAGAGGAAATTGATTTAATGGATTACCTGAAAGTAATAATAAAAAGGAGGAAATTAATTTTAGCCGTTTTTTTGATAGCAATAGTAGCAGCTGGACTTTTTAGTTTTCTTTTGCCAAAAGTTTATAAAATTGACGCGGTTTTGGAAATTGGCCAAGTGGCGGAAACAATGATTGAGGCGCCAAGCCAGGTGGCTGAAAAGATAACAAGTGAAGTTTACAGAATTTTTGTCAGAGAAAAATTAGGAATTCCCGAAGAGAAATATCCGAAAATAAAAACCGAAAACCCAAAAGATACAAGACTAATTATATTGACAATAGAGTCTGCTAATCTCCAACAAGCCAAAACTATTTTAGAGGAAATTAATAATTTAATTTTAGCCGAGCATGAAGAAAAAATAAAAGCAAAAAAGGAATTGATAAAGCAGGACATTAAAACTACTGAAGAGAAAATTAAATTGGTAGAAAGTGATGTTGAAAAGACAAAAAATAAAATAAAGCAAATTGATGAAGATATAAAAAGGATAGAGAACAAAATCGAAAATGCTAATGAAGAGAAAAAGAATTTAGAGGCGAAAATTGAGGCTTTAGAAAAAGTTTTAATTTATCAACAGGATCCAGGAACCCAATTTGCTTTATTTGATACCAAAGAGAAATTGGCAAATAAAAAACAGGAGATAGAAAATTTATATTTGACAATTAATTCCTTAAGGAGAAGTAAGGAAGACTTAGATGTCCAAATTAATTTTCTAAAGACTAACATTGAAAGTTTAAATGCTCAGATTAATGCTTTGAAAGCATCTTTAGATGAAATTAAACCCACTCAAATAATAAAAAGCCCGACTATTTCTGAAGAACCGGTAAAGCCAAAGCCATTATTAAATATAGTAATTGCTGCTGTTTTAGGATTATTTGTTGGAGTATTTCTGGCTTTTTTCAAAGAATGGTGGGAAAAAAATAAAACAAAACTTAGAAGCCCTTGACAAAGAATTTGGAATTTGCTAATATTATAATGTGAGTGCTAGCCCAAAAGGCAGCTCTAATTTTAAGCAGGCAGCGGGCCTTCCTCGAGCAAGGCCTGTTGCTTTTTTATTTAAATTAAAAGGGTCGGAAGGGTTAACTCCAATTCTAAGTCTTTTGTGAGTGCCGGCTTCCGACCCAGTTATATTTTAGCAGGATTTTTGTTAAAATAAAACAATGGATATTAAA
>Ga0172362_10002463_pt1 | contig 16079 bp, 15 predicted proteins | sample LakKivs1_kivu2a2_FD_114534 | JGI IMG/M metagenome (GOLD analysis project Ga0172362, IMG submission 114534) | Sediment microbial communities from Lake Kivu, Rwanda - Sediment s1_kivu2a2 | ecosystem: Environmental > Aquatic > Freshwater > Lake > Sediment | place: Rwanda: Western Province, Lake...
AAGCCAAAGGGGATTATAACAGAACTATTTTATGGTGTAAAGCACCTCAAACACTAAAAATCCAAATTCCCTTTATACAGCTTAACAGAGATACAATATGATGTTATAATCGGCAAATAGTCTAACGAGTCCGCGATAGGAACAAATTTGAGTAAAGAACAATCGTTGAAGCAAACTATGGACAAAATCATCCCCCGCGCCGCGGGGCGGGGCGACCTCATCCCCGTGCTGCAGAAAACGCAGGCGAGGCTGGGCTGGCTGCCGTGCGAGGCCATGAGCGCTATAGCTGGAAAGCTGATGCTGCACGACAGCGAAGTTTATTCCGTAGCGACCTTCTACAACCAGTTCCGTCTGTCGCCGCCCGGCAGGAACCAGATAAAGGTCTGCCTTGGCACCGCCTGCCAGATCAAAGGCGGCAGGATAATCCTCGACTCTTGGAAACGCGAACTTAAAATCGACGAGGGACAAACGAGCGCCGACCGCGAGTACAGCCTGGAGCGCGTAGCCTGCGTCGGCTGCTGCGCTATGGCGCCTGTTTCTGTGATCAACAATAGAATCGAAGCCAGGGTCTCGCCTACGCGCGTCAAGGGGATATTGCTCGATATAAGGTCAAAAAAACAGGGTAAGCATGCCAAAAAGAGACGCAAGTAAACCAGCGCAAGAAGCGTTCGAAAGGCTTCGCGAGAAAGCCGTTTTCACATGCCGCGACGCAGGGTCGAATAAGCGTATCCATATTACGATAGGCACAGCCACCTGCGGGCGCGCCGCCGGATCTCTGGAGACCCTGCAAGCATTCAAGAACGAAATCGCAAAAAGGAATATCGACGCGACCATCACCGAGGTCGGCTGCCGCGGCTACTGCTATGCCGAGCCTATGGTAGTCATATCAAAACCGGGCCATCCGTCGATATGCTACGGATACGTGACGCCAGGCGTCGCCGAGCGTCTAGTGAACGACTTCATTATCGGTGACGATCCATGCCTTGAGTTCGCCCTCGGCGCGCTGGCAGAGAATCCCGACATACCTTCAATATCTGACCAGCCGCGATTTCGATATGAAACACGCAACCTGCTGCGCCGCTGCGGAGAGATCGACCCGGAAGACATCAACCGATACATTGCGAACGGAGGATACAACGCACTGGCGAAAGCCCTGGATATGAAGCCGCAGGGCATAATCAACGAAATCGGAAAGTCAGGACTGCGCGGTCTTGGCGGTGCCGGCTTCCCCGCAGCAGAGAAATGGCAGCTCTGCCGCGACACGCTGGCCGACATTCGCTACGTAATCTGCAATGCCGACGAGGGCGACCCCGGTGCCTTCATGGACCGTACGATACTGGAAAGCGATCCGTACTCGGTGGTAGAGGGAATGACCATCGCCGCCTACGCCATCGGCTCAAGTCAAGGCTACGTATATGTACGTGAAGAGTACCCCCTGGCGGTGAAACGCATCGAGAGCGCAATCGCACATGCCAGGTCCGGAAAGCTCCTCGGCGGCGATATACTCGGTAGCGGACTCAGCTTCGATATCGAGGTCTTCCGCAGCGCAGGGGCCTTCGTCTGTGGCGAGGCCACCGCCCTCATAGCTTCCCTGGAGGGGAAACGCGGCTGGCCGCGCCCGCGACCGCCGCGGACCGCGGCGCAGGGGCTGTGGAGCAAACCGACGCTCATCAATAATGTCAAAACGCTGGCTTATGTGCCGCCTATCATCGAGCGGGGCGCCGGATGGTTCAGCAGTATAGGTACAAGCGACTCAAAGGGCACAGCGGTCTTCGCACTGGCGGGCAAGGTGCGCAACACCGGCCTGACCGAGGTGCCGATGGGCACAACGCTGCGGCATATAGTCTATGAAATCGGCGGTGGCATACCGAACGGCAGGAAATTCAAGGCGGTACAGATAGGCGGCCCGTCCGGCGGCTGCCTGCCGGAAAAGCTCCTCGACCTGCCGGTCGATTTCGACTCACTGGCGCATGCCGGCGGGATGATGGGTTCAGGCGGCATGGTCATCCTCGATGAGGACAACTGCATGGTGGAAACGGCGCGCTATTTCCTTGAGTTCACACGCAGCGAGTCATGCGGCAAGTGCATCTTTTGCCGCCTTGGAACAGCGCAGCTGCTCGACATACTGGAAGACATTACCAGAGGCAAAGGAAAGACTGCCGACCTGAAGCTCATCGAAGAACTGGCTATTGATATCAAAGAAGGCTCGCTATGCGGCCTCGGACAGTCGGCCCCTAATCCAATTTTGACGACGCTAAAATATTTCAAAGAGGAATATGAATCGCATATTCTAGAGAAACGATGCCCGGCGAAGGTCTGCCCTGAGTTGACGGCGACGTATATCGTGCCGGACAAGTGCGAGCGCTCGTGCGATGCCTGCGTCGGAACATGTCCGACCGAGGCCATATTCACTGGGAAAAGCGGCATCAAGGTCATCGACCAGGACAAGTGCGTCAAGTGCGAAACGTGCATAGCCGCATGCCCGCCGCAGTACAAAGCGATAATCAAGATATCGCCGCTGAGCGAATTGCCGCAATCAGAGCCGAGGCCGGCAGCGAAAGGTCCTCATGGCCGTTAGAAAAAAGGTGAATATTATTATAGATGGAAAGGCCGTTCAAACACGGCAGGGACAGAAGCTGCTCTTCGCCGCGTTGGATGCCGGCATTTATATCCCGAATCTATGTGCTATACGCAATGTTGAACCTCACGCCGGCTGCCGCCTCTGCCTCGTTGAGATCGACGGACGATCCGAACCAGCAACAGCCTGCACGGAAGAAGCAGCCGATGGGATGATCGTGCGAACAGATACACCCCACGTCCGTAGGCTGCAGCGCACCGCTTTCGATCTGTTGATGGCATCACACATCATTGAGTGCAACAATTGCCCAAAGCATGGCAGGTGTGAGCTGCACCGCATCGCCGCCTTCCTCAAGGTAAGCCTTAAAACACACCGCTTTCGCAAGAAGACACATAACTATCCAATAGACGATAGCCATCCAGACATTACACTCGATCGCAATAAATGTGTCATATGCGGAAAATGTGTATGGGCATGCAACGAAAAACGCAATATCGGAGCCCTCAACTACGCATTCCGCAGCGACCGTACCATCATCGATACCTTCTGCAGTGAAAGGCTGGTCGATACCCCATGCGACGGATGTGCTCTGTGCGCAGAGTTATGTCCAGTTGGAGCTATTATTAGAAAAGATTGACAAAAATTAAATAATATGATACATTAAACTAGTAAATAATAAGTGGATTATTAGAGCATTTTTGGAGGTCTATATGTCAATTCTTCTTTGTAAGATATGCGGTTTCAAGACTTTTGAAGCTTATGCATTAAAAAGAGATGGTAAACTAATCTGTCCCCAATGCAGTACATTCTATAACAGCACCAGTGAAGCGCCAAAAACCACCGATACACCCAAGTTCAAGTTTAAGGTACAACCACAACAGTCAACAGAGACCGCCTGATTTGCTCGATTCCCGAATCGCTCTGAAAGGACGAGCTTCCGTTAGACTCTCTCCCATATAAGGTACCCTTGTCTTCCCTGCTCATCCCTCGGATCCGGAATAGTTTTCAGAGCTAGTTTGTTGCCCCGTATATCAAAAGTACGAATCTGATCTTTACCAACCCAATTCGGGAAAAGACCCACTTCGACAAAGTGTTTTATTTTATCCCCTTCCAGAGAGTACCTGCCGCTGTATGAAATATAGGTATCCGCAGCTGCCGCTTTCTCTTCCGATGTACCAAGTTTCAGCTCACGTGCCTCGAAGTTGTGTCGGTTCATAGCCATGATATTGACCGACACACAACCATTTTCGGTATAGGTTAAACGTCCCTCCGGCTTCTCACCGAAAGGATAGGTTACTTTTCCATTGGCCCACCTGACTTCATATGACAGAAGCTTCCAAGTACCAATAAATTCCTTCTTAGACACCACTGCATTCTCCTAACTCGAGACCGCTTTTTTAAAAGCCTCCGGCACTTCGGCTATTTTACGTGTCTGATAATCAAAGAAGGTCATCCCCAGCTTGGCAATAGCCGCTAGTCTTTTCTGAGTTTTGTTAGTGACGCGGCATATTATATCGCAGCCATACTTGCCTAAATCGGCTGTTGCTACATCAATCTGCAGGATGTCTCCATAGAAACTTTCCGATTTGTATATGATAGCAAGGTCGGTATTAATGAACGCCTTGCCATCGACGAGGAAATCAGGAAAACCCTTGTGACTCATAAATTTTAGATGTGCTTCATTAAGTATCGATACGAGGTTATGATTGCCAAGATGAGCCCCAGCATTAACATCCGACATGCGTACCTCAATATCAAACGAGAAGTCCGTTTTTTCTGGGAGTTTTATTTCAACCCTAGCCACAAATTCCTCCTTAAGATGTTATTTCAATAATTCAATTAATATGTAGACCACCACACCCCCATCACATTTTAACACACGTATTATTACTGATACGTATCCAGATCAAGCACTACCCTATAAACTCCCTCTTCTAACTCCTCAGATACCTGGAATCCACAGGCCTCAATAATATGCATCATCTCTTTGTTCTCAACTAATATCTCACCTTCAAGAAAACGTATGCCGTTTGTCTTGGCGGCAAGCGCCAGCTCTCTCATTAGATGTGTACCAATGCCTTTTTTTTGATGGCTATCTGCAACAACTATAGCAAACTCAGCCGCATCCTTTCGGGGAAGCCGGTAGTAGCGCCCCACAGCTAGAAGCTTCTCACGATCCCCCTTCCCGATTGTCACCACTAGAGCAAATGTTAAATTATAATCAATGGTACAGAACTTCATGGCCTCATCGCGTGACATCTTTGTAACCACATGATGGAATCGAAGGTACATGGTCTCTCGGCTGAAGCGGCGCACAAGTCCCAACAGCCTATCTACGTCGCTCCTCTGTATTGGACGCAGATAAACAGTAGAACCATCTCTGATAATGAACGGTTTTTTGTATTTATCGAATGACCAGGGCTCATTACCATCCAGCATACCCAGTCTCCGCAGCAATATCACATGGTATTTAGAGTTTGGAATGGTAGTATACACCTATTGTTAAGAAAATAACAGCTACAGGAAATAATAAGTCAAATGGGATATCATTGCATTTACCACTATTTGAAATCACGGGTAAATGTGACTGCGCTTCGTCTGGTACGCATTCAAATTGCCATTCTGTCGGAGTAATTTGCCGCTTGACTCCAACCGGGTTACTTCTTCGCTGTCCTTTGCAGCACGCTCAAATTCACCCATATCACCAAAGGCAATGCTTCTATTATGATAAGCTTGTATATTACGGCCGTCCACGGTAATAGCATAGCTATAATCATCTACAGCCTGCTGGTAATCTCCCCTCTTATGATATATAAGACCCCTATTATAATAAGCTAATGCCTGACTAGAATCACACCGAATGGCCCGGCTGTAATCCTCCAAGGCTTTTTCAAGATCACCTATTTTATGGGACATCAAACCACGATTATAGTAAGCAGTGGCATCATTAGGATCGATACGCAAAGCTTCATCCAAGCTGTGTATCGTTTCTATATAATCACCAATGCTGGCAAAGGCTAAACCACGATTATAATAGGTTATAGCATCATCCGGATCAAGATTTATGGCATGGTTATAATCCATGATAGCTTTCTCCAAAGCACCCAGCTTGTAATATGCAATACCACGACTTTGATACATATGAGCATCATTGGAATCAATGCTTATAGCCCTGTTATAGTCCTCAATGGCATGTCTATAGTCGCCAAGCTCATGGTAAATCATTCCGCGACAGTGATAAATCAAAGGATCATACGCATCCAGTTTGATAGCCTCATTGCACTCCTCGATGGCCTTCTGGAACTCGCATAGGTTGGCAAAGGCAAGACTACACACATAATGTATATGACTATTGCCCGGATCAAGCAGAAGGGCTGCATGACAGTCATCAATAGCCTGTTTGAACCTGCCTACATCTATGAAGGAACGCGCACGATGATATAGGGCTTGTACGTCATTAGGTTGCAGTCTCAACACTATGCTGTAGTCTTCGATCGCCTGCAGCGGCTTGCCTGTATCATAATACGCCAGACCACGATTGTAATAGGACTGATAATCGTTCGATTCCAACTTGATGGCATCATTGTAGTCATCAATGGCTTTTTCCAACTGTCCCATATCATGATATGCAATCCCACGATTGTTATAACTCAGCGTGCACGACGGATTTAGTTGGATGGCTTTATTATAGTCTTCAACAGCCAGATCAAATTCACCAAGGCTATATTTAATCATGCCTCGGTTGTGATAGGCCCAAGAATCGTTGGGATTTAAAAGTATGGCCTCATTACAATCGAATAGCGCCTGTTTGAAATCGTTCAAACTATAGAATATCAGACAACGGTTCACATATCCTTTCGGATCTCCAGTATCTAAACGAATTGCTGCATTGCAATCATCAAGCGCCCGCTTCAAATCACCGAGGTGATAGTAGGCGATGCTCCTGTCCTGATAGGCATTAACATCATTCGGGCTAATTCTAATTGCACTATCATAATCATCGATAGCCTTCCTGAGTTCGCCTTTACTCTGGTAAACCAAGCCGCGATGGTTGAAGGCTTCAGCAAAACCCGGATCTATTTGAATGGCTCTGGTATAGTCACTTATGGAACGTTCAAATTCAGAAAGGTTGTGATATACCATTCCGCGCCTGTCATATAGCAAAGCATCGTCAGGTGTCAGTTCAATAGCCTTATCATAATCCTTGATGGCATGCTGATGCATTCCAAGCTCCATGTAAGCTACCGCGCGGCTGGCATATAATTCGACAACGCTGGGGGATTGCTTTATCGCCTCTGTATAGTCTGACACAGCACAGACGGCGGTGCCCAGTGCCATATATACATTGCCCCTGCCATGGTATGCCCTGGCATCACCTTGGTCCAAGCGTATGGACTTGTTATAATCCTCCAGGGCCTGGTCAAGTTCTCCCTGTATTTGATTAGCTTCAGCCCGTCTCAGATAAGCCTCTACCATTTGAGGGCATTTATCAATAACTTTGCTATATTCCGATATAGCATCGACGCACATTCCACGCGCGAAATATTCATCGCCAAGTTCAAGCAAATCAGAAGACATATAACCTCAGTTACACACAAAATTAGGCTAGTATAACAAAACGAAAGCATCTTTGGGAAGTACCTTTTGTGTCATTTTGCAGAATTGATATACATGCAGATAGCCCCGCAGGCCGCCACATTCAGCGAGTCAATCCTAACTCTATCGATAGATATCTTACATCTATAATCCGATAAATCCAGCATTTCTTCAGAAAGACCATCGGCCTCATTCCCGAGAGCAAGCACGATTTTGCCTATACCTTTCAAAACGGATGCAGGATTATCGCCATTCAATGCAGTAGCTACTATAGTATATGCACGAGCCTTTAATTCCTGGACGACGCTCATATATGAAGCTGTCCTCCTGATCCAGGGCGACAGCACCGCTCCCGCCGTCGACTGCACACACTTGGGCGAGAATGGATCTGCACATTTGTCTGACATGACCACACCTGAGTAGCCAAAGGCCACCGCGCTGCGTATCAGGGAACCCACATTGCCAGGGTCCTGAATATCTTCGAGTAATAGAACCCTTTCGCCAACGTTATTAGGAAGGTTTTCTGAATCGATACCATCAGGTATCTTTAGCACAGCCAGAGGTCCCTGTGGCGTCTTACTTACACATATCGATTTAAACTGTCGCTCCGTCAGATATCGAACGGCGTACTTTTTGTATTCATCAGCCAGATTTTTTACTGTCAATATTTCGACAATGGAACCGGAGTGGCCTGCCATAATCTGACTAATAGCCTTATCACCTTCTATCAGGAAGCATCCAGCTTCCACTCTACCTTTTGCAGATGCGAGTGTCCTATACCACTTCAACGGTTTGTAAGATTCTGTATCTCGGTTCCCTTTGTACATAGAGAGCCTCTCCTCGAATGTTGCAACTTCAATCTACAGTATCACTAATCCAGGTGCATAGACAACCCCTTATTTCCTCATTCCCAAGAATATGATAATCGTTACACGCCAGCCAAGAGCTAATTACCACATCCAAATAGTAGTTACTTATGGCTAAAAAGATCGCCGAGTTTAGCATTTATTGACATGTAATACTGCACAGGCTATTATCCATTTTGTCAGGTATTGAGATGCAAACCGAGAGTGAATTATGTTGAAAGCTTGTAGAGTAACAGGCATTATCATCGTATTCATTTTTATGCTTGTGACGCTGGTATCCTGCAAAAAGGCAGAATATATGTTAGTGATGAGCATAGGTAGCGGACAGGGAAGTGTATCACCATCTTCAGGCCCATATGCCGATGGAACGCTTGTCACTATATCGGCGACACCGGATTCTGGCTGGACGTTTGAACGCTGGGAAGGTGACATCGGTAGCGATGAGAATCCCACAAATATATTAATGAAATCTAATAGAAGCATACAGGCATACTTCGTTAGTACTCAGCTCCCCACCCCTTCTCCATCTCCAGAGTTGACGCCAGTAAAGACACCTACGCCCAGTCCGACCTTCATTCCCTCTCCTACACCTACAACAATGCCTGGTCCCACAGCGACTTCAACGCCCGTTCCCACTTCCACTCCCATGCCTACTCCAACAGGAACTTCTACTCACACTCCTGTGCCGACACCGACGCCAACACCCACTGCTATTCCTACTCCCACGCCAACACTAATACCTACACCATCACCAACGCCCAAGCCCATTCCTACCCTTACGCCTTCACCGACACCAACACCAACCCCTGTGGACATCTCTGGCACTTATACCGGACTACTCAACGGCACAACAACAGATACGGAAAATTGCGGTGCGAGAATCCGATACAATATCTCAGCAATGGTCACAATCACTGTTTCCGGAAGCGGCAAAGCGATTGACCCTTATACCGGTACAATATCTCTCGATGGCACACTCACTCATATAGAAATATCCTGTCCGGATGAGTGCATTTTTTGTTGGGGCGACTATGAAATTCCCATTGACCCAGACTTCTACAATGGAGACATATATGGCTCTTCATCAAAAGTTGAAGGGTCTATAGGGGGATTTGAAGTATTCACTGACGGAACGTTTATAGGAAACACCCTAACAGGTACATTTACTTTTACAGTTCTTTTATGTGAGAATAACTGCCCGCCAATCGTAAAGACGATAACCCTAACGAAATAAATAACTGGATTTGCATCACTAGGGGGGACGCCTATTCCATCAAGTCTGTCAAAAAGCAGATATGTGAGCTTTGGTGGAGCTGATGGGGTTCGAACCCACGACTTTTTGACTGCCAGTCAAACGCTCTCCCGATTGAGCTACAGCCCCACGCGCAAGAGTTTAGCATAAAATATCTGCGAGTTCAATCAAAGTCACTCCCTGCCCTCCCCCTTGAAAGGGGGAAACAATGACCGAACCCCCTGCTAGTCCCCCATACGTTGGGGGACATATATAATTAGGGGACACCCCTATAACCCTGGCAAGAGAAAGCTCTCCTGCACCTCTTCTATACAGCTATCATTACCTCTGTAACGGCGAGCTTGACTTCACGTAGCGATTTCTGTACACTTCCACATGTACAGCAATGCGGAGGGCGGTTAGCTCAGTTGGTAAGAGTGCTGCGTTGACATCGCAGAGGTCATTGGTTCGACTCCAATACCGCCCACCATGCAATTCGTCCATCCGAGCGAGCCTCTCGTTCCTTTCAGGGCGAGAGGTTATTAATTGAATTAAGATATCATGAGCGAACAGATAGAACATATAGAGCAGTTGAGGCACTCGGCATCACACATAATGGCCGAGGCTGTACAATCGCTATTCCCAGACGCCAAGTTCGGCATCGGGCCGACGATTGAGAACGGCTTCTACTATGATTTCGACCTGCCGCGCCCGCTGACGCCAGAGGACCTGCCTGCAATCGAAAAGCTGATGAAGAAGATAGTCGGGGGCAACGTGCCTTTCACCCACGAGGATGTAAGCAAGGACGAGGCGCGGCGCATCTTCTCAAGACAGCCGTACAAGCTTGAACTCATCGACGAGATACCTGAAGAGAAAGTCAGCATCTACCGGCAGGGCAAGTTCACCGACCTGTGCCGCGGCCCGCACGTGAAAAAGTCCGGAGAGGTGAAGGCCTTCAAACTGCTGAACATCGCCGGAGCCTACTGGCGCGGCGACGAGAAGCGGCCCATGCTGCAGCGCATATACGGCGCCGCCTTCGAGACCCAGGCCGAGCTGGACGAGCACCTCAAGAAACTGGAGGAGATCGAAGCCCGCGATCATCGCAAGCTGATCAAGCAGTTGGACCTGGTCAGCTTCCACGAGGAGGCCGGGGCCGGGCTGGCCTACTGGCACCCCAAGGGCGGCCTGATACGTGTGCTCATCGAGGACTACTGGCGCAAGCGCCACCTGGAGAGCGGCTACGATATCGTTTTCACGCCGCACATCGGCCGCGCGCACCTGTGGGAGACGTCGGGGCACCTGGGCTTCTACAAGGACAGCATGTACTCACCGATGGAGATCGATGAGCAGGACTACTATATCAAGCCTATGAACTGCCCGTTCCATATCATGATATACAAGACTAAGCTGCGCTCCTACCGCGAGCTGCCATTGCGCTGGGCCGAGCTGGGGACGGTGTACCGCTATGAGAGAAGCGGCACGCTGCACGGACTGCTTCGGGTGCGCGGCTTCACCCAGGACGACGCGCATCTCTTCTGCACGCCGGAGCAGATGGAAAGCGAGATTTTGCGCGTGCTCGATTTCTGCCTGAGCATCCTGCGCGCCTTCGGCTTCGAAAACTACAAGGTGGAGCTCAGCGTGCGCGATCCCCAAAACCCGGGGAAGTACGCAGGCAGCAATGAGATGTGGGAACAGGCCGAATGTTCCCTAGTAAAAGCGCTGGAGGCACGCAACCTGCCACACGAGCGCAAAGAAGGTGAAGCCGTATTCTACGGGCCCAAGATCGATATCAAGATAAAGGATGTGCTGGGCCGGGCCTGGCAGTGTTCGACGATTCAGTTCGATTTCAACGAGCCGGAGCGCTTCGACATAACCTATATCGCCGAGGACGGCAAGGAGCGACGGCCTTTCATGATTCACCGCGCCCTTATGGGCAGCCTGGAGCGCTTCTTCGGCGTGCTGGTGGAGCACTACGGTGGGGCCTTCCCGGTGTGGCTGTCGCCAGTCCAGGTGATGATCATACCGATAGCCGACCGCCATCTGGACTACGCCAGCAAGCTGGAGGCCGAGCTCAAGGCTGAGGGCCTGCGTGTTCAAATCGATGCGAGATCAGAGCGAATGAACTCCAAGATACGCGAGGCGCAGCTGCAGAAGATACCGTATATGCTGGTCGTCGGCGACAAGGAGATGGCCACTCAAGAAGTATCGTTGCGCCTGCGCAGTGGAGAAGACTTGGGACGCAAGTCTGTGGCGGAGTTCAAGGCTATGGCAAAAGACGCCGTTTCCAGCAAAACGGCTTGATTTTTAGGGCGCAAATATAGTATATTTCCATTCTGTATGACACTATCTAAAGGGGGACAGGCATAAATAAGAAGTATAGAGTAAACCAGCAGATAATCGGCAAAGAGGTGCGGTTAATCAGTGAAACAGGCGAACAGCTTGGAACGATGCCTCTCTTCAAAGCACGAGAGATAGCGAATGAACGCGGATACGATATTGTCGAGGTAGCACCTCAAGCGGTCCCCCCAGTATGCCGCCTCATCGATTACGGAAAGTTCAAATACGAACAAACTAAGAAAGAACGCGAGGCCAGGAAGAAACAGAAGTCAATTAACATTCGAGAAGTGCAGCTGAGGCCCAAGATTGGTGATCACGACATCGAGTTCAAGACCAGGACTATAAGGAAGCTCCTCGGCGAGGGTGATAAGGTAAAGGTATCGGTCATCTTCCGCGGGCGGGAGATCACCCACCCCGATCTGGGCAAGGAACTACTCGACAGGCTGGCCAAGGACCTGGAGGGAGAGGTAACGGTAGAGAGAACCGCAGTCATGGATGGAAGACGCATGATAATGATCCTCTCCCCGGGGAAAACCGTTAAAAAGCCAGCACAGGAACAAACAGATACAGAAAAGGTCAAGGAGCCAGCGGATGCCCAAACTAAAGACTCATAAGCCAGCTAAAAAACGGTTCACCATAACCGGTTCCGGAAAGATTATGCGCATGAAGGGGGGGAAGAGCCACCTGCGCAGAAATAAATCGAGACGGGCCAAGCAAGCCTACGATACAAAGCTTCCTCTGCATCCCGTTTTTAAATCGAAGATCAAGAAGCTTCTTCCCTACTCTTAAGGAGGATTCAATTGCCAAGAGCTACAGGTAATGTCCCCGCCCACCATCGGCATAAGAAAATATTGAATATCACGAAAGGCCAGCGCGCTGCCAGATCCATGCACTATAAGGCAGCGAACGAAGCGATGCTGCACTCACTGCATTACGCATATGTGCATCGGCGCCAGCGCAAGGGCGATTTCAGAAGGCTGTGGATCGCCCGCATCAACGCCGCGGTACGCGCCGAGGGCATATCGTACAGCGCCTTCATCGACGGTCTGAACAAGGCCAACATCGACATCAACCGCAAGGTGCTGGCCGACATGGCAGTGCGCGACCCCCATGCCTTCTCAAAGGTCGTGGCTGCCGTTAAGAAGAGCGAATAGAGATTCGGTATTAGAGAAGCACCCTCTCAGACAGGGTGCTTTTTCTTTTCCATCGATTCCGCTCCGAAGTATCGTCCGAACCCCCTGCTAGTCCAAATCCCCCTGCGTCCCCCTTTTGTAAAGGGGGATATTAGAAGGATTTTATTAATCTTCCCTCTCCCTCCGCAGGGAGAGGGTCAGGGTGAGGGCTCAGCTTGACCCCTATCTATACGTAGCCTATAATAGCAGGCGATATGCTCAAGAAACTCGAAACAATAAAATCCAAAGCCCTCGATGAGCTGAAACATATCGCCAATGTCACAGAGCTTGAAGCATGGCGCGTTGCGCACCTGGGCAAGAAGAGCGAGCTCACCGGCATACTGCGCAGCGTCGCGACGCTTTCACCCGAACAACGCAAGTCCGTGGGCACCCTGGCCAACGACCTCAAGGAAATGCTGGAGATGCTCTATAAAGATAACCTCTCGGCCATGAAGGAACAGCTCTACGAGGACATGGAGACCAAGGCCAAGGATACCGGCAAAGGCGAGAAGTTCGATATCACGCTCCCCGGCCGCCCCGTGAGCGCGGGACGGCTGCACCCCTCCACGCGTATGCTGCGCGAGGTCTGCGACGTGTTCTCATCGCTGGGGTTCCAGGTGGCCGAGGGCCCCGAGGTGGAGTGGGAGCACTACAACTTCGACACGCTGAACATACCGGCGGACCACCCGGCGCGCGATATGTGGGACACGTTCTGGATCGACCAGCGCGACGAGAAGGGCGAGCGCCACATGCTGCTGCGCACGCACACCTCACCGATGCAGATACGCGTCATGGAGAAGACCAAGCCGCCGGTCAGGGTTATCGTCCCCGGAAAGTGCTACCGCTACGAGGCCACGGACGCCAGGCACGAGGCCATGTTCTACCAGGTAGAGGGCCTTGCCGTCGACGAGCATATAACGTTCGCCGACCTCAAGGGCACGCTCTACGAGTTCGCCCGGCGCATGTTCGGTCAGGATCGCAAGGTGCGCTTCCGCTGCGACTACTTCCCCTTCGTGGAGCCGGGCTGCGAGATGGCCATCGACTGCTTCGTGTGCAAGGGCAAGGGGTGCCGTCTGTGCACCGGCACGGGCTGGATAGAGATACTGGGCGCGGGCATGGTGCACCCGCAGGTGCTGCGCAACGTGGGCTACGACCCGGAGAAATACACCGGCTACGCCTTCGGCATGGGAGTGGAGCGCATACCCATGCTCAAGTACGGCATAGACGATATACGGCTATTCTACGGCAACGACCTGAGATTTTTAAAGCAATTTTAAATATATGAAAGCACCGATAAGCTGGCTAAAAGAATACGTGGACATCGACCTGCCGGTCGCCGAGCTGGCCCATAAGCTGACCATGGCCGGGGCCGAGGTCTGCGCGATAGAGGGCGCCGGCGGCTGGGACAACGTCTTCGTCGGGCTTGTCCTGAGCGTCGAGCCCCACCCCAATGCCGACAAGCTGCACCTCGTCACCGTGGATGTGCAGACGGAGAAGGTCACCGTGGTCTGCGGCGCGCCCAATGTGGCCTGCGGTCAGAGGATAGCCTTCGCCCGCATGGGCGCCGAGCTGGTCGACGCTGATACCGGCAAGAAATCGAAACTGAAGAAAGCCAAGATACGCGGCGTGGAGTCGCAGGGCATGGTCTGCTCCGAGTGCGAGCTGGGCATATCGCAGAGCCACGAGGGGATTTTAGTTCTGCCCGCCGACGCGCCGATCGGGGCCACGCTCGACAGCTACCTGGGCGACGCCATACTCGATATAGAGACAACGGCCAACCGCGCCGACCTGCTCTCCGTCATCGGCATCGCGCGCGAGGTAGCGGCCATAACCGGCAAGTCGATAAAGCTGCCGGGCCTCGATTATAAAGAATCCGATACGCCGATAGCATCGAAGGCCGCGGTGGAGATAGCGGACGCCGACCTGTGCCCGCGCTACTGCGCCAGCCTTGTTACGGGGATAAAGGTCGGGCCCTCGCCGATGTGGATGCAGAAAAGGCTAGCCGCCTGCGGACAGCGCCCGATAAATAATGTTGTCGATATCACTAATTATGTAATGTTAGAGTTCGGCCAGCCGCTGCACGCCTTCGATTTCGATAAGCTGGCCAAGGGCAAGATAATCGTGAAGCGCGCCAGAGACGGCGACGTCATGGCCACGCTGGACGATGTGAAGCGCGAGCTGACAAAGGACACGCTCATGATCAACGACGGCGCCGGGCCCGTAGCCGTGGCCGGCGTCATGGGCGGCGCCAACAGCGAGGTCTCCGACAAGACGGTGAACGTGCTCTTCGAGGCGGCCAACTTCAACCCCGCCAGCATAAGGCGCACCTCGGCCCGCTTCAAGCTGCGCAGCGAAGCCTCCAACCGCTTCGAGAAAGGCCTGAGCCCGGAGCTGCCAGTGTACGGGCTGCGCCGCGCCACCCAGCTCTTGGCACAGCTCGGCGGCGGCACAGTCGTTAAAGGCATCATCGACGTTTACCCGGGCAAGCAGCCGGAGAGAAAGATCGAACTGAAACTCTCAAAGGTCGAGCGCGTGCTCGGAACAAAGATAGCGCCCGCCGATGTGAAGAGGGTGCTGACATCGCTCGGGTTTATCTGCGACGAAAAGAAGTCCGACGAATTATCGATCACGGTGCCCTACTGGCGCACCGAGGTTAAACTGGCCGAGGACGTCATCGAGGAGATCGCCCGCATCATCGGCTACGATAATCTGCCGACGACGCTGCCATCGGGACAGCTGCCGCACCACGCGCCGGACCCCATGCGCACATTGCGCCGCGACGTGGTCGACATACTGGCCGGCTGCGGCATGCAGGAGATAATCACCTACTCGCTCACCAGCATCGACGCCCTGAAACGGTTCGACCGAGAAGTTAAACCACTCAAACTTGAGAACCCGATAACCCCTGAGCAGGAGTACATGCGTACCACCCTGCGCCCCGGGCTGCTCTCGACCCTCGCCGCCAACCTCAAGCACGAGGAGGACGGCGTGCGCCTCTTCGAGTCCGGCCGCGTTTACCTCCCAAAGAAGAACGACCTGCCGCACGAGCTTGAGATGCTCTGCGGCGCCATGTGCGGCCCGCGCCACCAGCGCTCCTGGCACGGCGACGGCGGCAACATGGACTTCTTCGACGCCAAGGGCGTAATCGCTACGCTTATGGAACGTCTCGGCATCGACGCCGATTACGCCGCATCGACGGATAAAGCACTGTTGCCGGCGCGGCAGGCATCGATCGTCGTCGGCAAGGAATCGATAGGGATAGTGGGCGAAGTGCACCCGCGCCTCGCCGAGCAGTACGA
>Ga0172362_10002464_pt1 | contig 16077 bp, 16 predicted proteins | sample LakKivs1_kivu2a2_FD_114534 | JGI IMG/M metagenome (GOLD analysis project Ga0172362, IMG submission 114534) | Sediment microbial communities from Lake Kivu, Rwanda - Sediment s1_kivu2a2 | ecosystem: Environmental > Aquatic > Freshwater > Lake > Sediment | place: Rwanda: Western Province, Lake...
GGCACTGGCAAAACCACTTTTTGTTTCTCTTTTATGTATAAGGGTGCCATAAATAACGAGGCAGGAGTTTACTTGACGACCGAGGAAAGGATAGAAGACATAAAAAAAGATATGGAATCCATGTTCAAATGGAATATAGAAAATCTTGAAGCAAGGGGCTTGATAACTTTCTTATCCATAAAACCAATGGTTCCTTCTGTTGACATAGAACACACCAGCAGGCTTGCAAAATCCTATGTTTCCGAACTCTTGAGGAAGATTACGGAAGCTCTGGAAAAAACCAAAGCGAAAAGACTTGTGATTGACTCCGTATCCATCATACAACTTTTCATAAATGACCAGTATCTATCCAGGATAATTCTCACGTCTTTGATGGACAAACTGAGGGAAATGGGCATAACTACGGTAATCTCTGGCACTCTAACCGAAACCAAAGAAGGTATAATTGGAGCGGAACTGATAGAATCTACGGTGGATTCTGTGGTAAAACTGGATTTCGTACCCATTGCGGAAGATTTCAAGAGAACCCTGACTGTGAAAAAAATGAGGAGAACCAACCACAGCACTCTGATTTATCCATTTGAGATAACTCCTCAGGGTATGAAAATCATAGAAATAAATTAAATTTCTGATTTGTGTATCGTAATTCCGTTTTTTGTAATTTCGAATGGATGTGTATTCGTTGAATGCTTTGTGTTTCTCATTTTCCTCACTTGGAGGGACCTGAAACCGCTTTCTCCGATTCCTGTGAAAAAAAGTATTATGGAAGCATCCGCTACGTACTCTTCAACGCCGAATCTCGGGACAAATTCCATATCCTCTTTGGTCTCCGCGGTGAGAACTGAAGTGGCTTCAGTTGATTTTAACGCGCACATCAATTTGTACAATTCCCTTCTTATGTCATGCGGGTCCTTGAAGTAAAGACCAAGCAGAGAAGTTGAATCTATGACAACGCGAGTTATTTTGTTTCTTTCTATTTCATTTTCCAGTCTTCCTGTTATGTCCGTTACTTGAAATGGGTCCTTGTGCGTTAAAACTAGCTTTCCTTCATTTTCATACTTTCCAAAATCCCAGCCAAAGGCAAGAGCGTCAACCTTTATCTCCTCAGGAAGCTCCTCGAAGGTTATGTACATGCATCTTTCTCCGTTATTCAGGCCTTCCCAGAGGAACTGGCAGCAGAAAATTGTTTTGCCCGCTCCTGCGGGACCAGTAATTAGTACAGTGTGACCCTTCAAAAAACCGCCTTCTATTAGACTGTCCAATCCCGGTATACCTGTCTTTATCCTTTCATTATATTTCTTGGTTGTTTTTTTAACACCGCGTTTTTTAAAGGCTTTTGCCATGTTACTTATTTACAATCAATAACTTAAAAAACTATCTAGTTCTTTCAAGTATTATCTTGAACCATTTCGTGTATTTGCTTGGATTTTTCTTTACGTCTCTCTTCAATTCTCTTATTCCAACCCACTTGTAATCGCCGACTTCTTCCGGGTTCGGAGTTACCTTGCCTTCATAAGTTCCCGTGAATACGTGGTCAAATTCATTTTCCGTCAGTCCGTTATCAAAATCCGCCTTATAAATAAAACTGAATATTTCCTTCAGTTCCGTGTCAAAGCCCATTTCTTCCGTAAGCCTCCTGTGTGCCGCCTTTTCCGTAGATTCTCCGGGGCTAGGGTGGCTGCAACATGTGTTGGTCCATAGGCCTCCGCAGTGGTATTTGGTGGAAGCCCTCTGCTGAAGCAAAAGTTCTCCTTTTGAATTAAAAACAAGAATGGAAAAGCACCTGTGCAGTTTACCCCCGTTTTGGTGCGCTTTCAGTTTTTCCTCAATGCCTATTTCTCTATCTTTCTTATCTACAAGTATCACTTGCTCCATGGAAATTGTTTGAAAACGATATATTTAAACATTTTTTGAAGAAAGAAAAAGTTCGATTTTTGTCGATTTTTTTAGATATTTAAACCTTTCAAACCTACTAAGCAGATAAAAAGTATGGAAATTGTCGAAGTCAGGTTTAAATGCAAGACAAACCAAAACCTTTGAAAAGAGGTGTTTTTTTGAGCCAACATAAAGGCGAGGAAATAGACATAATAAAGGAACTGGAAAACAAAAAGTCAATAATAAACGAAATTATAGAAAAATATGTTCCTAGGAAATATGATGAAAAATCCCTAGAGTTCACGCTAGGCAAGCCACGCTACAAGTATAACGTGGAGGCTCCCAACAAGGCCATAGCCGACCCCATATGGGAATTCCTCGACAGGGGTGGAAAGAGATGGAGACCTGCACTGTTCCTTTTGGTGGTGGAAGCCCTCGGTGAAGACCCGGAAAAAGTTTATGACTTCGTTTTGATACCAGAGTTGGTTCACAATGGTAGTCTTTTTATAGATGATATAGAAGACAACTCTGAAATGAGAAGAGGAAGGCCCTGCAGCCACCTGATTTTCGGGACTGATGTGGCTATAAATTGCGGCAACGCACTTTACTTCCTTCCGTTGATATCCCTTATCAAAAACGGAAAACAGTTCGATGATAAGACAATCAGAAGGGTCTATGAGATATACGTCCAGGAAATGATAAACCTTTCTTTCGGGCAGGCCATGGACATAGCCTGGCATAAAGACATGGCTAATGCCAACAACCTCTGCGAGGAGGAATACCTGCAGATGTGCGCCTACAAAACGGGAACACTGGCCAGAATGTCCGCAAAGATGGCCGCCTTGCTCGCAGGAGCCACAAACGAACAGATAGAAACGCTTGGGAAGTTCGCCGAGGCGATTGGAGTGGCCTTCCAGATAAAGGATGACGTGATGAACATAGAGGGCGGGCTCGGAAAGGAATACGGGGACGACATAAACGAAGGTAAAAGAACCCTAATGGTCGTGCACACCCTGAAAAAGGCCTCTGAGAAGGACAAAAAAAGGTTGATAGAGATACTGGATATGCACACCAAGGATAAAAAACTGATAAAAGAAGCCATAGACATATTGAAGAAATATGACTCGCTAAACTATGCAAAGAATTTTGCGATAAAAATGATGAAGGAAACATGGGTAGAAGTCGACAAAACGCTGCCTGACTCAGAAGCCAAGAAAAAGCTGAGGGCTTTCGTCGAGTACTTGGCGGCGGGAAGGAAAAATTAGGGGTGATTGAATGGCAATGTTTGACGAACCTAGAGAACCTGAATATAACAGCAGATTTGAAACCATAAATCCTGAAATTTCAGGAATTAATGAAGACAAAAAAATATATAGCATAAAAAAGTCATTCGATTTAATCGGTTGACGATTTCTTTGTTTTTTGTCGAGGTTACCTTTAAATGGTGACCTCGCTTTGTGATTTCTATGCATAAAGTTCTCATAACAGACGTAGATGGCCCACTGGGGAATTGCAATAGAATAGCAGATATTTACGGAGTAAGGGAAATCTATGACGTGTGCAAAAAAGACCCGTCCGTTCTTCAAGAAAAACTGAAAGGATTCGGGCCTGAAATCAACGAGATGAAATACAATTTTGTCAAATCTTTTGAGCTGAATTCCGGCGTTAAACAGACTCTGATGAAACTTAAAAAACGAGACTACGACAATTTCGGGTCCACGGATAACCTGATTTTTGACAGGCCGCAGAACGTAGAGGTCTTCATGAAAAAGTTTTACAGCAACGGAAAATGCTGTCTTGACGGCATTCATTGCTCAAAGTTATCTTATATCAAGGACGGAAAAGTGAAAATTGAAAATAATGGAAGCAAGGAATATTTCGCAGAGAAGCTGTTTAGAGCTTATGGAAAGGGCATCTACATAGTTGACGACAAAAATGATATAGAACCGACAAAACATGTAAGAAATTTGAGAAACGAGCTGAATTTGGAATTGAATATAATCAAAGTTGGGCATAACTGCAAAGAGCTTGAGAAATTCTCGGATTATTCTGTTGACGGATTTCCGGAAATTCTTAACTACGTATAACGTATTATCAGTTTATTGTCGAGGTTAAATTTTTATAACGTCGATTTAATTTAAGTTTATGCCAATGGATTCCATGATTTACCAAGATATTCTGGATGAAAACGAGGCCTTGGATTTTTTAGCTAGCCTTGAGTCCGGATTCATGCCCACCTACGAGAATGGAAAGCTGGAAAAAATAAAATACAGAATCTTCTGATTACATCAACTCGACTTCGTCTATTCCCATCAGTTCCAAGCAGTTTCTCATGACGTGAACAAAAGACTGAACGAGAGCAAGCCTTTCCCCTTCTTTTTCGCTTTTCACAACCGGACATTTCTCATAAAACCTAGAGAAAAGCGAGGCCAGTTCGTATGTGTAGTTAGCCAGAAGATGGGGTTTGTAACCAAAAACAGACTTTGAAACCACTTCAGGGAACTTGGTCAGTTTTTTTGCTAGTTCAAACTCTTCTTCCTCTTCCAGTTTTCCTATTTCAAGTTTCTTCTTTGATTTTTCCAGAATCTTCTTGGCCCTTACGAGGGAGTATTGAAGGTATGGACCCGTTTCGCCCTCGAAAGAAAGCGCCTCGTCCCAGTCGAACAATATGGACTTGGAGGGAGCTACCTTGATTTCAGAATATCTCAGTGCGGCAACTGCTATTTTTTCCGCTGTGCTCTTAATTTTATTTAGAGACAGGGGATATCTTTTCCTGATTAGCTCCGATGCCTTTTCAACACCCTCGTCCAGAACCGCGTCTACGGGAACCGTTTCCCCGCTTCTGGTTGACATCCTTCCTTCCTTGAGATTTACGAAAGAAAAGAAAACTACGTCAAGTTCTTTTCCTTTCAGCACTCCTAGGAGATTTAGAATCTGCTTTAGTTCCTCGGCTTCAACCTTGTGGTCTTCGCCCAGAACGTTTATGTTCTTCTTTGCAAGTTTTAGTTTGTAAGAATGGTAAGCGACGTCCCTTGCTATGTAAACAGACGTGCCGTCGGTTCTCTGGAAAACCGTTCCGCCGGTTCTTCTTTCAAAACCGTATTTGCTCAGGTCTATTAGGTGAAGGCCGTCAATTTCCCTGTGCTCGGGAAGTTTTTTCATCCTTTGAATGAACTTGGCCACGGACCCGTCTTCAAGGAAATTGCTCTCAAAGTCAAAACTGTCTATCTTTACCCCGAATCTTTCCATGGTTTTTTTCTGTCCCTCAAGGCATTTGCTTGATACGTCTTTTAGGAGCTTTATCGATTTTCTCTCTCCGGCTTCGCATTTCTGAAGAAGTTCTTCCACTTCTTTCTGCGCCTCTTCGTTCTTTTCCATTTCAGCGTTTGCAGGCACGTAAACAAACATCGTTTGGAAATCTGACTGGTCCTTGTATTTTTCATACTTTTCCATAAGTTCCGAACTGGGCTCTATGCCCTTTGATTTTCCCCATGCGATTATTGCAACCTGTTTCCCTATGTTGTTTACGAAATAGTGGGTAAGAACTTTATAACCCATAAACCTGTAAAGCCTAACGAGGGTGTCACCTATGAAAGTGTTCCTTATTCTCCCGACGTTAATCGGACCTGAAGGATTTATGGAGGTGTGTTCAATCAGAACTTTCTCCCTGTCTTTACTGGAGCCATACTTTTCCTTCTTTCCGTTGATTTCCTTCACTACTTTCTCCGAAAGCTTTCCGCGGTCAAAGAAAAAGTTCAAATAAGGGCCCAAAGCCTTTACTTCCCTGAAAATCGAATCTTTTGGAATCTTGACCCTCAAGCTGATTTCCTTGGCTGTCTCCTTCGGATTCTTCCCTTTCTCCTTGGCCAGTTCGAAGCATGGAAAGGCCAAGTCCCCCATCTTCGGGTCTGGAGGCTCTTCAAGAAGTGGGGTTTTCACGCCAGCTTTCTCCAGTATGCCAGTAGCTTCGGCCCTGAAGTCGTCAAACATAAGAATAATTATGAGAGTCTCAGTTAAATATTTACTCCATCTTATCTCTGATTCTCTGGTCGATTCTGCCGGTGAAGAATTCTATGATTTCTCTTGATTTGTGAACTTCTTTTTTCAGGTCTTCGTTGGAAATGGAAAACCAATCCAATTTTCTCAGTTTGTTGTATTCGTCTTCTCGTTCTACACACTCAGGATAAAGTTTAAAGAAATTTTCTGTTATAGTTCTTATATCGTCCTTAGAGCCATCATATTCGCCTTCTATATTCAAGACGTTCCTTATAACACCATTAAGACCTATCCTAAATGACTTTATGGTGTCCCTTAAAAATTCTTTTCCGTATTCGTCCAGTTTATTTTCTATTTTCAAGCACTTTCTTCTTGTTGTAAGCAGCCTGTATGCGAGTCCTGCTACGTTTACATCGTCATATCCTGTTTTTTCCTCGACTTCTGACCATAATTTCCTTTTCCCTTTCATTTTCTCCAATATTTCGGCCCGGTCGAAAATGACTTTGCAGTTGTTTATGAAATGGTCATGAAAATAAGGGCTGTATATGGAAGAGACGAACCCCTCGACATCGCCCACTGAATGAAGGGACAAGTCGTATTTATCTAGGTCTAGTTTGGCCAGCTGGACATAAGATTCTCTAGGCGTCACGAAGCCTTTATCCTGCATGAAAACTGCCAAGTCTACATCGCTGTTTTTAGTACAATCTCCGCGAGCCACTGAACCGTACAAAATGACCGATTCCAATCCGTATATGTTTTCAAAATCTTTCCTTATTTCATCTAACATGACTAAATTAAAACAGAAAAAGGATTTAAGGTTAAATCAGTTTCTTTTCCAGTAAGAAGTCCCGGACAATCTCGAAAATCTTCTGGTGGCCCTTTGAGTTGGGATGGACTCCATCCAGCAAAAGTTTTCTGTAGTCGGTCTCTTTAAATTTGTCAAAGGTTTCAATTAAATAAACCTCCTTATTCTGGCAGACTGACTTAAGGATTTTATTGTATTTTTCCACGTTTTCTGTCTTGTAGAAGTGATTTCTACTAAAAGAAGCAGGATTGGTTCTGGAATCGTCAAAAGGCTCTAGACCAACAAAGATTATCTTGGGAGAAAATTTTCTGGCTTTTTCTATCAGTTTTTCAAGATTTTCCTTATATCTATCCGGTGAAATCCAAAAACTATTCTTATTCTTTAGAAAGGTACAGTCATTTTTCCCTATACAAAATATGAATATGATTTCTTCCTTCTTTGCCGCGTCTTTTTGCCTTTGCTTCGTATCGAATTCAAATCTTTCCAACAGGTCTTCTGATGTATTGCCAGAAATTCCTATGTTGTAAACCAAAGCATAAAAATTATTTCTTTCGCCCAAAGTTTTCTTGTCTAGAAATTCCCTCAGCCTCTGGGCCCAGCCGCCTTTTTCATCCCCATAACCGTAAACAGAACTGTCTCCGAAAATGTAAATCTGTGTCATATTAAACCCTTGCTCCCGGAAATATTAAAATCTGTGGCCTAGTTTCTTGAAAATCTGCTTCATCTTCAACGAATCGACTTCCAGCACCGGGCTTTCCGAGATTATCGTTATGTCCTGCTTTGAGGCCAAGATGGCTTTGCACACGTCTTCCACTGGAGGGTTTTTCACGGTGTCTTGGAACGTCAAGTGATTTCTTTCCCCCTTCTGCGTGTACTGGATTTGGGAGAAGTGCGTGTGTAGTTGCGTAAGCTTTAGTCCTTTAACTTTTTCCATAACGGCGTTATAGTCTACCTTACCCTGATGACGGGCCCAAAGATGAGCGAAATCCAAGCATAATGTGCAATTTTTGGTTCCGATTTCTTCCAATAGAAGCGTTATTTCTTCCAGAGAGCCGAACTGGGAAGGCTTTCCTGTGGTTTCCAAGGCTATTTTCGTTTTCCAGCCTTTCTCCTTTACTCTGTCTATGATGTCAAGAACCCCCTGTTTTATAATTTCATAAGTTTCTTGCGGAGTGTAGTTCCCGTAAAACCCCGGATGAAAGACGACCGGACTGGCCCCCATATAGGTGGCCCGTTCGCAGGACTGCAAAATGCGGACTTTTGAGGCTTTGATTTTCTGGGGCTCTGCCGAGGCTAGGTTCACGAAGTAGGGGGCGTGCACGGACAACTTAACCCCTGTTTCCTTTGAAACCCGGCCCACTTCCTTGGCTAGCTCGTTCCTCATCTGGATTCCGTGCGTGAATTCCACTTCCATGGCGCCGAGACCCAGTTCCATAACCTTCCTTATTCCGTCGGTAGTTCCGGCCTTTTTGGCAGAAATAGGGATACCGGCAGGGCCAAGAAATATTAACATAATAAAACTATTCTCGGTTTTTATATAAATTTACAAATAAAGGTAAAGAAATACTTCCAGAATTATTACTGCTGCTATCACTCCTATAACATGCTCTGGTTTTAGCTTTACAGCCTCGGGGCTCTCGTCAAAATATCTAGTTAATCCCGCCGTGCTCATGGGCATCTGCTGTTTGTCTTTTGTCATGATTAAATTAGGGTTGGTATAAATATAAAAAGGTTTATATTTAGGCTTTTAGAAAAATAATTTTGAGGTGAATTAATGGGGAGACATAAGGGTGTGAAGATAGAAAAAAAGACGCTAACAGACGCACCGGAAGACAAGAGATTCTGGCTTTGCGACGGCAGAGTTCTGAAAAATCTGAAAGAACTGGAACAAGCCCTAAGGACTATGAGCGAGGGCACTTACAACTATCACGTTAATAAAAACAAAAACGACTTCTTTAACTGGATAAAAGACGTTTTCAAGGAAAATCATCTTGCCAACGAAATCAGGGACTCAAGGAACAAAATAAGTGCCGCAAACAAACTGAAAAAAGATTTGTGCTTGTGATTCTTATTTTCCGTGACTCCGGAATGGAGGAATTTGAATGAAAACTGATATTTTGTATGAGGTATCTTACGAAGCCGGTAACCGCATAGGAGGCATACACACAGTCTTGACTTCAAAGGCCAAGTATTTGAAGAAAATTTACGAAAAGGACTACATAACAATAGGATTCTATAACAAGAAAAATGCCCTCATGGAAGTAATAGAGCAAACCCCTCCCCCAAATATGAAAAAGGTCTTTAAAGAACTGGAAAAGGAAGGCATACAATGCATATACGGTGTATGGACGGAAGCAAACGACGTGCCTATAATACTGGTCGATTCTTTGGTTTTTCAGAGAGAAAACATAGACTACATAAACACCTTGTTTTGGGAAAAATATAAGATAGATTCGCTAAATACATGGAACGACTACAGGGAGCCTGTTGCTTGGTCCTATGCTGTTGGCAAGCTTATAGAAAAGCTTTGTAAGGGCCAGCCTGACAAGAAAGCCGTTGCCCACTTCCATGAATGGTTATCAGGAGCGGGAATTCTCTATCTCAAAATGAATGACGTTAAAGTTCCGACTGTTTTCACTACCCATGCAACCACTCTCGGAAGAACCATGGCGTCAAAGGGGGATATGTCCTTCCTCACTCAAGGAATTAAACCCGATGAAAAGGCCTACCAGTATGGCGTGGTGGCCAAGCACCAAATGGAAAGGGTTGTGGCAAGGGAAGCTGACGTATTCACTACCGTAAGCGATGTGGTGTCAGAAGAAGTTAAACGAATTCTTGGAAAAGAACCGGACGTAATAACCGTTAATGCGCTGGACTTTGAAGAGATACCTTCCCAAAACGAACTGTCGGTTCAGAACGCAAAATACAGGGAAGTGATGGACGAATTCATAAGGGCGTATTTTTCCCCTTACTATCCAATAGATATTAAAAATTATCCCGTAATATTCACCGCAGGAAGATATGAATTTGAAAACAAAGGTTATGACCTATTTATAGACGCCCTTGGAGAGCTTAACAGAAGGCTTAAGAACAGCAAAAAAACCGTGATAGCCTTCATATGGGTTCCCAGGGGAACCATAGCCCCAAAGGACGAAGTAATAGACAATTTTTTGGTTTACGAGAGGCTGAAGGATATCCTAGATACAGACTGGGAGGAAATAAAGGGAAACATACTTTCCAAGCTTTCTCTCGGGGAAGCCATAGAAAAATCGGACATAATTTCAAACAAGATTCTAACAGACATAAAAACTAGCTTCAATAAAATAAGGAGCAGAAAAGGATTGAATCCACCCATAAACGTTTTTGAGCTCTCCTCGAACGAAGACGACGACCCTATAATAAAAAGAATAAAGGAAAACAACCTGGAAAACAGGGAAAGCGACAGCGTTAAGATTATCTTCTATCCCGTTTACTTGAACTGGGAAGACGAACTTTTAGGCTTGGACTACAAAGAAGCGCTCATAGCAAGCAGCATAGGAGTCATGCTCTCACGTTACGAGCCTTGGGGATACATGGGACACGAAACAGCCGTTTACGGGAATATATCCATAATAACGGATTACAGCGGTTTCGGAAGATTTGTCCAGAGGAATTACAAGCCTGATGACGATATAAAACCGGTAGAAGTCGTGGAAGCTGTGGGAAAAACGAACGAAGAAATTGTGAATAAAGTGGCAGACCTATTGGAAATATACGTGAAGATGAAAAAGGAAGACAGAAAAGAAATAGAGCTGAAAGCGTACGAAGTGGCTAAACTGGCCTGCTGGGAAGAACAGATAAAGAATTACGTCAATTCATATGACTTGGCTCTTCAGAGGAGAGAGACCTAATTCTAACTTCAAATTGTTTAAAATATTCATGTAATTGGAATAGGCTTCGTAAGGATTCACGTACGTATTGAAATATTTATGAATGTCACCGTCCGCGAACCATTTTGTGCACATGTAATAGAAATGGTCCGAAGTCTGAAGTTTTCTCCATACATCTATAAGTTTCTGGTTTCCGGATTTTAGGATGAAAGAGCCCAGCTCCTTCATTCTTTTGAATGCGCTGTCCTGCATCTTGTTTCCAAGCCAGGCGGAAAGGTCCCTGTCGATGTCTGCCCAGGAAAGAATATGGGGTATATCAACCCTGTCCTTTGATTCCATTTCCACCAGTTCGCCTATCTTTGCCCATTCAAGATGCGGGTATTTTGCAACTTCCTTAGGCAAGTATTCGAGGAAATCGAATATTCCCGTCTCTTTCCACTGGTGCTCCCCGAACGTCTCGTAATCAAGGAACAAATTTAAAGTCTGGCCCTGTGTTGACGCGAGCCATGATGCATATTTGTCCGCTGTTAGTGGATATTCTTTCCAGTCAACCGTGGAGAATCTAAAACCTATATCATCGCTCAGCCTGTAGTTCCTCAAAAGAAGCTTTATGTTCGAGCCGTTAGGCTGATAGATGTAGTTAGGCGACCTCCAGCCGAGAATCTTGTCCCATCCCTCGCCAACTATCCCCTTGTATCCCATATTTTCTACTTTTTGAGCCATATCATTGGAAAGCATAGCCTCGGTGTTTCTGAAAACCGTAGCGTTATGGTTGAAAATGTCTTTGATAAGTTTTCTGTGCATTTCGACCTGCTCCTTGAATTCGTCTTCTGATATCAGGTAAGCCAGCGAATGATAATAGGTTTCGTTCAGTATGTCCATGTTTCCCGTGTCGTAAAGCTCCTTGTAAATATCTATTACCTCGGGCTTGTATTTCAGAGCCTGCTCTATGAACAGGCCGGAAAAGGAGAAGCTTACCTTGAATTGCGGATGATTTCTAATCAGCTCTATCAGTTTTCTGGTTGTGGGAATGTAGCATTTGTTTGAAACTTTCTCAAAGATTGATTTGTTTTTTTCCTCGTCAAAATAATACGAACTTCTGGAAAAATAGTTGAAGCTGCTGAGCCTGAAAGGTTGGTGGACTTGAAAATACATGCAAATTTTTGTCATACTCCATCCCCCTATTACTATTGTTTTATTAAAGATTTATAGAAATCCCTTGTTTGGTTCGCTATTTCTTCCCATGTTATCCTTTTGGCCTCGTTTCTGCAGTGGTTTGACATCTCCTCAGAAAGCTCCTTATAATTTAGGATTTCCAGTATCCTGCTTGCCATTTTTTCCGCATCCCAGAAATCAACCTTGAACACGTTGGTGGTGACCTCAGAGACTCCAGAAGTCTTTGAAATTATTGTAGGAGTTCCCGCAGCCATGGCTTCGAGTGCCGTTATTCCGAAAGGTTCGAAAACGGAAGGCATAACGAAAACATCAGCTCTTGCATAGAGCTTAGGTATATCTTCCTGGGATACGTAACCGAGGAAAAATACGTTGTCCTCTATGCCTAGGTCTATCGCCAGTTCCAGCAAATCCTTGAACTTGTCACCCTTTCCTGCTATGACAAATTTTGCATTGGGATGGTGCTCTACAACTATTTTCGCCGCCCTCAAAAGATGGTCTAGTCCCTTGTGAAGCGTCAGTCTTCCAAGAGAAAGTATCATGTCTTCCCCGGGTTTTATTTTCAAGCCGCAGTCAAAGGTCGAAGAATCGATGGCGTTGTATATAACCCTTATCTTGTTCGGGTCAGCACCGTATTTTTCTATAATCTGGTCCCTTATCCTTTTGCTTACCGCTATTATTCCGTCCGCTTCTCGTATTCCGTACCTTTCTATGTCCATTACCCAGGGACATGGATTTCCTATGGACCTGTCGTACTCCGTCGAATGGACTGTGAATACAAGCGGCTTTCCGTTTTCTCTTTTTGCGCATATTCCTCCCAATACAGTCAACCAGTCATGCGCATGAACCACATCAAAATTCACCTGCTTGGCCATCTTGCAAACTTCCTTTGCATAATTTTCAACGCTCTTTATTATGGAATCTGAGAGAACAGAATCAGTAAAAGTCGTATAAGGCCCAAAACCTACGGCAACTCTTATTCTTTCTATTTTCATCCAGGGAACGCTTATTTCTCCCCTATCGGGCATGAAAAAAACTATATCAACGTCTTTCGGCATTTTCCTTGTCAATTCAAAGGTATGAGTCCCTAAACCGCCTGAAATATAAGGGGGAAATTCCCAGCCTATCATTAAAACCTTCATTTAACACCACTATTGTAATTATAATAAAGTAATTGTAACCCTAATTTAAATCTTTTGGAGGTTTAAAGCTTAAACATAAACTAAATTTCCAAAATCAAGCGATATGGCTTGTTTGGTTGCAACGTTATTACGTTATCTTTCGTTTCCTTTTCGTTAACGAAACATTTGGAATAAACGTTTGGCATCTTGGTTTTTACTGGTAAGTTTTTTATGTCAATTTCTATTCTGTTTTCCTTTTTGGAATAAATCAGGTTTGCTTTGCCTTCTCCTATCCTTATTTTTCTCTCAAAATTTTTCAGATTGAATTTTGACGGGTCCAGTATTATCATTTTCTCTGTTAGCTTGGGTTTTATTCCGAGAATGTAACTGTCTATTATTGTCAGAATTCCTGCAACTGACCAAGCCTGCGAAGTACAGCCCCTTGGTTTCAAACTGTCGGCCTCGAAGAATTCGTTAATGCCACCTATGCACTCCTTGTCGAAGTTTGAAAAGTTAATATCCAGAAGCCTCTTTGCGTTCTCCGTTTCTTCGTAATTACAGTGAGCTAAGGCCGTTACTAAAGTAAGGAAAGGCCAAACAGAACCGGTGTGGTAACCTTTCGGGTCGTAACCTTTGTCAGAAACAGGTCTCGTTCTTATCCCTACCGGAGTTAAGTATTCATTGCCCATCAATTGGGATAAGTTCTTTGAAACGTTCCTGGATATGTGCATCAGGGCCAGCTGGAAGATGAAATTGGGCGACTTGAAATTTTTTTCAAGGTTGTCTTTTGGAATTCCGTTCCAGTAATCCTTGTTTATCTGCTCAAGTATTTTTGAACTAATCTGGAAATATTCATTCGCCTCTTCGTTGTTCATGTACAGTATGCTTCCGCCGCAGTAGAAGGCCCTGCACCAAAGAGCCTGAATTTCTATCGCTTTTTTTCTATCCAAACTGTCCATCCAACTGTAGCCTCCATCCACAATAAGATTGTTTTGCAGTCTTGATTTTCCGTACTCGAGAACTTCCTTTAGTTTTTTCAGCATGAATTTACCGAATTTCTTGTCTCCCGTGAAATCCAAGTAATCGTATAAACCTATTATCCATAACGGATGGGAATCGGAAGAATTGTAAAAACATTTCCTGGAATTTATCAGGCCAGGAACTTTTCCCTCCTTTATTCTCAGTGCGATTGTGCTCAAAAGTTTCTTTGCGTGGTCAAACATCCCCAGATAAAGATAGGCTGGCAAGCACCAGCACGCGTCCCTTGTCCATATCTCATTGAAAAACGGGTAGCCGGCAACAAATCCTTTCTCCACACCAAAGGTCGCCAAAGAGCTTATTATCTTATCCAAGTTTTCATCATATTCCAAATTTTTGTACTGCTCTCTTAACCTTTCATATCTTTTCTCCGCGCTGTTTATCCATTCCCAGTAATTTTTTTGGTTGGTTATTTCCTTCTCGGAAAAAATGAAAGGTATCTCTTTTTGCTCTTCCGCCTCTAGTTCAATTTCAACCAAGTATTCTCCCGGCACATATTTGCTTTGTATCCCCTCGCCCCAGCTTCCACTCAAGCCTGGTTGCGTTACGTAGCCGCAATAGCTTGCATATTCCCCAGGGTTGTGCTTCTCATATCTTTCTGAGTTCACAAAAACTCCTCTGATGCTGCCAAACCAGAGGCTGCCTATTTCGTTTTTTACTTCAACCAAGCTTCTTTTTGTTTTTGTAGAATATTTGTAGTCCCGTTCCTCATCCCTGTATCTTATGTTCACCCCGACCTCCAGCGATACGCTCACATTTATTTTCGATTGGGACGTATTCTTTATTTTCAGAATGCTGAGAAAATTTTCTTTTGAAGGAACGACTTCCTCCGTGACAAGAAGATTTTCGATTTTGTGCTTGTGGTTTGCGCACCAGAACCTGTGCTCGAACTCGAAGCAATTGTTCATGGAAAGCCAAGTTCCGTTCACTTTGTAAGCCCAGTAATCCAGAAGCTTTTTGTCAAAATTCCATAGCCCGCACCACTTTGAGCCGAAGTTCGTGTTAACGAACCTAAAGAGATGTAAACCTCCGTTGTTCAGGACGTAATTCTTGTTAAAATCCTTAGAAGAATCTATAATCATGGTTTAAATTAAGAAAAATGTATTTAAATTACTTTTATTTTATAAGTGAGGCCGCGCCGTAAAGTTCCGCTTCCTCCTCTGCCATTTTCAGTTTCGGAGGTTTTACGAAAATCCTTTTTGCCATTTCCTTTCTCGCCGGTTCTAAGAGAAGCGGACCGCTCCTGCTTATCTTACCGGTGAAGTATATCGTTTCAGGATTGAAAGCATTCCCGATGTTAGCCAATCCGATTCCTAGGTATTCACCAACCTCGTTATAAATTCTTTTTGCCTTTTTGTCTCCTTTTTTGGCCATTCTTTCCAGCTCCAGTGGGCTTAGTCTCTTTCCAAAGTATTTTTTTGCAAGTCTTTCGAAACCTCTTGCTGCTACGTACTCTTCCAGACAGCCCATGTTTCCGCAATTGCATTTTAATCCGTCTTTTTCTATCGTTACGTGCCCTAGCTCCCCTGCATTCCCCATTCCTGTGTAAAGTTTTCCGTCTGTGACTATGGCTCCGCCTACCCCTGTACCTAAGGTAAAAAGAATGAAGTTTTTTGTTTTTTTCCTTGCCAAGACTCCGAGAGCTGCGCACTTGGCGTCATTTTCTATGGCCACCTTTGTCCTGAATTTTCTTTGAATTATTTTTTTAAGCGGAACGTTTCTCCATGGTATATTGGGCGGATTTGATATTACGCCTCTTTTCCTGTCGATTGGTCCGGGAACCCCCATACCAATCCCACTGATTTTTTTGTTTTCTTTAATGTTTTCAATCATTTTTATTATGTTATCAATCATGAAGAATTTTCCTTTCTCTACGTGAGTCGGACTCTTTATTTTTTTGACAATTCTATTCCCTTCAAAAAGAGCACATTTCGTATTCGTTCCACCGACAATCAAAGCTATCTTGAACACTTCAGTCCCTTCTTTATTATTTTTATGTTTTTAGTTTCGTTCGGGTCAACCTTTCTCAAATCCGCAAGATAATAGCTGACTAAATCCCCAAGATAAATTACATAGAAAATTCTTGCAAGTAAACTCTTCCCCTTCGTCTCAACTTCCATCAGTTCTATTTCATTAGAAAGGATTTCCTTGGCAAGCCTCATATGAATCTTTATCCTTTTGTGAATTTTTTCATCAGAAA
>Ga0172362_10002465_pt1 | contig 16068 bp, 15 predicted proteins | sample LakKivs1_kivu2a2_FD_114534 | JGI IMG/M metagenome (GOLD analysis project Ga0172362, IMG submission 114534) | Sediment microbial communities from Lake Kivu, Rwanda - Sediment s1_kivu2a2 | ecosystem: Environmental > Aquatic > Freshwater > Lake > Sediment | place: Rwanda: Western Province, Lake...
GAGAGCCTGTCTACATCGAAGCGGTGAAATGATGTGAACGCGGCATCGTTATCACTTGCCAGCGGGAATTGATTCACAGGACGCCTGGCTTTCAGGTATTCCCATGTTATGGCATCAGGTGGTACGATGCCTGTCTTGGCACCCATCTCCACTGCCATGTTGCAACAGGTCATCCGGCCGGCCATGTCCATGTGTTCCATAGTGCTACCTGTGAATTCAAGCGCCTGGTAGGTTGCACCGTCCGCCCCAATTTCGCCGGCAATGGCAAGGATAAGGTCCTTTGGTCCGACTCTCCGCGAGAACTCACCATTGACCTCCAGCCTGATGGATGTGGGGACACGGAAGTACAGGGCTCCAAATTTGAGGACAAAACCCATGTCGGTGGAGCCGATTCCTGTAGAGAACGCTCCCGCTGCCCCGTACATGCAGGTATGGGAATCGGCTCCCACGATGATCTCCCCGGGCCCTGCTCTCCCTCTCTCCATCACAACCTGGTGGCAGATCCCTTCCTTGATATCCAGGTTCTGGATATGTTGCTCGATGGCAAATTTCCTCATAAAGACATGGTTTTCGGCTGCGGGAAGTGAATCTGCAGGAATCTGGTGGTCAAAGAGTAGCACTATCTTTTCAGGATCGAATACATTCCTGCCACCCATTTCGCGGAATTTGTGCACCGCCAGCGGTCCGGTGATATCATGGATCATGGCGGCATCTACAGGTGCCATGATCACCTCCCCGGCCCTGACCGGGCATCCGCATTTCCTGGAGAATATCTTCTCGACAAGCGTTTCTGCCATGTAAGATTCACCAATGTATGCGCTCTCCCTGTTCATTTATTTTGGGGAGAAATATGGGTCCAACAGGATGTTTGTTCGCTGGAGAGTGAGATGGATACGTGAAAAAAAAATCCCAAGAATGCGATTTTTTTCGTAATCAAAGAAAAGTTTTTGAATTTCCGGAGAGGATAGTGGTGATGATGCAAATGTCGTGCTCATTTACTACTCTTCTCGCCATCCTTCTGCTGCTGGGGGGTGCAATCCTGGTGACAGGTGCCTCGGCTGCAGAGAATGGTGACAGCGTTATCAGCACTTCGGCATCCGCTGAAGTGAAAGTCACCCCGGACCGGGCCCAGGTTACGGTATCGGTCCAGACCGAGAATGCCGATGTAAAAATGGCGCAGGCCGAGAATGCACGGGTTATGGATGCCGTGGTGAAGGCAATCGAATCTGCAGGTATCGCCCGTACCGATATAAAAACCTCCGGCTACTCCATTTATCCCGTGTATGATGAATCAACTTCAATTTTTGGCCAGAAGGTAAAGTATTACCGCGTTACCAACAGCCTCCAGGTAACGGTGCGTGAAGTATCCCGGACCGGGGAAGTCATCGATATAGCTGTTGGAGCAGGGGCCAACCAGGTCAATACCATCATGTTCATGGTCAGCGAGGAACTGGAGCAGAGCCTGCGGGCAGAAGTCCTCGCAAAGGCAGTCAGGAAAGCTCGCGCCGATGCCGACGTTGTCGCTGCTGCTGCGGGAGTGACGATCTCCGGGGTCAAGGAGATTACGGTTGGGAGCTATTATCCCCCGGTATATTACGAAAATGCCCGGGCTGGCTCTGCTGACATGAAAGTGTCTTCGGTCACGACCCCCGTGGAACCGGGGCAGGTGACAATCACTGCCCAGGTCACTACCACATACCTTATCAGTTAGCCCGGCACCTACCTTTTTTTTGCCTCCTCGCTGTTTTGTGTGGGGAGACTGAATCGAAGTTAATATCTGCATACCAATCCAGTCACTCCAACCGCCGCCGTTTCCTGTGGTATTCGATTTACTTTTTTATATGAAAATGCCCCCGGCATTTTCATTCTGTATGCGTGTGTCCTGATCAGGAATCATGTGATTTTTTTATCCAACCGTCATGACAGATCCATTGGTGACCGGAGGTCGCCCCAGGTCGAGGGCGGCAGCCGGGCACTCGCATGTGGGGGAAATGGGGCGGACAGCCCCCACAAACTGTATCCAGTTCATCAATCTTACCCGCACCAGATAGCGAAGAGTTTTATTTTCATTCATTATTCGAATTTAAGGCATACTGTGAAGAATCAATATCTTTACCATGGTACTCCTTAGTAATCTATCGTGTATCCGATATCTGGAACATTATTATCGCGATATATCAGGGTCATCCGCTAATAAAACCACTCCATGCATCTTTTTCGTGAAATAAACAAGGTTGGTTCTTTTTACCATATCATTCCCGGCGGCGTTCATGGACGCACGACCCCATAGAATGCAAAAGGTATGAATGGGAAAAACAGGGTACTAATTCGATGTATGGGTGTTTTCAGGGGTGATCATAGGCCATTCCCAATCTTTTTAATTCCTGACCTTTCACACATATACGAAGGACAGGTAAATGCAGCGTACAATAGGGTTCAAAGAAAGGCGATATATTGAAGAATTACGCATCCTGACCAGGGCCACTGCACTTGACTGCGTTATTGACGAACGTTTCGAGAGGGTGATCTATGTCATAAAACAGGGTGATATGGGACTTGCCATTGGAAAGAAGGGAGAAAACATCCGGAGACTCCAGACGGTACTGGGGAAGAAAGTTGAGATGGTGGAGTATTCAGAGGATATCAAGCAGTTCATCTCGAACATGTTCAAACCTGCAGAAGTGACAGGGATCGATGATTCTGAAACGGAAGGGGCCATGAAGATCATGGTCAAACAAAAAAGTGACCTGGGTATTGCCATTGGTAAGGGCGGTGTAACTATCGAGAAGGCGAGGATACTATTACGAAGGTATCATGGCCTTGAGATCGGGGACATTATCGTGGAGGCAAAGACCGTTGACAAAATATGATATCCTCGCGGAACTCTGGGAGGTAATAAGCGACCGCGTGCGCGAACCAAAAGAAGGATCATATATCGCCTCCCTTCTTTGCGATCCCAAGGGTATTGACCGGACCCTTGAGAAGGTCGGTGAAGAGGCAACAGAATATATAATCGCCGTCAAGAATGGCACGAAACGGGAGATCCTCATGGAGGCAGCCGATCTCCAGTTTCACCTGCTTGTTAGCCTCAAGGCAGCAGGTATCGAGTACTCCGATGTGCTCAGGGAACTGGAGTCGAGGAGGAAATAATCAGCCGGTCAGGTAAGTGTCCAGGTCCTGCAATCCGTCAATATCTGAGAAATTGACGGATGAACTGGCGGCCACCTCAGGGTCAATCAGCAGATTTGCTCCATACCGGAGAGAAAGTGCGATACCGTCGCTTGGACGGCAGTCCATACTCACCTGGTGGTGGTCCATGACCAGGATGAGGCGGGCATAGTAGACTCCATCTTCGAGGGAGTCGATGACCAGCTCCTTCAGCACAATACCAAAAGACCTCATGAATTCAACGAAAAGATCATGGGTCAGGGGGCGTGGCGGAATCTCCTGCTTAAGTGCGTTCCGAATGGATATTGCCTCCCAGAGCCCGATATAGATGGGAAGGCAGGTCTCCTCACCCGAAAGAGAAAGGATGACTGCCGGGGACGCCCCCAGGGGTCCGACTGCCATGTATACCCCTTTGACAGAACATTGAACAAGATCCATTGGTCGATACAATGGATTGGCCGGGGTGGACTTAAGGTTTATTCGCATCTTCACTTCCCGCTTCACGGCGGACGATAACGAGGCTTCCGAAAAGGCCGAGGAGTATATTTGAGTAAAACAGGATACTCCTCCACAGCACCACGACGATGCCGATGAGCGAGGTCGGGATGAATATGCTGTACATGGAAGTAAAAAGGATTTCGGCAATCCCCGATCCCCCCGGAGTTAGGGGGATCATCATGATGACCGCGATGACCAGCTGAATGATCAGTGATTCCAGCAGGATAGGTGGCTGATCAAGGCCAAGGAGAATGAAAGACACGATAATGCCCTCTAAAAACCAGAAAAATGCAGTGCATATCAGCCCAAGGAACAGACCGGTCTTTCCCTTGGATATGAACAGGGAGAGGGTATTGTGAAAATTGTCCACCTCCCTGTCGATCGCCTGTTCGTATTTCTCCAAACTCGTCTTATTCCGGAACCGGGCGATATACCTGGCTATGTGTAAGAGAAACCTCTTCAATATATTGGGATTTTTCACAGAATAAAGGAAGATAAGGACGATGGCGGTGATTATGACCCATGAGGCATACATAAAGTAACTGTAAATGGACCCGATCTGCTGCCACATGCTTCCGAGGACCAGCATGAAGAATGCTCCTCCCAGCCCAAGCACAAAACCGTCAAGTATTCTTTCTGTTATCACGATGGCGGTCGCATCTCCCACCTTTACTCCGGCCTTGTAGAGTTCATGGACCCTTACAGGTTCTCCACCTGCCTGTGAAGGAGTGATAGCCGCGACGAGGAGGTTAGCAAATACGAGGTTAAGGCAATGAAGGAACGGGACCCGGTAACCGAGCCCCCAACTCATGAACTTGATCCGAAGCCCCCAGAATCCCATTGCTAAAAGGTGGAACAGAAGGGCTAGGAAAAAAAATACGGGGTCCACATTTTTCAGGAGGGAGAATGTGGAGGCATCGATCGTGAAGAAAAGGATGACAACAAGGACAATAAGGGAGAATCCAAGTGATATCCAGAGCCAGCGCCTCTCACTCTTCTTCATGATATACAATCCTCGTGAAAAACGACAATAAACGGATAATATAGGGCACTTCCGTGGATATACATTGTGAACAATGTTCACGGTCCACGGGCATGTCACCTATACCGTAAAGATTTCCCTTTTTCCAAAAATCCTGAAAAGACCGGTGCGGACTCCTGCGTCAAGCCAGGCATGTCCATAACTGAACGCGCCAAGGGCGTTTTGCATTCTCCCTATGGAGAGAAAATATCTTCCAAAATGTCCGGAAACGTTTGCCGCAAGTATGAATCGATCCGCTGTCTCATACATCAAGGTCTCCGGTTCAGGTGCCGGGACAACTGATTTGAGTGCGGACGAGAGAAGGGCGTGGTATCGGTCGGTCTTCTCTAAAAGACAGTCCTTTTCCCAGATACAGGGGGTAATTTCCGAGAAGATCCAGCACCGGTCACGTACCGGAGCACTGATAAGACCGAGGCAGTCTCCTGCATCAAGCCAGCCCAGTGCATACGACCAGGATGCAAGGGCATTTATTGCATCACTGGAGGAGAGGAAATGGTCTCCATCGGAGAGATACGAGTTGGCCATCCCCTTCAATTCAATAGCAACCGAGGAAAGGATAGCCCGGGATGGTATGGGTATCGTGAGATGCTGGAGCCTGAACCCAAGTTCATCCCTCCAGTACTCCATAGTCACAATCCCCCGAACAATGACAGGTATTCCTGTTCCATGACATGCAAGGGGCCGGGAATTACAAGGATATGAAGGGGAGGCCCGAAATCTGTCTGGCATACCTTCTGTGCCGATCCCGCGGATACCACAGGATTCCCTGATCCAGCCCTGGCTACCCCTATGTAGAGGGGTATGGAAATTCCCGTTTTTTCGGACAGATGCTCAAGAAGGATAACAGCTTCGGGAACAGTCATGCAACGGTCTTTTTCTATATCAAGATATACCAGGGTATGTAATCCCTGTTCAAGGTTCTTTCCAACTACCTCGATTGGAGTGACCGGCGACCAGTTCTTCCTGGGGAACGGGAGAGAACAGGATTTTCCAAAACGGTAGTTCTGGAGCCCGGTCAGGCCGCAGACGGCACTGGATATCGATGCTCCATGGATTATCGAAGTTTGTATCCCTCGCTGCTTTGCCCGGATGCGAAGGTCTGCATGTGTGGTAGAGACCATAGGGTCTCCCCCGGTGAGGAAGGCCACTTCTTCCTCCATGGCAGAGTCAAGGATACATTCGGGATGCTGCTCCACCTCCTCCCGACCGATGACATGGATGGTCTGACAAAAGCAGGCCTGCATTTCGGCAAGCGACGTACCTTCGAGACGTGAGGTATACCCTTCAAGAAAAACCCGGTCAGCCCGGCGTATGTATTCAAGACCCCGAATGGAGACATCCTTATGGTCATAGAGACCCAGGCCAATGAAGGTGAGCATTGAGGTATCCTCGATCTATGAATTTGTATCTGATGCAGGTTTTAGTAGTTTTCAATAGGGGTGACGGGTTATCCGGTCGATCATCGATTCCACAACGAAATGTACATCGGAACGCTTGAGCGAGCTGATGAAGAATACCGGCACGTCATCTCTGAGTTTCAGACCCTGCCTGATCATCACTTCGTCCATCTGGTGAGGAAGATCGGATTTATTCACTGTGACAACAAGGGGAAGCTTGTTCGCGTGCGAAAGCATGAGAAGTTCCCTTGCTCTCATTAGAGTGTCGGGTCTCGTCGCATCGAGTATGAGGATGATACCCATGGCGTTCCTGACCAGCTGTGGAAGGATTGGATCGAACCTTGGTTGTCCGGGCGTGCCAAAAATGGTAATATCAAAACCATGGAAATGGAGCCACCCAAGGTCCATTGCCACCGTAGTGCGATAGCCATCCAGATCGCCACGATCGACAGAAATCCCCCTGTCAGAGGCATTTGAAACAAATGTGGATTTTCCCGAAGATGCAGGCCCGGTAATGATGATCTTTGGAATATATAGGCAAATATTATGGTTAGTGATAGAATATGGAATAGACCGGCGAGGCATCCTGGACCACGAAACATATTCCAGGGTGAAAAAGTTGAAGAATGGAACCAGGGTAAACGCGGAATGAACCGAGATGATGAGATCAAACATATTCTCCGATGCGAACCTCGCAATCAGGCTATCCCCCTCAAGGTTCAGGTGTTCAACGACCGTGGTAATCTTCTTTTCCCCGACGGTGGCAGGCAGGACATCAAGGGCCCGCTCGAGGCCCAGGTCTTCGTAGAGGAGATCGAAATATACAAACAAGACATCGATGGAATATTTCTTGATAGTATCCTGAATCAGATTTTTCCACGCGTTTTTCCTGAAATTCACCTTTTTTTCACGCGAATTGATGGTTTCACGCATGGTACTATCAAGAATGACGGCCCCTCCATCACGGACCGGGATTTGCATATTCAGCAGTCCTGAAAATTCCGAACAGAACGCCCTCATCGTAGAATGAGGTGAGACGATAAGGACTTTTTTCTTCTCCCGAAGCACGGTTGCTAGAGTCCTGTAGGTGAAGAGACGTCCCTCGACGCCAGGTTCCAGGGAAAAGACGACCCGTGTCCCACGCGGAATCCCGGAGCCCAGCATCTCGTCTATACCGGTGATACCAGTCCGGATCATGCCATCAACTCCAGGTTCCCCTGGTGAATCCGGAACGGTACCCACTCCTGGGAGAGGCCGATAACACCCCTGATCCGGAGGAAGTCCCCGTGTTGTTCAGTCTTCACCTCAATCACAACATTCATCAGCTGTTTCATTAAAGAAAGTGTCTTCTCGTCAAAGGACTCGTTGTTCAGGATATAAATACCAATAGCTTCCATCTTTTTCAATTTGGCGGTAATTACATGGAGGAACTGGTAAAGGACCTCCAGTTTCCGATACATAAGAAGGGTGGTGAGGGAGTCTATATAGAACCGGATGGGAGGTGGAAAGAGGGCATCGTCTGCACTGGCAAATTCACCATTGAAGATACTCTCAATCATCGATGAAAATTTTATCCCGATGCCCGTGAGGTCACTTGGACTGGATACAAATTTTATCTGGGTATTATCATTGATATCCGGGGTAGAAAGCCTGGTCACAGAATCGATGATCCCGATGAACTTCCTGTCAAATTGTTCAGATGCGAAATAGTCCAGCAGATCGACGGATCGTTTGACGGTTGTAAGGATGAGGGCATATTCCCCTTGACGTGGCCTTGAAAGGGCATATCCAAGCTGCTCACCGCTGCTCATGGACGGGGCCAGGATGAGAATATTACTTCCGGGGGGGATCCCTCCTTTTGCGTCATCAACGAGACTGATCCCCGTCGCATATGTGTACATCTGTTAATCACCATATTATGAGCATGTTTATAAGCGCTCCGATGAGAATGCCCAGAACCAGGGTGTACAATGACACAAGAAGGGTAATACGCGCTCCAACGACACGAGCAAGGACCCCAATAGTGGAGATGCAGGGGATAAAAAGGACACTCACCACGGCGAATATATAGATTTGCCCACAAGAAAGCACTGATGGGAGATCTGCTGTCCCTGCCAGGATAACGAGGGTCTCAAGTGCCATCTCTTTTCGAAGAATGCCGAACAGGAGCGCAGTAGCTGCATATCCGGGAAGTCCAAGAACTGCCTCGGACAGTGGAGTAATCATCTCCTGAAAGACGTTGAAGAACCCTGCATACTGAAGGAATCCCAGGATAAGGCTGGCGACTATAAGCAGAGGCATGGCAATGAAGAGGAACTCACTGATACGATACCACGATTTTAATAACACGTTCCTGATGAGGGGAGCCCGTAACGGTGCCAGCTCAAGGATCATGCCGTACTGTTCACCAGGAGTTATGCGGGAGAGAACAAGTCCGGTAAGAATGATTAATCCGAACGTGATGAAGTAAATGCTTATCGCAGCCGGTATTCCAACAAACACGGCTACAATTCCTGCAACAATGACTGTCCTTGCCGAGCAGGGGACCATGCTCACAAGAAAGGATGCAATGATTCGTTCCCTCCTGGTTCGAAGGAGACGGATTCCCATGATAGCCGGTACATTGCATCCGAATCCAAGGATAAGGGGAATCAGCCCCTGTCCATGCATCCCCAGGTGGTGCATGGACCTGTCGGCCAGGAATGCCGCCCTTGTAAGATATCCGGAGTCCTCCAGGAGTGAGATGAAGAGATAGAACGTGAATATAAATGGAAACGCAATTCCAAGTCCTGCCTGCAGTGCGAGAAGAAATGAAAGCCCGAGCTGCTTGGGTAGAGGATCCAGTGGTAAGGCGAGGAATGGGGCAATGACGATGGTTTCGAAGACCCCGACAAGGAATTCTTCCAAGAGCGATCCTATGAGAAAGACTGCACACAATATTGAGAGAAGGGTGATTACCAGGATGAGAGGGCCAAAACGGCGGGAAGTGAGGAGGGAGTCAAGAGTGTTATGTTTCACCTCCTCCCGCTCGCAGCTTACTTCGTCTGCTATTGCATGTGCACGGTGATGGCGGTTTCCGGCGATTATCTGGGAGACCGACATACGGTGCATCTCTTCTATCTCAGGGGCAAGTGCTTCTGCGAGTTCAATTGCCTCATGATCGGTCCCAATTCCCTGGAGTGCCTGCAATGCCTGGAGACGTGTCATCGGCTGGACAGACTGGATACTCCTGATGGCAGCTTCGACGTGGTGATCATAATGGACATGGACCTTGGGGGGGCGGGCACGGGAGAGCGCGGCAGGGATAATCCCTGCAATATTCATCCCCTGGATGGCTGCTGCCGGGATTACTTCCACACCAAGAATGGATGAGAGCTTCTCCACATCGATCTCTCTCCCCTGCTTTGCCGCTTCATCCATCATGTTCAGCACCACTACCAGCGGTTTTTCGTATTCCGCCAGCTGGAGAAACAGATAGAGGTTCCGTTCCAGTCGAGTGGCATCGAGGACGGCAATCAGAACCTCGGCTTCTCTCTCCTGGATGAACGTCCGGACCATCACCTCTTCGGGAGAGTCTCCCTCAAGTGAGTAGATGCCTGGCAGATCAACGAGTTCCAGCCGTTCATTCTTGAAACAGAGGTTCCCCCGCATTAAGTCCACCGTGGTCCCCGGATAGTTGCTCACCTCTACTCCGAGACCAGTGAGCTGGTGAAAAATAAGGGACTTCCCCACATTGGGGTTTCCAATAAGACCAAGCCTCATTCAGGTTTCTCCACGAATATACATGATGCGATTTCGGGGGAAAGCGCGATATCGCATCCCTTTACCTGGATTACCACGGCTTTATTGTTGAGTGTATGAATGAGTTTGATCCGTTCTCCCGGAAAGATACCCATGTCAGAAAGGCGCTGACAACCCCCGGAACATTTTACCGATAGGATTCTCAGTTCGCTGCCTTCTGGGAATTGAATGAGTGTGGGAAGATTATATGGCCGCCCGCGCTGGATTCTGCGTCCCCGCCCTCTTGGGCGGGCGAGGTATCTGTCAAGCCGTTCAACTGTCTCATCAGAGATATCATGTTCAAGGATGCACGCTTCTTCCGAGGCAGCACCAGGATCCATCCCGAGTATATCGGAGAGAAAGCACTCAAGGACCTGATGTTTCCTCATCACGCTGCATCCGGTTCGTGATCCCTGGTCTGTGAGTTCTATCCGGTCCCCGGACTGGATTTGAAGATCTCCCTGTTTCTCCATTGTCAGGAGCTGGTCGCGCACCTCTGCCGGGCTCACAGAAATATGGACAGAAAGTTCGTCAATAGTTGGCGGTTCATGATTGTGCCGGGACAGTACGCAAATTGCTTCAAGCAAATCTTCCCGGGCAGAGGTCTTCATGGTAATAATGTTGGAGAGGGCATTATTTGAGAATTTGTATGAAGTCAATCCGTGGATAGTATCTCAACCTTCAATTTTCCGGGTCCTTTCATACATTTGTATTATTTTTATATTCACCAGTTATGTTACTCAAATCCAGTAACTATTATTAACAATCATTTAATATAGGACTTCGGAGACAGTATCATTAAAAGAGGTGGCATGGTGAAAAAAGGCAGTCTTGCGGACGTTCAGGAAGTTGTAAGAAAACGGGTGTCCTATCATGTGGTTCTGGACACCGACAAAGTGGATCCTGGGTGCCGTGAATATGCAGAAACTATCAATTCGCTGCTGAAGATCGCAGAAGACCTTCGAATTCGCACACAGATTGTATTTGCAGAAAATCCTCTCCCTATCCTGATCTTTGATAAAAACTGGAATATTCTCACGGCAAACCAGGCATATAGCGATCTCTCCGGTATAGAGCGCAGCCAGCTCCGGAAGATGAATGCCAAGAGCTTTAAAATCCTGGAGCAGAAAGGAGAGGGCCTTAAAGTTGCATTCATGGAGAAGAAACGGAGTTACGGGGAAGTCACTGTCGATATGCCGTCAGGCATCCGGATCCTAGAGCAGTACGGTATTCCCATTCTCGATGACCAGGGCGATGTACAGACCCTCTTTGTCATTTATAACAACATCACCGAGAGGCGGACCCTGGAGGACAGGCTTCAGCGAAGTGTGACTGAGATTGGAGACATACTCGCGAATATATCCAGTGGGGATCTCACCAGGAAAGCCGCGGTATTTGAGCATGATCCGCTGGAAAAGGTCAAACGCGACCTTAACCAGAGCATTGACAGGCTTACCGAGCTCATTTCCGAGACCATGAAAGTGGTGGAAGATTTGGACCAGGCGATGGGGGATATCCTGTCGGGGACGGATGAAGTAGCCAGGGCGTCCCAGACTGTGGCCACCACGGCCCAGAAGACATCAGACGATGCCAAGGACCAGCTCCTGCAGCTGGAACAGGTCAGTAAAGAGATATCAGAACTGAGCGGCGCGGTGGAAAAGATTGCAGGCGCTTCCCAGAACATGGCACAGACATCCAGGAAGGTTCTGAATGCCGAAGAAGAGGCACGGAAGCTTGGCAAGGATGCTACAGGAAAGATGAATATTGTACAGGACCTTTCCCGGAGGGCCATGGACGAGATGGTCACCCTTGACAAAAAGACCCAGGAAATCAGCAACATCGTGAAGGTTATCACCGATATCGCCAACCAGACAAACCTCCTGGCCCTGAATGCCGCCATAGAGGCGGCCAGGGCAGGGGAACACGGCAGGGGATTTGCGGTGGTAGCTGGAGAAGTGAGGAACCTTGCCGGAGGATCCAAGAATGCCACCAAGAATATTGACAATGTCATTCGTGATATCTCCGATTCCAGCGGGAATACGGTGAACTCCATGAAAAAGGCCTATGAAGAGATTGTCACCGGGATCAGGAGCGTGGAGATTACTATCGAGGCCTTAAACCAGATGGCAGCGGGTATCAGGACCACTGCGGAGAGCATTGGGGACATCTCCAAGGAGACCGAAAACCAGGCTGCCGCGACCAGTAACGTGATAAATAACGTTGACCTCATTCACAATCTCGTTGTAAAGAGCGAGCGGAACACGGAGAACCTTGCTGCCCTTGCAGAGGAGAGCAGCGCATCCATTGAAGAGATTGCCAGTGCCACCAACGAGATCAGGATCAAAATGGGACATTGCCGGGAGATCATGGGAACATTCAGGCTGAAAACCTGATTCAAGAGTTGCTCATCATGCCAAAGGTCCTGGAGTTCAAGCTTGGGGAAAATTATTATGCCATGGATATCCACGTCACGCGAGAGATCGTGGAGTCCCTGCCAATCACTCCTATCCCGAGAACTCCTGCATATGTGGCTGGAATGACAAATATCCGGGGGGAGATCACAACAATCATTGCAATCAATGGACTGATAGGCACCTCACTTCAGGATTCCATGTCCGCATCGGAAAAATTTATCATCTTTGTCCCAGATTCGGCCAGGGGAAATAATATTGGTATTAAAGTGGACGAGGTCTATAGCGTCGTGGACGTAAATGAAAGCGATATCGAGTATGCTGGAAATGGAAGCACCTCTCCAAAGAAATCATTTATTAAAGGGATTATTCGCCTGCATGATGGTTCTGACGGAAGGGAAGGAGCAGGGGTATTGCAAAGACTTGTTTTATATCTTGATATCGATAAACTCATAGAAGATCTCTTCAACATGGCCTCACGTTGAGATCTTGGGAATTTATGGACGAATTTCAGAACTTGCTCCAGACTATACAGCGGCTTTTGAATATCCAGTGCTCCAATTACAAGGAAGATTACATCAAGCGACGCCTTGCATCGAGGATGAATTCCAGACATATTGCTACCTACAAAGAATACCAGGAGTACCTGCTCAAAAATATTGAAGAGCATGAAGCGTTGAAAAACGCCCTCACCATCAACGTGACAAAATTTTTCAGGGACCCTCCGGTATTTGAAATTCTCAAGTCAGAGATCATCCCCCCCATTCTCAGGCAGAGGAAAAAACTGCGCCTCTGGAGTGCCGGATGCTCGTCTGGAGAAGAACCCTACTCCTATGCCATCATGCTCCATGACATGACCACCATATTAAAAGATGTGGACTGGATGGTCCTGGCAACGGATATCGACGATACCATTTTGAAAAAGGCAAAGGAAGGGATATATGAGAAAAGTTCTCTTGAATACGTGAGCGAGAGCCAGCTCCGCCGCCATTTCAAACATAGAGAGGACGGCCGTTACGAGATAAAACCGCATATCCGGGAGAAGGTCAAGTTCCAGCACCACGACCTGATGTCAGGCGTCCCGATAACCCGCTACCTGGACATCATATCATGCCGTAACGTGACCATTTACTTCTCTGACAAACAAAAGAATGATCTCGTACGGATGTTCCACCAGGGCCTGAGCCCGGGTGGTTATTACGTGATGGGCATGTCCGAGTTCCTGGGGAGGGAAGTCGAGAGTTATTTTACTCCCTACAAACCGCTCCAGAAGATCTTTGTTCGGAAAGACGAAAAATAACCTCCTGTTCTCTATATTTTCCCTGTTGTTCTCCATCTTCCTGCAGGGACGAGGATTTCAAAACGGACTCCCCGTCCATACGTTCCTGTTTCCCTTAGCGAAATATCTGTGATGGCCAGCATCTGGCGGGAGAGGAAGAGCGAGTGTGCCCTATGGATCCCATGCCCCCATTCAAAGAGAGTGGGCTTCTCATCATCCGGAATTCCGTTACCATCATCAGCATATATGATGAGCAAACCTTCTTTTGTCTCCATCGAAGTTACCCGGATCGATGTCACCTTCTTTCCATGGACTATGGAGTTATCAAGAAGTGTCGGGAAGATTCGCCCGCAATCCATGTCCGTAAAGATTTCTATCTCCCGTATATCAGAGAAGAAGCGGACGTGGGCAAGGTTCCTGGTATCGAGTGCACGATTTAGTATCCCTTCCAGAGGATACCAGTCGGGCGCCTTGATGTCATCATCCAGGTACTCTTCAAGGAGGTTGAGATGAAACCTGATATTTTCAAGAATGTGCATCTCTTCCTGGATATGATCATGGAGATTTTTTTGATTGGTAACCTGGCTTATTTTTTTCAGGGTATTTTCAGCATGGGAGAGCTGATTTTGCGAGAATCTCCGGAAAAGGGTATTCAGTTGGGATACCTGGCGGCATGCCTTGATGTAGAGTTGATTGGAAATATCTCCTGGTTGTTGAGACATGGAGTGAGTGCCCTCTGCAGGAGGAATTATCCTGAAGATTATGCATGCCCCAGGCGTACCAGACTGGAACTGTATCGGAATAATCTTTTTCCTGGCTCTCCAGTTGTCCTTGCCTATCGAGATGGTCCCCTCTATCTCGCATTCGCCGTTCTCTGGCAGATCACGGAGAGCACGGCACGTATCTTCATCAAAGAGAGGCTGCAGGGGAGAATTTATGACATTTTTTCCCTTCACCTCTTCAAGCTGGGTACTGAAGAATATAAGGGCATTTGAATTGATCTCCTGGAGGACCAGGTCTGTATCCAGCACAACGACTCCGTCGAATGTGCAATCGAGGAGTTGCTGCAGGGGGAGGCACTCTCTTAAGTAGAATAATTTTGCGGGTCCGAGTTTCCGGATTGTGGCTGACCCGGAAAAAACAAGGGAATTGAGATATTTCGAGGCGGTGCTCCGGTTGATATCCAGATTCGAGGCTACTTCCTCGATGGTGAGCCCTTTTTCGTGCTGCTGCAGGAGCTCCCTTATCCGATCGATATCCCCCCTGTCTGCCATGTATACTACCGGTGCTTAAATGAATAATTTAATACTCAAGGCTATTAATTACAAACATTAATGCGCAACTATTTTAACTATTGGTTTTGATGATGAAAGGAGCAAATATTTATATAGATAAAAACGAAGAATCCATTATCTCTCCAAAATGCCTCATTATGTCCATATCATGAGGATTGACACCGAATACAGAGTGTCTTCATGAGAGTGATGCATCACTGATCGTTGGGATGAAAAATACTACATGGAGGTTTCATCAGCATGTCAATGTTTTCCGGTGGGTTCTCCCGGATGAAGATCGGGACGAAGATCCTGATCATATGCCTGGTACTGGTGACCGTGCCGGCTCTCATAATTGGTATGTTCGCCTATACCAATGCCAGTAACGCGATAAATGAACAGGTCGATACGCTCCTTATGACGCAAGTAAGCGACGTCGATACGATGGTTGACATCACCTACGAGGCCGCCCAGCAGAAGCTTACAGGTGACCTGAATGTCCTCAGGCAGACGTTTTATGCGTATGGCACTCCTGCGATAAGCGATGGTAAACTCGTCCTTTCAGGCGGCACGAGCGGAACCTACGTAATCAATGACAATAACGCACTTGTAGATCAAATAGAAAAGATCACCGGGTCGAAGGCGACTGTCTTCCAGAAGATAGGGAATCAGGCGATCCGCGTCTCAACCAATGTCGTGAACACCGATGGCACGAGGGCATTAGGTACTCCAGTATCAGATGCGGTGTATAACGCGGTTATTGTCAGGGGCGAGACTTATTATGGCACCGCAGACGTGGTGGGAAAAACTTACATTACAGCCTATGAGCCAATCAAAAGTACAACCGGGGAAATCATCGGCATTCTCTTCGTCGGGGTCCCAGAAGACATTACCTATGGGACGATGCGGAAGGAAATCAAGGAGATCAAACTGGGTACCACTGGTTATCTGTATATTTTGGATAGCACGGGCAAAGTCCTCTTACACCCATCCCTCGAGGGTGAAGACCTTTCAGACTATGATTTTGTCCAGGCAATGATAGCGAATAAAGATAAAGTGACCGAATCTCCAGCCAAAATGCCCTATGTCTGGGAGGGAGCTGATGCGGTTGCATACTACATATATAATCCTGACCTTGACTGGATCATCGCGTCCCGGGTGAACCCGTCAGAATTCCAGGGCCCGATCGATGCAATCAGGAATATCATCATCATCATCC
>Ga0172362_10002466_pt1 | contig 16062 bp, 16 predicted proteins | sample LakKivs1_kivu2a2_FD_114534 | JGI IMG/M metagenome (GOLD analysis project Ga0172362, IMG submission 114534) | Sediment microbial communities from Lake Kivu, Rwanda - Sediment s1_kivu2a2 | ecosystem: Environmental > Aquatic > Freshwater > Lake > Sediment | place: Rwanda: Western Province, Lake...
CAATATGTCCTTTCGTTCATTAAAAGAATGAACCTATATTTACGTGGCGCAGGCAAAAAGCGCACGTTCGGATATTGAACAATATGAGAGGGGGAATGTTCAGTACGTAAATTTACTCGGCAAAGGGCTTGAATGGTTCGCGGGTGATGTTTATCTCGGGGAGGAGGCTAAGCCGCCGCGCCGTACAGCGCGGCGTGCGGGTTGGCCCAGGAACTGTCGGATGCCTCCATGCCGCCGAGCGTCAGCCGGAAGTATTTACGGGGCTGACCTTCGCTGTAGTGGTCCTGAAAGGCTGACGGCTCCTCCTTGCCGGTGAGCTCCACCCAGCCGAGCCGCTGCAGGGTTGAAAAATAGACAACGAAGGAATGATAGTTACAACCGATAGTTTTATACGCCATGCGGTCGAGGTATTGCCCGGCAAGCCTCTCAATATTGTCGGGATCTATGGGGCGCTTCTCGCGACGCGCCCGTTTCTCCTCGTATTTTACGGCTTCGTCCGACGCCTTCACGCACATGAGCGCGTTTTTATAATGATAGAAAATATCGGCCTGGGGCGCACCGACGGCGGGATCGATCTTTGGGGTATCGTAGGGCCCTTGTCCCATGAGGTACTCGCGGATGAACCAGCCGCAGCCAAAGGGACGTAAAAAACCGCCTTTCTTAGGACGCAACGGCTCACTCACTTTCTTTATCATTTTTCTCCCAGAGCTTTCCGTACTACTACCGGTGCTCGTCGCCGGCGATCTTTCTATACCTAGCAGTCGTGTTGAAGCTGGCATGTCCCAAGTGCTCCTGCAGCATCCTCATGCCCTCGCCGGAACCGTCGTGCTTCATAGCATTCACAGCAAAGGCGTCGCGTAAACGATGGGGACTTACGCCGTATTTACGACCTGTATCCGGATTCACCAGGTCGCCCAAGCCGGCTCTGTCGGCGCAATCCTTTATTATCTGCCAGGCGCGGTGGCGGTTGATGCCGAAGATTAGGAGTTTGCCGTTTTTAGTCACCGGACCTCCGCGGGCGATGAAATCTTTGAGCAAAGCCAAGGTATCGTTATCTAGAGGCAACGTACGCATTCTGCGGTGCTCCTGTTCCTTGGCTACCGCCTGTTCTACCTTGACGCCACACTTAGGACAGAAGGTATGGGCTTTACCAAGCCTAGCGTTGCATTGGGGACAGGATATCCTGATGCGCGACTTGAGGTGCTGAATCCTGACGGTGCCGTGTTCGAAGTCTATGTCGTCGGGAGTAAGCGCTGTGACTTCTGAAACGCGGCAGCCAAATCGGGCAAGCAACCGAATAAGCAAACGATCTCGCATACACTTCGCTGAAGTTTCAAGCTTTTCTAGTTCCTCTATTAGCAGATAGGCTTTGGACATAAGTTCATATTCCTTTTTTATCGAGGAGCTTAATTGCATTAGCAATACCGTCAATTAGTTCATCTCCAGTCTCATCTTGTATGCACTCACTATGTCCCCATTGACTCTGTATCAAATAGCGTGTGATCTCCTTTTTACCAGACTGAATGCTAATTACTATCGGTTGCTTGCAGACGTGACACGGAAAAGTAATTTTGTATTTATCTTCAGCCTGTTTATAGCCGGTACGGAAGCCTTCATCGTAGGCCGCTTTCTTAATCTTGCTCTCTTCTTCTATTTTCACCTTTAGTATGCCAGCCCCTATCCGCAATACATCAGCGATGCTTTTACCCTCTTTTTCTTTGATTCTCATGAGCAGGTCATACAACTCTTTATCAATACGAAAGCTCACCGTGGGATGTTCCTCATCGTACTTAATTTGCGAAAGGGTCCTCTTTTGTTTTTTAACTTTTGACATATACATTGCCTCCTTCATTTACGCGGTCTTTCCGCTGTTTCTCTGTTCTTTATGTAATTGTTTTCCAGCCTCCGTTGTAGTTTTAGTCTTGGTGTCCCGGACATAGATGCGAGCTATGATTCGAGCCAGCACCCGAAGTCCTTCCTCTTTGGAACCTGCGTTCGTTTCTTTCAGTACTCTTGCCATCTGACAACCCGAGATTTAGCTCACCTTTCGAAATAGCGTAATCATGTTACCTTATAGCTAAAACTGAGTCAAAACTACAATGAATATACAAATATATTGCATATTTCCGTTTAATATGGTACACTACTAATAGTGGCTCCTAAGGAGAACTGTTATGGCGAGGAAAAAAATCGACGAACAGGTGATCGCACAATGTATACACCTGCACAAACAAGGTGAATCATATATAAGCATAGGGCACAAGTGCGGCATTGATCCCCGCACAGCGAAGTCCTGGATACAGAAGGCGGATAAAGAAAAGGAAGAGGCACACTGGGAAGCAGTATCCCAACAAGTGGACTCGAAGTACCTCGACGAACACTACCGACTACTGTTAAAAATCGCAGCAGCTGTTCTTGAGGCAGTGGACTCAGATCCAATAGTAACGGATCCTGAACTAGCTGTTCCCGTTTTTTTTAATACATGCATACGATCTGCGACGCAAAGGGCTAATAAGCTTCTGGTAGAGAGAGGCCTGGAACTTGCCTCCAAAGGTAAAATCGAATGGCATACAGCAGATAGGCTGGGGCGCAGGTTACTCGATGCCCTTATGGAACACGAACCACAGCTCAAAACCGCTGTCGAGTCATGGAAGATCGACTGGACCAAGTTCCAAAAGACACGCTTTGAGCTAATGGAAGCCGCCAAGAACCTGTTTAAAAACGCCGACTTAGACGATGAAGTGGCTGAAGGCATTAAGACAAACATTGTCAACGAACTGTTACAGAATAAGCTCCTAGACGAGGAACCACGCTCTTCCCGTGTCGATGCTTCCGAAAAAGATGATGAACGTATCCGAAAACGACTCCGAGACAAGTATGTCCGATTGATTCGCTATAATAAGCGTGGAGAAATGCTAGTCTACATGGGGTCAGAGGAAGAAGTAGAGGCTGCTTGCAAGGCCTACGACGAGGTGCTTTTACGGCTATCTCATCCGGAGCGGATACGCCCCGTGCAGGTTAGCTACTTCTCTCTGATGGAGCGTGTTAAAGAAGTGGAGGATTATATCGACCGCCTCATTTTGATGGGCAAGCCTCAAGGCCAATGTACATTGTGCCTCAACCAATCGATTCGCTTACCGTGACTTAAAAGAAAGTATTCTCAAAGGAGCAAGAACCTATGAAAGTAGCAACCTATGCAAGAGTATCATCCGACAGCCAGGACGTGGACCTTTCCATCTCTGCGCAACTCAGAGCGTTGAAGGATTATGCTGTAAAGCACGACTACGAAATCGTTCGAGAGTTTGTCGACGAGGCGGAAAGCGGCCGTACAGCAAAGAGGCCAGCCTTCAAGGAGATGATTGCCCTGGCCAAGCTCAAACAGCCTCCATTTCAGGCTATATTGGTCTGGAAACTTAATAGGTTCTCCCGCAGCCGAGCCGACTCTATAACATACAAGACACTCCTGAGAAACAAAGGCATAGATGTTATTTCTATCAACGAGCCGATGGACGACAGTCCCACCGGACGTTTGCTGGAAGGTGTCATTGAGTCCATTGATGAGTTTTACTCGGAAAACTTGGGGCAAGATATCAGGCGGGGCATGAGGGAAAATGCCTCCCGGGGCTTCTTCAATGGAAGCAGATCTCCCTACGGCTACCACAAGATAGATGTGTGCGACGGAGACAGGGTGAGACACAAGTTGGAACCGGATGAAGGAGATTCCATATCAGTGCAAACCGTGAGAAGGATTTTCGAATTGGCGGCCAGAGATGTCGGCTGCAAGGAAATTGCCAAGATGCTCAACAATAACGGGCTGCGCACCTCCACAGGAGAGCACTGGGGTAAGGTGACTGTCCACAAAGTCCTTACCAACGAAGCTTATTGCGGTACACTGGTATGGGGTGGTAGACAGGGGCATCCCGCAATCCGCAGTGGACAAACACCGGTACGAGTGGAGAACGCTTGGCCAGCCATTATCGACACAGAAAGCTTTAGCCTTGTACAACAGAAGATGGCAAACAGGAACCCCAAAGTTATTCATCCACGACGGGCATCCAGCGTCTTTCTTCTCAGTGGACTTGCCTTTTGCTCTTGCGGCCATGCCATGACTGGCTGCAGCGCCAAGTCGGGAACACACTTCTATTACATCTGCTCTAGAAGCTCAAAACAAGGCAAAGAGGCTTGCAGTGCCAGAATGCTACCTAAAGAGAAACTCGAGCGTTCGGTCGTCAAACAACTCCAGGCCAGAGTCCTCACCCAGGAGAATCTAGAGCTGCTCGTGAAAATGGTAAATGAAGAACTGCAGACTGCGTCTTCCGGGTTGAAGAACCATTTAGATATTATTGATACCGAGTTGCATGATGTAAAAGCCAGATTAGCTAAACTCTACGACGCACTGGAGACAGGCAAGCTCGATATGGACGATCTGTCTCCCCGCATCAAAGAATTGAAGTCTCGCCAGGACGAACTTAGTAAGAACAGGGTGCTGGTCGAGGCTGAGACGGCTGCCCACGGAACGCAACCGATAAACGAGGCGCTAGTCAAGGCATATGCTGAAGACCTGCGCACAGTACTAGAGGAAGCCGATATTACTGAGAGAAAGGCTTTCTTGCGCTCTTTTGTGAAAAGAGTGGAGATAGACAAAGAGCAGGTAACCATTCACTATACACTGCCGATGCCGCCTGATGGTAAATCATCCGAACAGGCAGGAGTTCTGCCTATTGGAACCCTTGGTGGGGAAGGGGGGACTCGAACCCCCAAGCCTTGCGGCACATGATCCTAAGTCATGCTCGTCTGCCAATTCCGACACTCCCCCCACGAACAGAAATCACACTATCAATCCTTCTAACTAAATTATCATAGGTACTAAATCGGAAAAACAATATATAGATTCGGTGTAAAAACATTATCAGAGTACCAGCAAGCTGTCAACACTATGAGAGTCTCACAGACCACAAGTCCTTAAGCTGGCCTGAGAAGAGCGTTTAGCAGATACGTGTAGCGTACAGATTCGAGTTCCAACAATTAGTTCTCGATGAAGCATCTAGACTGTAAATACATTAATCTATCAACCTGTTTGTTCACTGAACCCTAATAATCCTGCCTAGGCCAAAACCATAACAATCGTGCAATAATTGTCAAAAGCGTAGCACCGGAGATAACACCGACAATCAAGAGAATTACTAGGATAGGTACTATTAACCAAGTAGCCCATAACGGGCTTGTAACCCACCACCAGCTCCAGCTAACCACATGAACCAACTTCAAAATTAGAAGAATAATGAATAACGGGAAAAACGGCCCTAATACCATATTGACTCCTTGTGACAGGTTATTGAACCATTTTACATACTAGCTGACAGCTAGTGTCTTGGCAAGTCACCTCTCCACATTGGTTACTTTGTAAGCCACTTGTTGGCTTCTTCGAATATCTGAGCCGCCTCATTAAAACAACTCACTGCTTTGTTGAGATACAGACTGTTCCGATTTTCGACCCCCTTAATGTGAGACTGACATCCCTGTGAGTACAATTCTATACCTTTTAACCAGTCAACCTTGTATTTCTTATATTCTTCCTTCGATGGCTCTGGAATCCTCTTCATTGCCTCCAATAAAACTGTTAGCTGCCGAACTGCTTCATTCAGCGCTTCTACGAGATCTTTCTCGCCAGCGCTGCCGCTCGCCCTGCTCACATTGCTCATAATAGGTGCCGTCTGGCTTCTTATACTCTCAAATGTAGCCAACCATTTTATATCAGACGTGATCTCCCCCATAGCTATCCTGACCTTGCGTTTATCTTCGTTATTACCTCGATTCTCATATTCTACCTTTCCTTTACACTCCGGATAGCGAATACAAACATAGAACTCTCTACCAGTATTTGAACCTTTTTTTGCCTTGCGTATTTCGGTAGGAGACCCGCATAATGGACATTTGATATCATCTGCCATCTAACAACCCCTCCCATATTTCTTAGGCCTACCAAATATATTACCACTAACTTAGATAAACTTTAACCAACATTATACTAGTATCTAATCTAGCATATGATAGTTATGTATCTGACCGCATCATTTATATGCATTCAAAAACTGCAATATCTTGATAAATCTAATATATGGTATTGATATAGGAGTTTCCCCAACATAGGGTTTTATATATGAAAGCTCTATCCTATCGGAACCATATCACCTCATGACTATGGATAGAGAGAGCGCGATAGCAGCAAAGGTACTCTTATTAACTTTACTGAAGGCCAAGTGAATTAGGACGGGGAAGGTTGTATTCTGTATTTCTCACCCTCGACGTGCTGAACGACCACATGCCGTTTCCGATTCTGTTAGGCGCCAGAGGATATATTCCATACCTGACACACTATTTCAGTAAGTGTTTCTATTTCTTCCTCTGTCTCATCATCTCTAAAAGCTTTAGAAAAATCAGCACCAGGGACACCATGATGAGTATATACGAAGACAGCCATATAGCAGCCATCACTGCTACGCTTAAGTTAAGATCCGCTAGGAATAGAATATATGGTATTGCCAGGATCACCCAGGCCGTGGCAAGAACAACCCACAGAAACCATCGCTGACCGATTCTCTTCACAGTCAGTATGTATCCAAAGACAGACAATGCCGCAATAAGCAAGGTGAAAACTAGATTCACGGCGCATGTAACTGTTGAGTCCATTATATGGTTCCCCCTCCGGAGCATATAGCCCCATTAGTCTTGACACTGCGAAAACTTAAACTTGCCCACAAGAATGATTATTGCGACCAGCCTATCAAAACCACAGACAGATATCTATTCTTCAGATTTCTTCATCAGATCGAGCAGGCTCAATCCCTCCTGAAGGACTTCGTTAATATCAACATCGCTAACGTGATCAGCGAGTTTGCTTTTTTCAGTAAAATCAGAAGCACTTGTAGCGAACAGAGCAGCTAGATCGCCCAAGCCTGACTTCCCGGCCTGTCCCCCCTCCGTCTCAGCATCGCCTGAGTCTGTCTTTATCGTCTTGGTCTCATAGTCTTCTTTATCTTTGTCCCACCCGGCTTCAGCAGTATCAGCCGAGCGCTCTTTGCGAGGTTGCTCCCCACCCTTCGCTCTGGTCGCTGCAGGCCTACCCCCAGCAACAGGCGTTGAGGAGATATTCACCGTGTATGTTTTCAATGTTACTCCCGGCCCCGAACTCTCGACTGGAGCCTCTTTCTTTGGTTGGACTTGCTTAGGGCCTTTGGTAATATCGACTTGTTCGCCTGCCTTAGTACCAGTGGCAGTTGGAGTACCATCCGTTCCTTTCCTTTGTTCTTCAACAGCGCCTCCTGCCTTGGATTCGCTAGGAGGTCTTCCCGCGTCCTTCGATTGGGCTACCGTGGGCTGCTCTACCGATGCGCTGGGAGGTGCAGCTTTAACAACAGTATTATCTTTTACAGCTGCTACTGGTTCCGTACTCTCCACAGGAGTAGTCTTCTCCTCAACCGGAGCAGCCTCCTCCGTCTGAATAGGCTTCCCGATTCCCATAGGCTCCGTCGGTACCGCCGCCTTGCGCGGGGAATATGTGATAGGGTTTATCTTCCCCATCTCTCCTCCACTGGCACTGCCCGCTAAGGATTCTTTTGGGGGTTTTTCTCCGCTTGTAGGTTGGGTGGCGGCGATCTGCTCCTTTTCCGTACCAGCAGGTACGGCTCGTCTCATGGAGTCACCTTTTGAAGCCGCTATTGGCTCAGGTTTCCTAGCAGGAGCTCCAGTCTGTGGCCGAACCTGCTTCCTGACTTCCGCCGGCTTTATCTGTGCGCCTGGCTTGCGCGGGAAATATGTGATAGGGTTTACTTTTTTACCAGTCACCGATGACTTGCTGCCTGCAGGTGGCGCTGTCTTAATTGTTTTCCTTACCTGCGGTGGTGCCTGCTTAGCTACCGGTACCGGTTTCAAAGGTTTCTCCTCCGCAGCAACTGCTCGCTTGTCCATATCGCCTGCAGCTGGGCTCTTTAAGACAGCTTGGCCTTCCGGCTTTTCTTTTCTCGCTGGTTCCTCCCTTTTACCGCCCGCGCGTTTCGCCGGATGTGCAACTTTTGAAGACGGGCGTCTCGTCCTGTAAACGGTTGTTAGAGCAACTACCGCGAGCGCCATCTTCAGACTCAGGGCGAAGTATACGAGTACTGCTATCTCCAACGTATCCATAAACAGTTCCTTCTATCTCTGTATCCGATTATCCCATTCTGCCAAACAGCATGTTCACCATCGGAGGCGCCAGAGTATAGACTATACCTGAAATACCCGCAGTCACAGACAGGTAAAAGAATATCTTTCTCCAGTGCCCTCCGCTCACTGAGTACATAGAAAAGGCATTGGCTATTGTCAATATGAAGACGATTATGATTACCATAAAATGTAGATCACCTATGAAATCTACGTTTCCGCCGAATAGCCCGAAAGATGGCATATTAGACAATGCGCTGCTCGAAACAGCTCCCTCTGATTCAGTTGTTAGACCCTGGACAAGTTCAGAAAATACTAGAAAAACGTTATATACAAATACGACCAATCCGGTAAGCGCCATGTGCATGGCGATTGTAATCCATGAGAAACCAGTCGCTATCTGACTTCGTTCCGCCCTGAGGAGGGATATTTTTAAAGCAAAGGCGCTCGCTTCATTACCTACCTGCTGTGGCTCACCACCCAAAGTAATCCCATCCCAGAAAGTTGTCACGCTCCGATTGATAAGTTCAGAACCTGATTCCTGTACAAACTCCCTCCAGCAGGAATATGCACCTATCCCGGCTTTCAGTCTGTTATGAAGCAGGCCCACTTCATCCTTCAGTGTACCTAGAGAGCGGAAATCTATACGACTGATGGCCTCAGCAGCAGTAGCCCCTATTGCCTGCATCGTACCGCCGACAGACCTGAGAAAACTAGCGATATCGGAGTCGCGTTTTGTCACCTTTCTATCATCCGACATAGCTACCAGCCCGATCGGGAAGAGAAAGGCGCTCACAACTATCAGCACAAAGCCCAGATCGACGCGCATGAATAAAAGCAACAGCACGACAACAACCCCTACCGGAAGAATCAGTTTCGACAGATTCCTGGCAAAGTCCTGTTCCTTGGAATGAACCGGAAGCGAATGGTTCTTGACTTCTCTCGGAGCGGTGCGATACAGGAACCATGCTCCTACAAGAGCAGAGCCTATGCTCAACACTATCATCGAAGCCATGAAAAACATCGATGAGACCCCAAGCATCATGGTCACCACACCCATGACCGCGACCAGTGCTGGAGTCAGCATTAGAGCTATATATCCATCACCCCACTTCTTCAGGAGGTCAAGCTTCCGTCTGTAGGTATTACCAAAAGACTCCGAAAGAATAGCCGATTCCCGCGAAAGGAATCCGGTGATCTCCTCGCCTGATGCCAGGGCACCGGAGAAACGCAGCAGAAATGCTTTGATTGCCGATTCTTTCGTCTTTTCACCCACGATTCGACATGCCTGAGAATAGTCGTGGTTGAACATTTTGGCCACGAAGTCGACCCTTCTGAAATAGCGGGTAGCCGAATACGGTAGCTGGGCAGCGCGGTAGAACAGCGCACTTCTGGATATGCCCGATGTAGAAATCGACGCCATATATGCCACCTGGCAAAAGAAGTCTACCTCCAACAGTTCATTGTCGAAGGTCTCTGCCTTTTTTTTCTTTTCTTCTTTTTTCGAGAACAGCGGCAACTTCATTAGAAAAGACCTTCCCTCTTTGCTTTGGATAGCACTTCCAATAACTCATAAAATCCGGTGACCTTCTTCTCTTTATGCAACGTAGCCAATATGGTTGCACGCCTCTCAAGCTCTGCATATATTGATGCCTTTTTATGAATCGATATGCCTAGTCTTGGGGCTACCTTGTTTTCAAGTATATGACTGGTCATATTGCCGGTGAATTCGAAAGTATCCTTTGTCTGGTCCCATTTAAAAGCATCGACAAAGGAAAAGGCCTGTAGAACAGGATCGTAACTCACAATCTCTGCGATTCCTGTGAGCCGACGCCCGGTCCTTCCGCTTGGCAGTTTGACCTGGCTTGTGAGGATAACCACGTTTAGGGCCTCCACATAGCTTTTAGGTACAAGGATAGGATCTCCTGTGATACGCTGTATCAGCTTCTCGACCGATGCCGCGTGGAATGTAGCCATGACCGAGTGCCCGGTCTGCATTGCTTGGAACGCTACGTTCCCCTCTTTTCCTCTAATCTCCCCCACTATTATTACATCCGGTCTCTGTCGCAGTGCTGCGCGCAGCAGGTCAAACATGTTGATGGCCCCACTGGTGTCCTCAGCCCCTGTGGCCTTGGCTACCTCTCTGATCCAGTGTTTGTGAGGTACTTGCAACTCAGGAGTATCCTCGAGGCTGACCACTTTCGCCAGTGGTGGAATGAAGGTGGTGACAGCATTTAGCAGTGTTGTCTTCCCTGAGGCGGTCTCACCCGAGACGAAGACGTTCATCCCACAGCCAACGACCAGTGACAGATACGCCAGCATCTGATAATTGAGGGTACCGAATTCTAACAGTTCAAAAACAGATAGGGGAGTTTCACTGAATTTTCGAATGGTATAGTTCGAACCGCGTTTCGATAGGTTCCGTCCATAAACTATATTTATACGTGACCCATCAGGAAGAGTCGTATCAGCAATAGGCCTTTTAGAAGTAACCGGTTTCTTCACACGCTCAGATAGCCATAGCACATATTCATCAAGCTCCTCATGAGTGGTGAAATTTACCTGGGCCTTAAGACTTTTAAAAACCTTGTGTTCAACGAATAGATTCCCTACACCTGAACAGCTGATATCTTCAATATTGGGGTCGCGCATCAAAGGGTCCATAGCCTTCAGACCAAGCTTGTCGCGGATAAAGAGATACCGCAGAGCACCCAGTTCCCGTTGAGTCACCTTTATTTTATGGACAGCCACACCACCCTTACGCAGAAAACCGAAAGTATTTTCTATGATGTTCGATGCGGGCTGTGCGTCAACGCTGGTGACCATATCTAGCATCTCCAGCATCTGTGCTTCCTTATCTCCGTCAAGATTAATCGAGGGAAGCTTTTGTCGCAGTTCAAGAAGCTTGCTCTCTATCTGCTGCATCAGCTCTGTGAGCCCTTCTGTCGAAGGTTCTATAGGTATGTACTTGTTTCTAACATCATTTTCGTTGTATAAGATATGTACAAAAACCCCTTTATAGTTGACCGGATAAATAATGTTGGGCTTTTTATTGTCGCCCATCTTACGAGACAGCGCAGGTACATACTCCGGCATGCCGATCTCCGCCACGGGCAAGCCTCCTATATAATCGAACAGGTGCGGGTTATCCCGGCAAGCAGCCCTAAGTGGCTCTGACATCGCTGTCTCAATATCAGAATTCCGAGCTCCACGCTCCTTTGCTTTTTCTGTTGTTGAAGATTGTACGCCGGTTGTCATACTATTACCTCAGAGCCTGTGCTTTACAACAGACCCTCCCTTTGTGCTTTACTCAACACATCGAGCACTTCGTAAAATCCTGTAATCCCCTTCTGTTTATGCAACGTCTCCAGGACGGCAGCCCGTTTCTTTAACTCGGCATATACCCGTGGTAATTGGTTATCGGGAATGCCCATCTTCGGAGAAATCTTGAATTCCATGATATAACTGGTCATGTAACCGGTAAAATCAAAGGTATCGGTAGTCTCATCATGGTGAAACGCTTCTGTAATGTTGAAGCTCTGTGACGAAGGGTCCCAGCCCACAATCTCCGCAATGCTCGTCACGCGACGCACTGTCTGGCCGTTAGGTAACCGCACTATGCCCATTAGTACCGCAAGATTCAGGTTATCAAGGTATGTCTTGGGCACGGAGATGGGGTCCCCGGTGAGTCTCTGAATCAGTTTCTCCATGGTAGATGCATGAAAGGTAGACATTGCCGTATGTCCAGTCTGCATCGCCTGAAACACTATATTACCCTCTTTGCCCCTGATTTCACCCACGATAATATCGTTAGGCCTCTGCCGCAGAGCGGCCTTGAGCAGGTCGAACATGGTCACTGCGCCACCCGTATCACCAGCCTTCGTCGTCTGGACTACCTCTCTGCACCAGTTCTGATGAGGCACCTGTAATTCGGGAGTATCCTCAATGGATACGATCTTAGACTGAGGAGAAATGAAGACAGTCAAGGCATTCAGTAGCGACGTCTTTCCAGAGGCTGATTCACCAGCGACGAAAATATTCAATCCATTGCTGACGACGAGTGACAGGTATGCCAATATCATATAGTCAATGGTGCCAAACTCAACGAGATCGAATATAGACAGAGGTACATCGCTGAATTTACGAATGCTGAAGTTCGAGCCTCTCTTGGAAACGTCTCGGCCATAGACGATATTAATACGTGACCCGTCCGGGAGGGTGGCATCGGCAATTGGCTCCCTTATCGTCACTGCATGGCCTACTCGCTCGGCCAGTCTAACCACAAACTCGTCGAGTTCATCGAGGTTAGAAAAGTTGATTGTGCTTTTCAGGCTTCCAAATATCTTGTGCGCAATGAATACGTGCCCCAACCCGGCACAGCTTATGTCTTCAATGTAAGGATCAGCGATCAGCGGATCAAGTACTCCCATACGGACCTTTTCTCGAATAAAGAGATATTTTACCCCCGCTAGCTCACGAGGTGTTACTTTAACCTTTGTTACACTCTTCTCATCCTTACCGCGTAAGAACTTCGTATATTTTTGAAGCGATTTCGGGCCGGCTACTTCCTCCTGAGTTACAACCTGGTCAACAAACTTGAGAAGTTGCTCTTCCCTATTCACATAGGGATCGATACCTGGTATGTTCTCACTTACGGCTATGCACGCGTCCTCGACCTTTTCCAGCAGCTGGCTCAAGTCAACCCCTATGGTAGGCTCGACGGTGATGTAGTTATGCATATCGCCGGTTTTGTCATAGAGGATATGAATAAAGACTCCCTTGGTGCCAACAGGATAGATAACATTTGGTTCCGGCCTCTCAGCCATCTTCTTGGATAGTTTGGCCACATATTCAGGGATGTCAATCCCGGAAGCACGTAATTGTTTCACATACTCGAGGAGGTGAGGATTCTCTTCACACGCCTTCTTGAGAGCCTCCGTGAAAACCTGGCCGGATGGCGTGGTTTGCGGATACTCGGCATCCGTTCTCTCCCGAACTGGAGGTTGTGTTGTAGTATGTGCCATCGTCATTGCGTTCTCCTACCGAATCCCACCTGTAACTCCGGTATTCTCAGTTCATCCTCCAGCTATGCCTTTGCTTTAGAAAGCGGCATTATCTTCATGCCCACTTCCGGCTCAACGTCAAACGTTACCACGTTACCCGTGGTTGAAACTGCGCCCCTCACCTTGGCCACCTCGAGTGTCTTCACCAGCTTGTCACCGACCTTTTCGATCACCAGCCTCAGGTGGGCATCGGAAGCTGACCTCACACGCACTAGTACGCCGGCGTCAAGTGCATAGCTGTGTGTGACATTAACTATAGTCCTTCCCTGGTCGCAAAAGTACTTGCATCGCTCAAAATAGTGTAGAATCTCCACATCGCTGGCAAGTGGGAGCATGGGCGTTAGCGAGTCTATAATAACAAGATGGTACTGGGAGCATTTTTCAATAGTGCTCAGTATTGTTGTGAATGTGTCATTGGCCTTGATGTGGACATGTGATTGTTTGATAGGGTAAACCTTAAACCTGCCTAGAAGAATATAATCGAGAATCCCCAGGCCCAGGCTGTCCATCTGAGTTACGAGACTTCTTATTGTGTTCTCGGTTGTGAAAAGCATGGCCTTGTAACCGTCATTGAGTGAGCCCCATATCATCTGCTGGCACAGTACCGATTTCCCAGCATCTGATTCCCCCTCCACAAGCGTCAGCGAACCGATCGGGAGGCCGCCTCCAAGCCTTCTATCTATTTCGCCATGCCCTGTTGAGATTATTTTCTTTTTACTATCTTTATCCTCTGTCCCAGCCATGATAATCTCCCGCACTTTCGGGCTTTGCCTCTATTCCCTCGTTACAAAACACTGTGCAGTCACTCCGTTGGGTGTGGACACAACTATCCGAACCGTATCCCCAATGCCTGGCTCTGTCGAAGGATTGATAGCGGCAATCATAGTTTCATCAGGATTCAATATATCGTGGTCAAACACCTCCGGCGACCCATCATTCATATAGATACCTTCTACCGCCCACTCGCCAGATTCCGGGGGATAGGTCTCCGAATAGGACAGATGTGAGGCGTTGCCTGCTTGATACTGGATGATTGTGTCCCATTTAGGATAGTCATACAGGTTGGTTCTGCCTTCGTTCTGTACCGCCACATCAATCAGCCCACCTGTATAGCTACCATTAACGGCTATATCAATTTTAGTCTCACTTATGCTTACAGACTGTGCTTCCATATTCTTCCAGGCATCAGAGAGATGGTTTGCCGATTGGAGCACACTGATAATTATCGTCAAGGTACTCATAATGATAAGTACCAGAATTATGACTGCAACAAGGATGGTATCCATAATTACTATTACTCCACACTAAAAGAAGTCTCATCATAGATCCCGTTGGGAAGAACCATCTTAAGCACGTAGACCCCTTCTTCCAGTGAGTCCGCCAAGTGAATGGTAATTGCATTCGTGGCCGTCTGTTCCCACAGAGTGTAATCTCCTTCCAATTGATAGCTCCAGTACGGCAAGGGTGAATCCCCGTCTCCATAAGAGATCCTGGAAAAATTGCCAGATGGTCCGAAGAAGATGTCGCTATTTTCGATTCCCACAATTCGTGATGAGCCCACATTCTTGACCCATGCGTCTACGGTACTATTACTGGAACCCACCTGAATAATCTCAATGCGACTGGTGATGCGGTTGCTTATTTCATCGGCGGCATTATTAACGGCCTGACCGCCTCTTTCCGCTGCCGGATAAACACTATTGAAAACGGCAAAAGCGGCCGTTAGTCCCGCGATAATAAGTAGTACCGTTGCGATTATCTTATCCATTGTCTTCTTCTCTAGATAGAATCGAAAGCAGAGCTGCCTCTGTCTGATTGTCCTTGCCAAGGAGTGTGGTGACTTTCAGCAGTGAATCCAGAAAAGCCCTCGCCGAAACAGACTGCGAACTGTCATTACTGTCGACATTGATAAGCTTTGTCATAATCTGCTTGAGCTGGGGTGTGAGTAATCCCATCATCTCGGCGACATCGAGAATTGCCTCCGTCTTCTGAAGCCCCAATTTCTTTACAGACTCCTCAGCCCAATTCACCAGTCCGCTGATGCTTATGAGATTTATCTCGTGACCGTGAATATTGTCCCTTTTCGATCTGATATTGCTGCTGGCAACCGGCTCCGGCATCCGCGCTTGTATCACCTCCTCGAGCGCTACCTCCGGATATTTTCCCTTCATTTCCTCCGATGCTAGTATAGATTGCTCTGTTTTTTCCTTTCTTGCCTCATGTTCTGCCACTTCTCCTTCTATTTTCTTGTCCTGCCCCTCTTTTTCTATGGAACTGCCAAGTGTTGTTGTATCAACCTTTGCCTCATCCGCTGCGGGTGCTTGCCCAGCAGATGTGCTCGGAACAGGTGCCGGCACGGTTGGTACGCTCGGCAGGGGTGCTTGTGGAGCAGGGACACTCGGCACAGGAGCTTGAGGAACAGGAGCTTCAAGAACGACCACTTGCTGCGAGGCGGCCGGGGCAGATTCAGAAGGCGCTAACAGGCTGCCAGTTTCGAGGAACCTGTCTCTAAGGTCAACCAAGACCTCTCGCACCTCGTTCTTTAATATCTTGATATCCCTCTCCAGGTGCGCTATCCTATCGGCCATCCTCTCATCCGTCTTCATTTGAATCCTCTCCTGTGCTCCGTACCCTCTCTCTGATTGTTAGGAGTCAGCTTGGCTATTGCTGACTCCTAACACTACCTCTAAGTATCTGCTAAGTCAAGACCGAATGGTTGAACCCGCATTCTCCTAGAAACGTCTAATGCAGGTCCATTACGGCATCGATATCGCCGGGCAGGGTCCTCTGGATGGTTATA
>Ga0172362_10002468_pt1 | contig 16059 bp, 16 predicted proteins | sample LakKivs1_kivu2a2_FD_114534 | JGI IMG/M metagenome (GOLD analysis project Ga0172362, IMG submission 114534) | Sediment microbial communities from Lake Kivu, Rwanda - Sediment s1_kivu2a2 | ecosystem: Environmental > Aquatic > Freshwater > Lake > Sediment | place: Rwanda: Western Province, Lake...
ATTCTTTACCATCCTGGCTTAAGGACAAGAGAAAAAGTATCTCCAAATCACTAATTTCTCCCTTTTTACTAGACTTCATCCAAGTCTTAAGAAAAAGATAAGTCTCTACTTTACTTTACCACCCATCTCAGCAGGAAAGTAGCCAAATCTTTTTCTTTCTTCACCAGCCGTTTGGTTAGCATTTTATGATTATTATGCTGGTGAAGATTAAAATAAAGATTCTGATAGATAGTCTCCGAGAGGAGGGAATAGGCTAAAAAGATTACCCTCCCGAATTCTTCCTTTCTTCCGCTATTTAATCTTCCTGCTCTTCCACCCATATTCTCTATATCAGTAAAGGTAAGGCAATTTTGATAACAATGGCGATAATCTTCATCATCATTATGCATTTTATCCAGGGGAATAATAACATTCTTAAAGGGTAGATTAGTACCGGTGGTCAAAATAGTGGTAGCACAGATAATTTTTATCTCTCCCTTTATCACAGACCGTTTCTGGCTGAAAGAATATTTCTCTCCGGTAAGTATTCTTCTTTTTATTAGAGGTAATATATTTAAAGATACCATCTCTTACGATTCCCTGGCGTAGTTCTACCGGGTATTGATAAGAAATAAGTGCTTGAGCGGGAAACCATTTTAGCAGGGCTTCTTGATTTTCTAAAAGAGCAGAAAGGGCGATAATCCTAAGATTTATTAAATCTTTTTTCCGCAGTTGCTCTATTACATCTTCTAAGAGAGGCCCCCATTTAGGGTGATTGATCATCTGCATCTCATCTATTATTACTAAAGAGACCTCAGATAAAAATTCAGGATATTTCAAGAGAAGATAATGGAACTTTTCGTAGGCCATTACTGCCATTTTATAATCTCCCTGAATTATGTGGTGGTCATCTTCTCGGCGGTCACGGGTAGAGATTACTATATCTACTCCACAACTACTATATCCTCCTGTACGGGCAGTAAATAAGGCGAATAGTGTTTTTCCCAGATGTTTAGAATATAAGAAGGGATACCGTAATTCTTTAAACTTTTAATCTTCATTAATTTGGTCATTAGTACTTTCCTTTCTTTTTATCTTTCTACTACCTTTACGTTAATTATTTAATAGTTATTATTATACTTTTATATTTCAATATTTCAAATTAATTTTTTTATCATCATTTAAGGGTCAGATTCATCTAATCCATCACCCCACCACATTCCATTTTTTTAATCCAATGGTAGGGGTTGGATTTATCCAACCCGCTAGGTCATTTCGACTCCCTATCTGTCATTCCTGCGCAAGGCTCCCCCTGCGAAAGCAGGGGCAGGAATCTCGTCGGTCTACTCAATTCAAAATAATTAAATTAATAAGAGAAATCTAATAAAAAATTTAACAATCAGGCTTAAAAGAGATATGTTCCTTAGTAAATGTCCTGTTTACGAATTAAAAGAAATAGGGACAAATCTTTATTATTGACAAAGAGGATGTCAAAAGAATCGGCCCTTTGACACCTATTCTTAATTCTTGCTCTATTTGATCTAACTGTATTTGCATATTTTGTGTTTTAAAAGTAAAATATAATTGGTTTTGGGCTTATTAAAGCTTTATATGATTTTGTATAATATACAATAATTAATTGTTTTAATGAAAACACTTTGTATAAAAATGAGTTATATGAAATTTTGTGCCATATGGTACTCACCCAAATTTTGTTTCGCAAAAACTTTTTTTATGCTAGGAACGTTATATGAAATTCCAAAATCTGTCAAGGAGGCAATGGAGTGAATATTGAAAAGATAAATAAAATAGTTAAAGTTGATTTTAAGGAAGGATTGAAAAAGATACTTCCTGAGATATTTGAGGATAATAAGATTAATTTTGAGAAGTTAAAGGCTTTATTAAGTGGTGAAATTATTGAAAAAGAAGATGATAGATTTTATTTTAACTGGGCAGGAAAAAGCAATATTTTTAAATTCATTCAAGCACCTGCATATGGAACTCTGAAGCCTGATAAAGAAAGGTCAATTGATTTTGATAAGACAGAAAACATAGCAATTATTGGCGAAAATTTAGAGACACTTAAACTTTTGCTTAAGCCATATTTTGGTAAAATAAAAATGATTTATATCGATCCACCTTACAATACGGGCAAGGATTTCATATATAGAGATAATTTTAAAGAGCCTGTAAGGGATTATTTAGAAAAAACAGGGCAAGTTGATAGCGAAGGAAATAAACTAACCACAAACACAGAAGCAAGTGGAAGGTATCACTCTGACTGGCTTAATTTCATCTATCCAAGATTATTTTTAGCAAAAAACTTGCTGAGAGATGACGGAGTAATTTTCGTTTCAATTGATGACCACGAGGTCCATCATTTAAGAATGATAATGGATGAGATTTTTGGGGAGGAGAATTTTGTAGCGAATATTTGTGCTATAACTAATCGAGGTGGAAGAGATTACGGGGGGATAGCAAGGACACACGAATATATACTCGTTTATCAAAAAACAGAGAACGCCATTTTAAGTGATGTCCCAAAGGGAGAAAATTATAAATTTCCCTTTTATGATTCACTGGGTGGGTTTGAAATCCGAGAGCTAAGAAATCGTAATATTCGTTTTAATGTTAATAACCGTCCAAATCTTTTGTATCCCTTTTATGCTGACCTTGATATCTGTGACAAAAATGGGTTTTATCAAATTTCATTAGAAAGAAATAGTAAATATTGTATTGAGATACTCCCCAAAATATCTCAAGAAGTGCAAACTGTATGGCGATGGGGAAAAGAAAAAGCTAAATTAAATCTTAATATAAATCTTGTTGCGAAACGAATGGAAAATGGTGGATTTCAAATCATAGAAAAATACCGAAAATCAACCAAAATGCTTCGTTCAGTTTTAGATAATAAAGAGATAGTAAATGAGGTTGGGACTGAAATTCTGAAAGATATTTTTAGCGATGTTGGTTCGGTTTACGATTACCCAAAGTCTCCCTACTTAATAAAAACATTGCTTCAAATAGGGACTGATTCTGAGGGTATTATGTTGGACTTCTTTGCAGGCTCGGGCACAACAGGGCATGCTGTTTGGGATTTAAACAAAGAAGATGGCGGTAATAGAAAATTTATTCTTGTTCAACTTGATGAAGAGGTTCAGGATGAAAAGATTAAAAAAGAATTTCCAACCGTTGCAGATATTTGTATTGAACGGTTAAGGAAGGTATCAGAAAAATATAAAAGAGAGATTACTTCGACTTTGCCTCGCAATGACGAAAAAGACAACACTCACGATTTTGGATTCAAAGTTTTTAGGTTGGATAAGTCAAACTTTAATCTAAAAGATGAGTTTGAAATTAAGGCAGGAGAAGATATTGAGGAGTTAAAGAGAAAGTATTTGGAATGGCTTGGGATATGGATAGACGAGCCACTGGTTGGTGGCTGGCAAAAAATCGATGTTATCTATGAAATTATCTTGAAAGAAGGACTTAACCTAAATTCTAAGATCGAAGAAGTTAGAATTAAGAATAACAATTTTTATTATGTGAAAGATGCAGAACAGAATTTGGATTTTTATATTTCTTTAGAAGATAAGATTAATAACGAGGCAATAGAAGAGATAAGAACCACAAAATACAAAAACAAAATGTTCGTTTTTCTGGATAAAGCACTGACTGATGACGACAAGATAAATTTGACCTCTTTTGTTAGGTTGAAGGTGATTTAATGGAAAAAAAATGGATAAGGTTGAATTATCGTAGATATTTTTAATAGAATTGTCGAATTAATTGAACAAGGAAAAAAAGGAGTTGCCGCTACCATTAACGAAGAGATGGTTTTGCTTTATTGGAATATTGGCAAAGCAATTAGAGAAGAGATAATTAAGTCAAAGCGGGCTAAGTATGGAAAACAAATTGTCCACGCACTGAGTGGAGAATTAACTTTAAAATATGGAAAAGGTTACTCGGTTCAAAATTTGTGGTATATGTTAGATCTTTATGACGAATATCCAACTCTCCACGCACTGCGTGGAGAATTCAGAGTACTAGGTTGGACTCATATTAGAACATTACTGCCAATTAAAGATAATTTAAAGCGTGAATTTTATGCTACTTTATGCCAAAAAGAACGATAGAGCACTCGAATATTACAAGATAGGTTAAATAGTATGCTTTACGAAAGAACTGCCTTGTCAAAGTTGCCAGAAGAAACTATTAAAAATCAATTAAAGGAATTAAAAGAGAAAGACAAGATGACGCCAGAACTTGTTTTTAGAGATCCTTATGTTTTAGACTTTTTAGGATTTCATGATACCTATAGCGAAAAAGATTTAGAGCAAGCAATACTTAATGCCCTTGAAAAATTTATCCTTGAATTTGGCAAAGATTTTTATTTCGTAGCAAGGCAGAAAAGAATTACCATTGATAGTGAGGATTACTATATTGATTTGCTATTTTATTATAGAAAGTTAAGATGCTTCGTGGTGATAGAACTAAAACTCGGCAAATTTAAGGCAGAATATAAAGGACAAATGGAGCTTTATTTAAGATATTTAGAGAAATATGAGATGGATAAGGATGAAAATCCGCCGATTGGAATTATTCTCTGTGTAGGAAAAAGTACGGAACATATTGAATTATTGTTTTTGCATGAGTATAGAATAAAAGTTGCGGAATACTTAACAAAATTACCGCCAAAAGAATTGTTTGCCGAAAAATTACATAAGGCTATGTTGATCGCCCAAATTAAGTTGAAGGAGTGACGTTACATACTAAAACTAAAATTCGATTCAAAATTAGATTTTCAGATTCAAGCCATAAATTCTATTGTTGATTTATTTAAAGGACAGGTCAAAAGACCTTCTGGCTATACATTTCAAGTAATACCGAATGTTTTGAACTTAACAAAAGAAAAAATATTAGAAAATTTGCAAGAAATCCAGCGAAAGAACGAATTAGACCTTTCAAAAATTGCAGACTTAGAAGAGCCATATAATTTTACAGTCGAGATGGAAACAGGGACAGGCAAGACCTACATTTATTTGAGGACAATCTTAGAACTAAATGAGAAGTACAGGTTTACAAAATTTATTATTGTCGTTCCTTCCGTGGCTATAAAAGAGGGCGTTTTAAAAAATTTGGATGTTACAAGAGAGCACTTTAAGGAAATTTATGACAATATTCCTTATACTTATTTTCCATATAGGTCGGACAATTTAGTTCAAATAAGGATGTTTGCCCAGGACACCAATCTTCAAATTATGGTAATTACAAAAGACGCTTTTAATAAGGATATAAATATTATCCATAACACACACGATAAGATGGGTGATAAGCCAATTGAAATTATAAAGAAGACGAGTCCTATTGTTATACTTGATGAACCGCAAAAGATGGGTGGAGAAGCAACCCAATGGGGGTTATCTGAATTAAATCCACTTTTTATTTTAAGATACTCGGCAACTCACAGGAATATTTATAATCTGGTTTACAAACTAACTCCTTATGAGGCATATAATTTTGGATTAGTTAAGAAGATAGAGGTTTTATCAATCACAGAAGAAGGACAGCCCGGTAGTAAAAAGATAATTCTTGAAAAAATAGAATCAACAACATCTGGGTTAAGAACAAAGGTAAAGGTTTTTGTAAAAACAAAAGAAGGGATAAAGTTTAAGACAATAACCTTAAAACACAGTGACGATTTAGCAAGAAAAACAGATAATTCTTATTATGAAGGGTTTATAGTTAATGAAATAAATAAAGGTTCCGGTTATATCTTGTTTTCCAACGGATTAAAAATATACGAAGGTAAATCATCAATAGAAGAAGACGAAATAGTAAGAATTATGGTTAGAGAAACCATAAGGGAGCATTTAGAAAAAAAGAAACAATTAAATACGAAAGGAATTAAGGTGTTGAGTTTATTTTTTTTAAACAGAGTCGATGATTATTTGCTTGAAGATGGTTTGGTAAGAAAAAATTTTGAAGAAGAGTTTAATAAGTTAATACAAGATGGCTATAAAGAATTTTCAGATATAGATATTGAAAAAATTCATAGCGGATATTTTTCCAAGATGAAGAGAGAAAAAAGCATTGAAGAAGACGAGTCAGCATATGATTTGATTATGAAAGACAAAGAGAGATTGTTGTCATTGGATGAACCGGTCGAATTTATCTTTTCACATTCTGCATTAAGAGAGGGTTGGGATAACCCAAATGTGTTTAATATCTGCACACTTGCTTATTCTACATCAGAAATAAAGAAAAGGCAGGAGATTGGAAGGGGTTTAAGGTTACCTGTTGACCAGGAAGGTGACAGAATCCAGAGCAAAGATATAAACTTGTTGACTGTCGTTACAAATGAAAGTTACAGAGAGTATATAGAGAAATTACAAACCGAGTTTAGGGAAGAAGTTGGTGAAGAAGCACCACCAATTGAAGATAAAGGACAGAGAGTGAAGATAAAGATTAAAGAAGATGTCTTGCAAAGTAATTTATTTAAAAGTTTATGGGAAAAGATTTCAAAAAAGGCAAAATATATTGTTAAAATAGATACTGACAAATTTTGTGATGAAAGTGTAAAAGAAATTCAAAATGTTGAAATAAAATCTCCAGAAATTAGTGTTCAGAAAGTTAGATTGGATAAAATTACAAAAGATGAGATTAAGGAGGAATTTGTCAGAGTGTCTTCGGAAGAAAGTAAGGTGGCGAATATATTTAACATAGTAAAATTTATTGAGGATGAAACAAAGCTTACCAGAAATACAATTTTTAATATCTTAAATAGAGTTAATAATTTCCATCTGCTTTTTACCAATCCACATAGATATTCAGAAAAAGTAGTAGAAATAATAAAGTGGAAACTAAAAGAATTTGAGGTAGAAAACATTGGGTATTTTGAGTTAAGTGAGAGCTTTGATGTAGAAATTTTTAACATGGGAATACAGACCTATGATAAATATGTAGTTAAAGTTAATAAATCAATTTATGAGGGTATAATAAAAGATTCGGATATAGAAGAAAAATTTGCAAAAGCACTTGATTCTGATTCTCGGATAAAGTTGTTTATAAAACTCCCGGAACAATATACGATAGAAACGCCCGCGGGTAATTATACTCCTGATTGGTTAATATTAGTCGAAAAAATAAAGAATGGTGTCAAAAAGGAAAAGATATATTTTGTAGTTGAAACCAAAGGAACTGATAATTTATATGAGTTAAGAGCTGAGGAACAAATTAAAATAAAAAGTGCGGAGAAGAGGTTTTATGCTGTGAAGGAGGCAGGAGTAAAATACATAGCACCAATTAAGGACTATGATAGTTTTGTAGGTAAATGGTAAAAATGGAAAGGATACAAATCCAAAGTTTGGAACTTCATATAACAAAATATAAAATATTCGTGCTTGACGGTACTTACCCAAATCTCGCCGTGGGCGGTACTTCTTTTCATATATTAAAGGGATACATTTGAAAAAATTACCGCTAAAAAATATCAATAAGCAATATCAGGATCCTTTTATTGAAGTCTTAAATAAAATTCTCGCAATTACTAAATCAGATGGTTATCTATCTAATCATAATAAACAAACTATATTAAAAGAATATGAAAACCAAATTGACCAGATGGTTTATAAATTATATGGTTTAACTGACGAAGAAATAAAAATTGTAGAAAATTTTAACAATAGGGAATAACAAAAAAGGACATAACTTATATGGCATTAAATAATTATGAAGAAATTGTTTCCAATTTTAAATCTCCTACTCTTGTTCTAGCGGGACCCGGTGCTGGCAAAACCCATCTCTTGGCTGATAGGATCAAGCGTCTTTTGGACAACGGTACAGATAAAGGTATTATAATTGTACTTACGTTTGGAAAAGATGCAAACCAATATATGATTAATGAACTTACTAAACCGAGCGGTTTTAATATTCCTTTTAAGGAACTACCCCATATTTCTACGATGCATTCTTTAGGTTTTGAAATAATACGTGAAAAGCCACACGACATTAATTTACTCAAAACCGACCTCAGGGTTCAAGAAGATGAAAATGTAAAACGATTGATGTATCGGGATGCAGCTTTAATGCTCGGTTATACTGAAGACGATAGTAAAGAAGCTCTTAAATGCAAGCAATATGGTGATTGCAAAAAAAATCCCGAAGAAAAAAAATGCCAAATATGTGAGCAGTATTGGGAAATAATGTCGAAATGTAACTATGTGGACTTTGATGATCAAATCCTTTTTGCTTGTCGTATACTAGAGAAAAGTCCTACTATTCTTAAAAAATATCAATTCCGGGTAAAACATTTGTTAGTTGATGAATATCAGGATATTAACACAGCACAATTTAGGTTAATAGAATTGCTTAGTAGAGAATCCAGAAATGGGCTTTTTGTAGTCGGAGACGATGCTCAAAGTATCTATGGATTCCGTGGTGGCAATCCTAAATTTATCTTGCGTTTTGGAGAAGATTTCCCCGGTTCAGAAATTCCACCATTACCATATAGTTGGAGGTGTCATGAAGAAATAATGTGTGACGCTATTAAAGTTTTAAAAAAATACTACACCGATTGGACTGGGGAACAAAAATTAGAATATAGAGTGGCAAGCGGTGAAGAACCTCAAATATGGCAAATACCTAGTGATAAAGCAGAAGCAAAAATGGTTGCTGTAATTGCTCGGCAATTTATCCAAGAGAAAAAGAGTATTTTAATACTCGTGCCAAAGAAAGAATTCTTCCCTTTAATTACTCAAGAACTATCCAAACGAGGCATAGTATATAGTTGTCCAATAAGTTTCTTGCCCGAAAGAGTGAAAATTGCAAAGCTGTTTATAGATTGGACAACTATTCCTTCTGAGACCTTTACAACACGGTTAGTTATTGAAGAACTCATAAATAGTGGCATAGCCAAAGTCCCAGGAGCAAGAAAGTACCAAAAATATAATCCCGAAACTATTAAGAAACGAATCAAAGAAGAAACTGAAATTGCTAAATTATGGGAACAAGTCGATAAGGGAAACGATCTATTTTCGATTATTGAAAACCTAGAAGAACCCAATGAAACTCTTATGAAAATTCGGGATGGGCTTTTGAATTTGAGGGATTTATTTATTAATTTTAAAAAAGAAAAGTGCGGTGAGTTTATCAAACAGTTGGCAGTTGTATCTAGTATTTGGGTTAATCCATCAAAATTAATAGAGGATATAACCAAGATAACGGAATTACTTAATCCTCAAGGTACCACAGGTTTAGGCTGGGTGCAATTGAATACTATGAAAAAAGCTAAAGGTCTTGAGGCAGATGTTGTAATTATAGTAGGTTTAGAAGAGGATATATACCAAATCCTAAGGGTGATCCTGTTGAAGAATCTCGTTTGTTTTATGTTTCTATGACTCGTGCAAAAGAAAAACTATTTCTCTTGCATGCGTTTAAAAGACCTCGTAATATATCATATGGTGATGTCCTAATGGATAAATCAAGATCTCGGTTTCTTGATATTATAGGCAGGAAAAGTAAATGGAAAAAATAGGTTACTAAATGTCTAAATATATCGGGGATGGTTTTGATTTGGGTTTAAGGTGACACTACTTGAAAACTATGCCAATATTGGAGTATGAACCATAACACCGAGTAGGCAAAAGTAAAAGAATTAAAGCACCAGATTGACTAGATGGTTTATAAATTATATGGTTTAACTTACGAAGTAATAAAAATTATAGAGAATTTTCATAAAAAAGCATAAATATTATATTTCAAGAACCAGCTCGTATTTTATAGCATCTCTTATTACAAAATTCTGTCACGGGGATGGATCTTATAACAATATAATTTTTAGTTAATAATAATGAACCGAAGAATGGATAGTGCAATATAGTGAAGTTCTGTATGACAGAAGGAGGGGTACTTTTGGAACAAATGCTTAAGATGCTTGGTTCTTTAATTAATCAGGGGATATCTATAAAAAAGGGAATGAATAATATAAAATCTATTCAAAAACTTGCAAGGGGCGACATTGATTCTGATCGCCAAAAAATCGAAAGATGGGAAGAGCGTGTAGCAAGAATTCTCGATAATAATTTTGGCACAAAAGAAAAAATAAAATTTTGTCGTGTTTCTGTCAAGCAGGTTCGCAATGATTGGTATGGAAATAATTGTAGAGAATTAAATGAAAAAATTGCTTTCTTAAAAACTTTAAAGGTTGATATTGAAAAAACCCTGAGTTCTGGGAAGGCTTTTTATCAAAGAATAAAACAATCCAAAAAGTTGTAAGTCAGCCAGGAATAATATCTTCTATGAATATAGTTCGGAAAATCTGTTCACAATTTCATATAGTTGCTAAACAATTAGGGGACTATAGACATGAAAATAGAAATACTATAACTATTACAGATGAATATGATGTTCAAGACTTATTACATGCTTTACTTAAAAGATTTTTTAATGATATTAGACCTGAAGAATATACACCGAGCTATGCTGGAGGATCCTCTCGTATAGATTTTTTAATAAAGAGTGAAAAAATAGCAATTGAAACAAAGAAAACAAGAAAAGGGTTAAAAGAAAAGGAAATTGCTGACCAACTTATAATAGATATTGATAGGTACAAAGCGGCTCATCCTGATTGTGAAACATTATTTTGTTTTGTATATGATCCTGAAAATTTAATTCAAAATCCAATAGGTTTTGAAAAAGATATCAATGAAAAACACAAAGGAGAAGCAGAAGTATTAGTTTGTCCAAAAGGACTTTAAATAACTTAATATTATTTTGACTAGTCTATATTAATTAGATTTTTAAAGATTGAAAAAGAAATAACTAGATTCGTATGTATTATAAACTATAATATGAGGATAGATTTTATGTTATTTTATAAAATATTAGGTAATAGCGATATAATAAATGATAATTGGAAGAAAGAAATAAATAAATGGCTAGTTTTTATTAGAAATAAAGGAGAACTAAAAAGATTTATCCCTCGATTAACAAAGATGAATAATAGTAAAAGAGATGAAGCACTTGCTGAAATTTCTTCCGCTTATCTTTTAGAGAATGAACTTAATTTTGTAGTAATTGGTTGGGAAGTACCAACTAAAAATAATAAGAATGTTGATTTCGTTATTGAAGAAAAAGTAAATGAAATATTTTGTGAAGTGAAAAGCCCTGGTTGGGAGGGAGAGCTTTCAAAAAAAAATTAATGGAAGGCAGAAAAGATCAACGAAAATATATCCCTTCTGAATGCCGTTTCTTTGGTCATTGGAAGAATATTCGTTATGCAATTAAAAAAGCTTATCCCAAGTTTCTAAGCAATTGTAAGAATTTAGTTATAATACAAGATGATTTATTTGTAAGCATTCTTGATTTTCCGACTAAAACACCTATTGATATTGCATTATATGAAAAAACTGGACAATATAATAATGAAAAGAGTTATTTTGCAAATAGTGATTATGAAAATGTTGGAGGCATCCTGTTTATCGATATTAATCCAACAAACAGCAAGAAGTATAAAATTAAGTTTTTTCCTAATGAAAATTCTAAAGTACCATTTATCATTCCAATATGTTAGTGCATAGTCTTTTGATAAGATTCATATCTTCCTAGAAGTAAGAATATATTTTTAAAATTTTAAAAATTATATGCTTGTTCATGGAAAAATAATTAGAAGAGATTAATTTATTGTATGGGGTATTGACAAAAAAATGAAAAAAGAAGCCCATTACTTAGATAAGGAATTAATTCATGAAATTAACAAGCTTAATATTTTAATTGAGAAAAATAACTGTAGACAATTGAAATTAATAGATTCACAAAAATTATCTCAGATTTCAAAAGATAACAAAAGCTCTGATTTTTCACAAAAATTTATAGTAAATCTTTGGCAATTAGGGTTCTTAAATGCGGACATAGTATATTCGGATAAAAAAATTGATATTAATGGACTATTTTTTAGTGGGGAAAAAGGCGATATGTTTCTATATGCCGATGAAAGAGAATTACCTGTAAAGGCAACTGGCTATTCTAATGCCATATCAGATTTAGAAGATATTCATCCTGGCATTACACCTCTATTCCATCCATTTCGTTGTTACGTTCTTTATCACATATATAATACATTGAAATTAAATTTTTCATCAGTACAAACATTGTTGAATACCAAAGGCTTCGACCGATTGATATCTTTGCATATCGAAAGGTTCAATAACTGGTCGTCAAAAAAAGAAACATCTTTATTATTAAAGTATTGGAATTATATAACATCTATTGCGGTTATATCAGAACCATCCGTTCATCGTACTATTTTTAACAAAGTGATTTGGGACATTTCAGACAGTTATGAATCTATTCTCGACAGATTAAAAAAAATTCGGGAGAAGGTAGTAAAATTATTTCAAACGATAGGCGAAGTGCATATCGAATATTATCGTGATGAAATATGTACAGATGCTGAAATTATTGATTCGAACAAATATCTTCATTTAATTATCCGACTGATGAAATCGGATGAAAGAGAAAAGTTAAAGGGACATATTTCTTCGGCAATTCTTTTCCTTACAATGGCGGAATGTTTAAGACGTAACCTGGAACTTGCTTTTCAAAAAGAGTACCCAGAAGAGGATGAGTGTGGATTTGGAGAAGTATTTCGCGATGCAAAACTATTACTTCAAGGTAGCACGAGAGTGCTAGATGGAAATAGGGTTGTTGCGAATCAATTTCTAAGAAGATTTGGGCTAGATTATGGAATTAGAATCAATGTTTATGTTGAAGGTAATACTGAATTTGAAGCATTTAATTCAGAGTTTTCGACAAATAGTTCGGTTTTAATAATAAATCTTCGTGGCCAGTTTAAAGAAAAACAAGGAAAAGATGTTTCTTTTAGAGAAAGCCTAAGAAATGATATAAAATCTAAAATATTTAGTCTTATTTTACTAGATGGTGATGTTTCTGAAAATTATCGGGCAGTACAGAAAGCCGCAGAATTAGATGAAATTTGTGGTATGTTTTTTGTTTCTAAACCTGACTTTGAATTTCAAAATTTTAAAATAGATGAATTAACGGAAATTGTCTTTCAATTGGCAGTGGAAAAAGGATTAAAAAACTATTCACTTGATGAATTAAAGAAGAATACAAGTAAAGCAAAATCTGCCAAAGAGTTTTTTAAAATTTTACACGATACATCACCATTTTTTTTATCAATTACAAAGGGAGTAAACTGGGGAAAGGAGTTGGTAAAATACGCAATAAAAAATCCAAACGGTAAAGAATTTGGTGACGAGAATGATCGTCTCATCAACCATGTAATAAGAATTATTTATAATGGATTTAATGTTTCTTACGAGTTTACAAGACAAGAATATAAAGTTGATCCAAAATCAGGGAAATTAATAGAAAGGAATGCTCAAACTAGCACTGCAACGCATAGCTAGGCCTGTAAGTCTATCAATCACTGAGCTTTATTGTTAAATGCAAAAGATCGATATTGAAAAAACATTACAAAATTTTAATAAATCATTACTAAAGAAAATTGACTTGGCATCATTATATTCGCGTTCGAAAGTTGCTCATAAATGGAAGTTGACATACAGGCTCATTGTGCTAAGAGAAGCCATACTTTGGCGATTTGTCGATATTCTGACTCAAGCGTACGACATTGGAATCAATGGTATGATAGTAGGTTCACGAATATTAGTCAGGTCCGCTTTAGAAACAGTATGCTTAATAATTTATATGAATAAAAAAATGTGGTCTGTTATTGAAGGAAAAATGAGTTTCGATGATTTTGAGAACATTACTACAAGATTGTTACTAGGAGCAAAAAATATAGATAAAATACCTGACCCCGTAAATGTCATGAAATTGATAGAGGATAGCGAAAGTAAATATCCAGGAATAAAAAAAATATATGACGAACTTAGTGAAACAGTTCATCCAAATTACTGTGGAGTTTGTTATGGATATACTAAGCTCAATCAGAGAGAATATGAAACGGAGTTTGGAATATATTGGGAAGAACGATATGGAAAGCAACATGAGTTGGCGATAGAGATATGCCTCCAAATTTTCGAAGAAGAATACAATAATGAGTGGATAAAATGTTTTGAACAATTGGAAAAATGGCTCGAAAAAAATGATAATAAATTAGAGAAGAAGAGAAATAAGAACTGAAAAAAGAATATTTAACAAGACAATTTACTAAATTTAGCAAGGAACGTTTTACCATTCTTTAATTATACTAAAATAAAATAGGGACAGGTCCCATTTTGTTAAGACGGTCCTTTGCCACAAATAGATTTTAAATAAGGTGGGATAAATCATGGATTTAAATCTTAAAGATATTGTATATGACGAGAAGGAATATGAATATGAAATAATTGAGTATATTGGAAGTGGTGCTTTTGGTTATGTTTATAAAATAAGAAAAAAAATTGATAATTCTATATGGGCTTTAAAAACTATACATCCTATAGACAATAACGAACAAGACATAAAAACGATTTTAAATGAGGGAAGGAATGCTTTAAAAATTAGAAATGAAAATGTAATTCGATATATATATTTTCATGATGGAATAAAATTTAAGGATTTACCCCCATATATAATTATGGAATATGCAAATGGTGGAAATTTAGATAATTTTATAATTACAAATAAAGGATTACAAAAATATATAGAAAATTCTATTTTAATTTCAATGTTTACACAATTAATAAATGGAATGAAAGCTATTAATAACTATTTAGTTCATAGGGATATAAAACCTTCAAATATTTTATTTTATGATGGAGTATTAAAGATTACAGATTTCGGTTTATCAAAGATAGCAAATCAATCTACTAGGTCTACTACATTTAAGGGTTTTGGAACTTGTGCCTATATGGCTCCAGAAGCTTGGGAATATAAAAATAATACAATCCAAATGGATATCTATTCTATGGGAATTGTTTTTTATCAACTGGCAACTTATCATTATCCCTACGAAATTGATAACAGAGGGAATATGATTGAAAATTATAGAAAAGCTCATATGACTCAAAATCCTGTTAAACCCGAACAATATAATAACAAAATTTCAATTAATCTATCCCAAATAATAATGAAAATGTTAGAGAAGTCGATAGGTGATCGATTACATAATTGGGAAGAGATTGAAGAATTGTTAGAATCAGAAAATCATGAAAAAGAAATAGACAAAGACATTGAAGAATTACTAAAAAAAAGAATTGAAAGAGATGAGGAAATTAGAACGAAAAGATTAGAAGAAAATAAGGAAGAAACAAAAAAGATAGATTTTTTCAAAAGAATTAGATATCAAATAATAAAATCAATTATTAATCCTTTAGAAGAAAAGATAAATGAGTTTAATAAACATTATCATAATGGAGGGATTAAATTTGGTGAAAAAGAAAATCCCATTATTGAAAAATTTACTTATATAATAGAATTTGTTTCTCAAAAATATATACAAATATATACTGAAGCATTATATGATTATAAATTTGAATATCAAGTTCCTCTCGAAGCGTTAATTGATATACCATTTCCTACAAAGAAAAATTTAATAAAAAAGATAGTACCACAATTAAAAGGCAGAAAAATTCAAGCTTGGGGCGTTTTTAGGACTTCAGAAGGCAAAGGATTTAATTTATTTTTGGTTGAAAAGGCAGATGATATTTATGGAGAATGGTTGATATTAGAAAATAGAAATAGTGCTTTATCACCTAGAAAAAGATTACCCGAGCCCTTTCCATTTGAAATTCAAGAGTTTCAAAAGGAATTACCTCATATTAATGTTAATGCTACCCATGTATATACACGTAAAATAATTGGATTTGATATTAAATATTTAATAGATTTTTTCAAAGAGTTAATATAAATATAATAAAAAAATGGGCGCTTACATTAGATCGATAATTCAATAACTTTTTCTAACTTTTCATAGAGGATAAGGGATTTAACCTGACTTTGACACTTCATTTTCCAAAACCCCTGTAAAATAAGGATTCTTAACACAGGTTATGTACATTTTGCCACTACATTTGTTCCTTTTTTATCTACATCTCCATCTCCTCTACTGGG
>Ga0172362_10002469_pt1 | contig 16058 bp, 18 predicted proteins | sample LakKivs1_kivu2a2_FD_114534 | JGI IMG/M metagenome (GOLD analysis project Ga0172362, IMG submission 114534) | Sediment microbial communities from Lake Kivu, Rwanda - Sediment s1_kivu2a2 | ecosystem: Environmental > Aquatic > Freshwater > Lake > Sediment | place: Rwanda: Western Province, Lake...
AAATTAGATCCGATATTGAGAGATATAGGAATAATTATTTTTAGTATTACCCTTTTTATTACACTTGTTTTAACTCGTAAGACAGTTCGTTAAATCATGAAAAATTCTAAAATTAATCCATTCAGCAAGCTCAGGATTAATGGTGAGCGAAGTCGAACCATTAAATCTATTAAAGCCAGAGAAATTTTGGATTCGAGAGGAATGCCGACAGTGGAAGTGGAATTGGTTACTGATTTGGGTAAATTTTCGGCCTCTGTCCCCTCTGGCGTTTCGAAAGGGAAATATGAAGCAGTGGAATTAAGAGATGGTGGCAAAAGATATCAAGGAAAAGGAGTTTTGAAAGCGGTAAGAAATGTAAATAATATCATTGCCCCAAAACTTAAAGGAAAAGATGTAACTCGTCAAAAAGAAATAGATGATTTGATGATTAAATTAGATGGGACGAAAAATAAATCTCGGTTGGGAGCAAATGCAATTTTAGCAGTTTCAATGGCAGTTTGCCGGGCCGGAGCAGCGGCAAAAAACTTGGCGTTGTGGAGATGGATTTTAAAAATTGCTGGTACAAAACCAGCTCTTCCCACTCCCTGTGTTTTATATATGGAAGGTGGGCTCCATGGTAGGGGAGATTTAGATGTTCAGGAATTTATGGCTATTTCTAAAATTAATTCTTTAAAAGAGAAGATTCGGATTGGAACTGAAATTTACCATACCTTAGGGACAATTTTAAGTAAAAAATATGGCAAGTCGGCCGTTAATGTAGGGATTGAGGGAGCTTTTACTCCTCCGATAATCACAACAAAAGAAGCCCTCGATTTGATAATGGAAGTTGCGCAAAACTCAGGTTATAGCGGTAAAATAGAAATTATACTTGATATTGCTGCCTCTTCTTTTTTTCGAAATGGAAAATATAAATTTGAGAAAAGAAATTTGAGTAAAGACGAACTTTTAGATTTTTATTTGGCACTTTGTCAGAAATATCCAATAATAGCAATTGAAGATCCGTTTGCTGAAGAAGATTGGGAGGGATTTCAAAGAATTACAAAGAAATTTGGCAAAAAAATCACCGTTATTGGAGATGATTTATTGGTTACCAATCTCCAGAGAATTAAGGAAGCCATAAAAAAGAAAGCTTGTAATGGGTTAATTTTGAAACCCAATCAAATTGGAACGGTTTCAGAAACAATAGAGGCGGCTCAGTATGCCCTTAAAAATAAATGGAAGGTTTTTGTTAAACATCGAGGCGGAGATACTTGTGACGATTTTATTGCTGATTTGGCGGTAGGATTAGGAATTGGTTGGATAATGGCCGGTGCCCCAGCAAGAGGAGAAAGAGTAGCAAAATATAATAGACTATTGCAAATTGAAGAAGAGTTAAAAAAGTAAAATAATCTTTATGACTAAATTAATTTTATTACGGCATATCAAATCTCAGTGGAATGAGGAGAATAGATTTACTGGCTGGATAGACGTCCCTTTAGACGAAAATGAGACCTATAAAGCAAAAGAGTTGGCAGATAAGATATTTCAATTTCGGATTGATAAAATTTATTCCTCACCATTATTCAGAAATAAAGATACGGTAGCCAGGCTTTTTGAATATGGTAATAAAAAATATCCTGTTTTTATTCATCTTGATGGTGGAAAAATGCAAAAGTGGGGCAATTACATAGACATTAGCGAGGATGACGTGCCAGTTTTTATTACAGAAAAATTAAATGAAAGATACTATGGAAAACTACAGGGTGAAAATAAAGAAACTGCGATAAAAAAATATGGAGAAAATCAGGTTCATCTTTGGCGAAGAAGTTACAATATAGCGCCGCCAGGCGGAGAAAGCTTAAAAGACGTTTTTAAAAGAACAATTCCTTTCTATCAAAAATATATTGAAAACGATTTAAAACAAGGGAAAAACGTTTTAATTGTGGCGAGCCACAATTCTTTAAGGGCGATTGTAAAATATATTGAGAAGATTTCCGACGAAGATATTATTAATCTCGAAATTCCTTATGGCGGGTTGACAGCATATGAAGTAGACGAATCGTTGAAAATAAAGAATAAAGAAATTCTTTGATTTTTAAGATTTTCGTGTAATAATGGTGTTAAACATTGGATATTAAATTTGGCACCATTTTTAAATATCTAAATTATGAATCAAGATTGGATTAAAGAAGTTCAAAATAGGGTTAGAAGAGTTCCCATTGCCAGCGGAAGGTCAAATAAGTTTGGAAAAGTCAGTTTTGATGATTTAGTTTTTGTGCCGGCTCAATTAGCTAAAAGGCCAGTTGATTACTACCGCCAAGATATTAGCTCAAAAACAATTATTGGGAAAAATAGTAAAAAACCGATAGAATTAAAAACCCCGATAATCATTGGAGCAATGAGCTTTGGCGCCTTGAGCCGAGAAGCAAAGATTGCCCTATCTAAAGCTTCGACATTGGCAGGAACAATTGAAAATACTGGTGAAGGCGGAGTACTTCCGGAAGAAAGAGAATTTTCAAAATATTTAATAGTGCAGTATTCAACCGCACGATTTGGAATTACTGAAGAAGTTTTAAAGAAGGCCGATGCTATTGAAATAAAAATCGGCCAAGGCGCAAAAGGAGGGATGGGGGGTCTGCTTCCTAGCGAGAAAGTCACTGAGGAGATTGCCAAGATTAGAAAAGTGGAAATGGGGAAAGATATCCATTCTCCGGCTTATCATTTAGATATTAAAAACATTGAAGATTTGAGAAAAAAAGTGGAATGGCTAAGAGAAATAACTGGCGGAATTCCAATTATTTTAAAATTAGCAGCCGGGGATATAGAAAATGATGTTAAAGTTGGTATTTTAGCCAATCCTGATATAATTGCTATTGATGGAATGGAAGGAGGGACAGGCGTAGCACCAGAAGTAATGCTCAATGAAGTTGGAATTCCGACCTTACCAGCTCTGATTAAGGCAAGAGAAACTTTAGATAAATTAGGAGCCAAACAAGAATTATGGATTGGCGGAGGATTAAATATTGGAGCAGATTTTGCCAAAGTTCTGGCTTTGGGTGCTGATGCTGTTTTTTGTGCCACGGCCTTATTAATAGCTATGGGTTGTAATTATTGTAAATTATGCTACTTTGGAAAATGTCCTTTTGGGATTACAAGTCAAGACCCAGAATTGAGAAAAAAATTAAATATCGAGGAGGCCTCTCAAAATGCGGCTTCTTTTATTAAAAATTGCACTGAAGAAATAAAGATGATTACTGGCGCCTGTGGCGAAAATGATGTTCACAAATTAAATAAAGGTCATCTAAGAGCATTAAACTCAGAAATAGCAAAAATAACAAAAGTAAAAATGGTCGGCGAATAAATTTATATCACTATGCCTAAAAAATTTAAAGTAAATAAAGAGAAATGTATAGGTTGTGGGGTTTGTGTTGCGACTTGTCCGGGCGGAACTGAGCTGGAAGAAGATGGCAAGGCAAAGGTAATTGATTCGGAAAAATTAGAGCAATGTGGCGGCAAAGATCTTTGTCCTTATGGCGCAATCGAAGAGGTTAAATAACCTCTTCTCCGACCTCATTTTTACTTCGTAAAAATTCGGTAATCGAGGAAATAAAAGAGAAATGATTACTTTAACTGACGGAAATTTTGACGAAACTATTCAAAATGCCAAAACAGCAGTTTTGGTTGATTTTTTTGCAATATGGTGTCCTCCCTGTTTTATTCTGACTCCAATTTTAGAAAAATTAGAAAAAGAGTATCAAGAGAAAGTTATTTTTTCTAAAGTTAATGTTGATAATGCCCCAAAAACTAGCCAGAAATTTGGAATTAACCCAATTCCAGCAGTAATTTTATTTAAAAATGGGAAGCCAATTAGTGGAGTTGTTGGATTTCATCCAGAAGAAGAAATAAGAGAATGGTTAAACCAAAATCTATGAAAGAGGAAAAAATCAATGAAATAATTAAAGAGTACGAAAAAGACACAAAAGAAAAGGGGCGGAGATTAAATCCCGATAAAAAAATAGTTGAGAGGATAGTGAAAGGTTTATTAGAAAACGAAAAGAAATATGGTAAAAGATACTGTCCCTGCAGAAGGATCATAGGAAATTTAGAAGAAGATTCTAAAAAAATTTGTCCTTGTTTTTGGCATCGCGAAGAGATTAAAAAAAATGGCCATTGCCTTTGTGGGTTATTCGTAAAATAAAAGCTTGACAAGAATTTTTGGTAGCATAAAATATATAGATAACCATCTATATATTTTTGTTTTCGATGAAAAGAAAAACTTGTCCAAAATGCTTGAGTTTAATTGGAGTTCAGACTCGAGCAAAAATAATTCAGCAATTGAAAGAAAAACCGAATAAGGTTTCAAAGATTAAATCTAAATTTTCTCTAACCCAACCTACCATTTCCCATCATTTAAAAATTTTAGAAAAAATGGGAATGGTTTTTAGTAAAAAGAAAGGTCGAGAAATTTATTATTTTTTAAACAAGAAATATCCCTGTAAACATTGTTTCCTTTTTAAAATACCCTTTAAAGTATGAAAAAAATTACGGAAAAAATTTATCTTGATTATGCTGCTACCACTCCGGTTGATCCTCGAGTATTTCGAGCAATGCTACCTTACTTTACTGAGAAATTTGGGAATACAATGTCTTTACATTCTTTTGGACAAGAGGCAAAACAGGCCTTGGAAGAGAGTAGAGAAGTAGTGGCAAATTTAATTAGGGCTAAACCAAATGAGATAATTTTTACTAGCTCAGCCACTGAAAGCAATAATTTAGCCTTAAAGGGCATCGCCCTTGCCAATAGAGAAAGAGGCCGGCATATTATAATCTCTCCAATTGAACATCCCTGTGTTATGGAAAGTGCGAAGTGGTTAGAGACCCAGGGTTTTAAGATAACAAGATTATCAGTTGATAAATATGGTTTTATGAATCCCGAAGATGTTAGAAAAGCAATTAAAAAGGAAACAATTTTAGTTTCTATAATTCATGCTTCAAATGAAATAGGAACAATTCAACCAATTGCTGAAATTGGAAAGATTTGCAAGGAAAAAGGAGTTTACTTTCATACTGATGCTGCCCAGAGTTTTGGGAAAATTCCTATCGATGTAAATAAAATGAATATTGATTTACTGACAGCCTCTTCTCATAAGATGTATGGACCAAAAGGAGTTGCCATACTTTTTGTGAGAGAGGGGATAAAAATTGCACCTCTCATCCATGGAGGAGGTCATGAAGGAGGATTAAGGTCCTCAACCGTCAATGTTCCGGCAATTGCTGGATTTGCTGAGGCCTGTAGAATTTGCCAAAAAGAAATGAAAAAAGAAGCTCAGAGACAAATCAAATTAAGAGATAAATTAATAAAAGGAGTTTTAGAGAAAATTCCAGATTCCTATTTAAATGGTCATCCCCAAAAGAGATTACCCAATAATGCTAATTTCTGGTTTAAATTTATTGAAGGAGAGTCAATGGTTATCCAACTTGATTTATTAGGAATAGCTGCTTCAACTGGCTCGGCCTGTTCTTCGGCAAAATTAGAGCCAAGTCATGTTTTATTAGCCATTGGTTTGAAACCCCAAGAAGCCCACGGCTCTTTGAGGTTAAGTTTAGGCAGGTGGACAAAAGAAAGCGACATTAATTACATCTTAAAGGTCTTACCAGAAATAATTAAAAAATTACGAAAAATTTCACCATTTAAATCATGAATAAGGGAGGTATCTATACAAAAAAAGTTATTAAATACTTTAAAAAACCTCATAATTTTGGCAGGATGAAAAACCCTGACGGCGTTGGCAAGGTGGGTAATCCTGTCTGTTTACTATCAAAACAGAATATCCATACTAATAACGATTTAAAAGAAATTAATGAGATTTTTAAAAAAGATAGGGTTTTGTCTTATAATGGGCGCTATAATAATGTTAATCGAGTTGTAATGAGAGATTATAATGGAGAAATATTAATCATAAAAAATAAATTAGGAACAGTCAGTCTGACCCCCGACCATCTCATATTGGCGATAAAAATTCCAAAAGGAGATAAATTTTTAAGAACAAAAAATAAAAAACAGCTCATCCCCGCTTGGTATCATGCGAAAGATTTAAAAAAGGGAGATATTGTTTTATATCCCATATTAAAAGAAAAAAACAGTTTAAGTTATATAGCAATCAATATTCCCAAATTAAAATGGGACTTTAAGAGTAAAAAGATTCCAAATAAAATTCCTATAAATTCTGACTTATTGAGATTATTTGGTTATTTCTTAGCGGAAGGATATATTCAAGATAGGCCGTGCAGAACTTTTATTTCAATTACCTTAAATATAAGTGAAACAACCATTGTAAAAGACATAAAGGGAATATCAAAAAATCTATTTGGGCTAGACCCGCTAATAAAAGAAGTGCCGAAGCGGAAAACAGTGATTATTAATTTGTACAGTGCCAAACTGGCAAGATGGTTTAAACAATTATTTGGAGCTGGAGCCGATAAAAAAATAATTCCAAATTTTGTTATGAATCTTCCTTCCGAGAAACAAAAAGCTTTAATTTATGGCTTATGGAAGGGAGATGGTTACATTAATCTCGCAAGAAATGGAAGTAGAGCAGGATATGTTACAATTTCCCCTAAGTTAGCTCAACAAATAAAAACATTGCTTTTAAGACAAAAAATTGTCCCATCAATTTATATTGATAAAAAAAGAAAAGTTAAAGGAGTGAGTCATAAAGAGTCGTATCGAATCCATGTCGGCCAAAGGGATTCTTTAATAAAATTATGTTCTATTCTTGGAGTAAAATATATTCCGCGATCCTATCCTTCGGTGGATTCTTGGCTTGATGAAAAGTTTTGTTATACACCAATAACACAAATCAAAAAATCAAATTATAAAGGTAAAGTTTTTAATCTTGAAGTTTCGAATGGTCGCTCTTTTATTTCCGAAGCCTTTTGTCTTCACAATTGTGGCGATGTGATGTGGCTTTATATTAAAGTTGGAAAAGACAGAAAAGGCAGAGAAATTATTAAAGACATAAAATTTGAAACTTTCGGTTGCGTGGCAGCTATTGCTACGAGTTCCGTTATCACTGATTTAGCTAAAGGAAAAACCTTAAGGAAAGCTTTGAAAATTGATAGAAACCAAATAGTGAAATCATTAGGGGGGTTACCGCCGATAAAAATTCATTGTTCGGTTTTAGCTGCCGGAGCACTTTCAGAGGCAATCTATGATTATTTATCAAAAAATAAAAAAGAGATTTCAAAAGAACTTGAAGAAATACATCGGAGGATAGAAAAAGAAAAAAAAGAAATTAAAGAAAGATATAAAGAATGGATAAAAATAGAAGAGGAAATGCACAAAAAGTAATCTGTGCCATGTCGGGGGGAGTAGATAGTTCGGTGGCAGCCGCCCTTTTAAAAAGGGCTGGAGTCGATGAACTTCGTTCATCTTCACGCTTCGCTAACGCTCGCGTTTTTGATGTGATTGGAGTTTTTATGAAATTTTGGTCCGAACCAAAAAAGAGTGGATTAATTGGCAGTTGGAACAGATGCTGCTCTCCTGAAGCAGAAAGCCGGGCAAGAAAAGTGGCGAAGATTTTAAATATCCCGTTTTACGTTTTTAATTTTGAAAAAGAATTTAAAAAGAAAATTGTTGATTATTTTTTAGATGGATATAAAAAAGGAATAACTCCAAACCCTTGTATTATTTGCAATAAAGAAATAAAATTTGGGCTTTTGTTAAAAAAAGCCTTATCTTTAGACGCGGATTTTATTGCAACCGGTCATTATGCAAAGAAAATAGAAAACAGAAAGAAGAAAATAGAATATAAATTATTAAAAGGAAAAGATAGAAATAAAGACCAATCATATTTTTTGTGGATGTTAAATCAGAAACAGTTAAAACGCATTTTGTTTCCAATTGAAAATTACACTCGAGCCGAAGTTGAGAAACTGGCAAAAAAGTTTAAATTATCACCGGTCTTAAATGTCAAAAAATCTCTGGAAATTTGTTTTGTTCAAACAACCATAAATGATTTTTTATCCCGGCATATTAAACAAAAACCAGGGAAAATAGTTGATGCCAAGGGGAGAGTACTGGGAGAGCACCAAGGCCTTACTTTTTATACTATTGGTCAGAGAAAAGGAATAAAATTACCACAAGGTCCTTATTATATTTTAGATAAAGATTTAAAAAAGAATATTTTAATCGTTACCAAAAACGAAAAGGATTTGTATAAAAAAGAATTGATTGCTAAAAATGTCAGTTGGATTTCTGGGAGGATACCGAAGTTCCCGCTGAAAGTCAAAATAAAGATTAGATACAGACATAAACCTGCTCCGGCACGACTTACACAGATTTACACAGATAGGAAAACAGATTTACACAGATTAATTAAAGTAGAATTTGATAAAGTCCAGCGAGCCATCACTCCTGGCCAGTCAGTAGTTTTTTATCGAGGAGAAGAACTTTTAGGCGGAGGAATAATTTGTTAAATATGAATAACTCATTTGTCAAAAAAACTATTTTAAGAATCCAGGGAATGGACTGCGCTTTTTGCGCGGCCGTTATCGAAAACGCCCTTAAAAAAGAAAAAGGCATTAAATCCGTTAATGTTAATTTTGCTACGGAAAAGGCGTATTTGGAATTCGATCCCGACAAAATAAGCATTGCGGGGATTAAAAAAATTATCGGAAGTTTGGGGTATAAAGGAGAGGAGGAAATCTCCGACCATCATAAGGCGGGAGAAATAGAGAAACTTAAAAAGTGTTTTATCTTAGCTTCAATTTTTGGTTTACCAATTATTTATATGATGATGGGAGAAATGATTAATTTGCCAATGCCTAAGATTTTCGAAAATTACGGGATTCAGATTCAGTTTATTTTAGCAACTGCCGTAATTTTAGTCTGTTTCAATATATGGGTATTGGGTTTTAAAAGTTTGCTGCATTTCGCTCCGAATATGGATTCTTTGATTTTTATCGGGACGGCCACCGCTTATTTTTACAGTTTGATAGTTTCAATTTTCTTCTGGCTGAATCCCTCAAAAGTGCCTTTTGGCTTATACTATGAAAGCGCGGTTTTCATTCTCATTTTTATTTCGCTCGGTAAATATTTAGAAGCAGTAACTAAGGGGAAGACAAGCGAGGCGATTAAAAAATTGATTGGGCTTCAGCCGAAAGAAGCAACAGTTATCAAAAACAATCAAGAAATTCAAATTCCCATCTCGGAGGTGAAAATTGGGGATATTATTTTAGTTAAGCCCGGTGAGAAAATTCCGGTTGACGGTATTGTTATTGATGGTTATTCCGGCGTTGATGAGAAAACGATTACTGGCGAAAGTATTCCGGTGGAAAAGAAAAAAGATGATGAAGTTATTGGTGCCACAATAAATAAGACCGGTGTCCTGAAATTTAGAGCGACGCGTGTTGGGAAGGATACGATGCTGGCTCAGATTATCAAGATAGTCGAAGAAGCAATGGGTTCCAAAGCCCCAATTCAATTATTGGCCGATAAAGTTTCTTTTTATTTCGTTCCAGCAGTAATCTCTATAGCTACTATCTCTTTGATTATCTGGTTGATATTAGGGCAACCATTTTCATTTGCTCTAACGATTTTTGTGGCGGTTTTAATTATTGCCTGTCCTTGTGCCTTAGGATTAGCAACGCCAACTGCAGTTATGGTTGGAACAGGGCTGGCTGCCCAAAATGGAATTCTAATAAAAAGTAGCAAAGCCTTAGAAATAGCCCGTAAGGTTAATATTGTGATTTTTGATAAAACTGGCACTTTAACAAAAGGCGAGCCAACCGTCACCGACGTGATTAAAATCAAAGATGCATTTAATGAAGGAACAATATTAAAATTGGCAGCTTTTATTGAAAAAAATTCAGAACATCCTTTAGCTCAAGCCATAATTAATAAAGCCAAGGATGAAAATCTTGGATTAGAAGAGGTGGGTAATTTTCAAGCTATTCCAGGTAAAGGAGTCCAGGCAACCTTTGAAGATAAAAAGATTTTATTGGGTACAAGAAAATTGATGATTGATAATCAAATCAATCCTGCTTCATTGGAAGAAAAAATAACTGGTCTAGAAAACCAAGGTAAAACAGTAATGATTTTATCTTTCGATGGAGAAATTATTGGTATAATTGCTGTGGCTGACACTCTTAAAGAATATTCAAAAGAGGCAGTCAAGACTCTTCACAGGATGGGCCAAAAAGTAGCTATTATTACTGGCGATAATAAAAGAGTGTGCGAAGCGATAGCTAGGGAGGTTGGTATTGATAGAGTTTTAGCAGAAGTTCTTCCTCAAGAAAAATCCGCCGAGATTAAAAAATTGCAAAAAGAGGGGAATATTGTAGCAATGGTTGGGGACGGTATTAATGATGCGCCGGCTTTGGCTCGGGCAGATTTGGGTATTGCTTTGGGGTCCGGCACCGAGATAGCGATGGAAACAGGCGAGATAATTTTAATAAAAGACGATCTCCGCGATGTGATTTCGGCCATTAGTCTTTCCAACTACACTCTTAATAAAATAAAACAAAATCTTTTTTGGGCATTCTTTTACAACTCCATTGGCATTCCCGTTGCAGCAGGTATTTTATACCCTTTAACTGGCTGGTTGTTAAGCCCGGCAATTGCCGCTGCGGCCATGGCTTTTTCTTCGGTAGGCGTTGTTTTAAATGCTCTTTCAATGAGAAGATATAAGAAAAGATTATGACTTTTAAACTTAATAAAAATTTGCTAAAATAAAAAAATGAATAAAAAAATTTTATTCTTTTTAATCGGGGCAATAATTTTAGCCGGAGGTATATTCATAATTTCGAAAAAATCGTGCGGTAAAACAGACACCAACGGCATAATTTTATTTTATGGAACTGGTTGCCCTCATTGTGCTAATGTAGATAAATACATTGAAGAAAATAAAATGAAAGACAAAGTGCAATTTACAGAGGAAGAAGTATTTTTCAATAAATGTAATGCGAAACTTTTGGAGCAGCTTGCTGTTCGTTGTGGTTTACCGATCAACGAAATAGGGGTGCCTTTTTTGTGGGACGGTGTGAGTTCGGCTTGTGTGAGTGGCGATCAAGATATTATTAATTACTTTAAGGCAAAAATTGAGGGTTAATTATGTCAAATAAAAACCTTTTTTTACTTGGAATTTTAACTTTAGGATTGTCTTTGCCTGGTTTGACCCAAGCTGTTTGTCCAGTTTGCACGATTGCAGTTGGAGCAGGGGTTGGACTTTGCCGTTGGCTTGGAATTGATGATTTAATTTCAGGAGTTTGGATAGGAGGATTAATTGTCTCGATGGTTATTTGGTTTTTAGATTGGCTTGATAAAAAGGGCATTCGTTTTAAATTCCTCAGGTTTATTGTTATTGTTTTATTTTACTTCATTATTATAGCCCCTCTTTATTGGGCAGGTATTATGGGACATCCCCTTAATAAATTTGGGGGTATAGACAAATTGCTTTTTGGTATAATTTCTGGTAGTATATCTTTTATTATTAGTGTTTGGTTAAATAGTTTCTTAAAAAAGAAAAATCAAGGAAAAGTAATTTTCCCCTTTCAAAAGGTCGTCTTACCAATTTTATTTTTGCTCATTACAAGTTTAATCTTTTATTTAATTTGTTAATAATATGGCTGATGATTTAGAAAAACAACAAAAAATTCAAGAACTTTTGAAAAAAGTAGAGGAAACTAAAAAAGGAAAACTTGATTTATCGTCAGATGAAGATTTATCAATTGCCATAATGAATTTAGTTGCAATAGAAGAGCATTTTTTCTTTACTGGTGCTAAAACTGGCAAATCAGAATATTATGATTTATTGAATAAAGCGCGAGAAATGCGCAAAGAATTATTAAAAAAAATTATTAAAGAATATGAAGGCGAGGTTTGGTGTATTTCAAAACACCTTTTGGCGGCCTCAATGAGATTAATGGAAGTTGGAACAAAATATCTTGGACAGGGTCAAAAAAAAGAGGCTGAAGACTTATTCTCTAAGGCCTATGATTTGTATTCTTTATTTTGGGGACTGAATCTAAAATTACTTAATGTTTCTGATATTAAAAAAATTGACGATAATCAGTTAAACGTTCATGATAAAGAAAAAGGCGGGTTTTTAGGAAAACTGGGCGAAATTGTACAAAAGATAATTGATTGTTGCATTGAATGATGTAATCAAAAAATTATTGAAAGGTCGATATATTATTTTAAACTAATTTATTTTCTTATGGAATTAAAAGGAAAAGTAGCCATTATTACCGGAGCCAGAAGGGGAATGGGGAAGTCTCATGCCTTGAAACTGGCTGGTGCCGGCGCAAAAGTAGTGGTTTCAGATATTTCCCAGGAGGAATGCCAAAAGGTAGTGGACGAGATTCAAAAGAATGGGGGAGAGGCAATAGCTGTGAAATGTGATGTAACTAAGAGAGAAGAAGTAGAAAATATGGTTAGAGCAGCCGTGGGAAAATGGGGAAAAGTAGATATTTTGGTGAATAATGCTGGAATTTGCCAGTTTAAGCCATTCTTAGAGTTAACCGAAGAAGAGTGGGATAGAACTTTAGATATTAATTTGAAAGGATATTTTCTTTGCGCTCAGGCCTGCGCCAAAGAAATGGTAAAACAAAAATCAGGCGCGATTGTTAACATTGCTTCTATAGTCATGGGACAAATGGGTAAGGGTATGGCAGGTCTCGCTCATTATTCAGCTTCAAAAGGAGGAATAGTAGCCCTGACTAAAACCTTAGCCCTTGAATTGGCGCCGTATAATATCAGAGTTAATGCTATTGCCCCCGGAACGATTGACACGCCGATGGTCGCTTCTGCTAAAACAGATCCGAAAATGCTGGAAGCAACATTGAATATGATTCCGCTTCACAGAATGGGAAAACCAGAAGAAGTTTCTAATTTGGTTTTATTTTTAGCATCCGAAGCTTCTTCTTATATGACTGGTTCGACAGTGGTAATTGATGGCGGTTGGTTAGCCGGATAATATGAAAATTACTCAAGATACAACTTTGGCAGAAATTTTGGGATTACCAGAAGCGAAAAAAACCTTAGTAAAGTATAATTTGCCTTGTTTAAAATGTCCTTTTGCTAAAACCGAAATGGAGACTTTAAAAATTGGAGAGGTTTGCAGAATGTATGGCATTGATATTGAGGAATTACTCGAAGATTTAAATGGGGCAATAGCTATTGATAAAAAATGAAAACTTTGATATAATTAAAAATATGAAAAAATTAACTAAAATTTTAATACCAATAGCCATTATTATTGCAGGTTTGGTAATTGCCGGAGCTTTTCTTTTTGTGAATCAGGGCAAAATTGGCGGTTTTACTTTTGGGAAAAAAGTTTTAACCTTACAACAAATTGGAGAAAAAGCAATTAATTTCATCAATCAGAACATTTTGACGGGGGGCAATACCGCTTCTTTGGTAAGCGTTTCCGAAGCGGGCGATGTCTATAAAATCCACATAAAAATAGGTACGCAAGAATACGACTCTTATGCGACAAAAGACGGAAAATATTTATTCCCGGAAGGTTATGATTTAGAACCGAAACCCCAAACCCAAGCTCCAGCCACTCAAAGCCCTCAAGCTCCAAAAACTAGCTGCGAAGACCTGAAAAAAAGCGAAAAACCTCTCTTAGAGACCTTTGTGGTAAGTCAATGTCCATATGGTTTGCAGATGCAAAGAATTTTGAATGAGGTTATTAAAAACATTCCATCCTTGGCTAATTACATAAAAGTTGAATATATCGGCTCGATTGAAGGAGGAAAAATAACTTCAATGCACGGTGATGCTGAAGCTCAGGAAAACCTAAGACAAATTTGTCTAAGAGAAGAAGAACCACAAAATTTCTGGAAATATATTGATTGCCATATTCAAAAAGGAGATGTAGATAGCTGCTTATCTAATGCGGGTGTCGATACCCAAAAATTAAATGCTTGTATGAGTGATAATTCAAGAGGGTTAAAATATGCAAAAGAAGATTTTGACTCTCAGAATAAATATCAAGTGACTGGCTCCCCGACTTTATTTTTGAACGGAGACAAGGTAAGCGAATTTGATTTTGGCGGAAGGACTGCCGAAGCTGTTAAGACCTTACTTTGTTGCGGATTTAGTGCACAACCAGAAAGTTGCTCGCAAAAGTTGACAGAAGATTCGGCGGCAACCGGGTTTTCAGCAACTTATAGCCAATCCTCTGGCTCTTCCGGAGGCAGTTGCGGGCAGTAGTTACAAATAAAAATATTCCATGGTAAAAATCTTTGTTACTTCTCTCTGCCCTTATTGTTTTACCCTGAAGGAATTTTTAAAAGCGAATAACATTGAATTTGAGGAGATTGATGTGACCCAGGATGAAAAAGCCAAGGAAAATCTAATCAAAAAATCAGGAAAAATGGAGGTGCCGGTTGTGGAAATTGATGGAAATATTGTGGTAGGATTTGATAAAGAAAAAATTAGTAAATTACTAAAAATACAAGATTAATATGATAAAAATTGCTATTAATGGGTTAGGTCGAATCGGTCGGCCAACTTTTAGACGAATTCTTGATAATCACCCAAATTTAGAGGTGGTGGCGATTAACGATTTAACTGACCCAAAAACCTTAGCTCATCTTCTAAGGTACGATTCTATTTATGGGATTTATGAAAAAACTGTTAAATTCAGTGAGAAAGAGTTATTAATTGATGGAACAAAAGATGGGAAAAGTGTTAAGGTCTTTGCCGAAACTGACCCATCAAAGTTACCCTGGAAAGAATTAGACATTCAAATTGTGTTAGAATGCACCGGCGTATTTAGTGATTGGGAGGGAGCAAAAAAACACTTAGATGCCGGAGCAAAAAAAGTAATCATTTCCGCCCCAAGTAAAAATCCAGAAAAGATTCCCTCTTTTGTTTTGGGCGTGAATGAAGAGAAATACGATTCAAAAAAATATGATGTTTTAGATATGGGTTCCTGCACTACCAATTGCTTAGCTCCGGTGACGAAAGTTTTAAATGAAAATTTCAAAATCGTTAGAGGATTTATGAGTACTATTCACAGCTATACGAATGACCAACGGATTTTAGACTTAACTCATAAAGATTTAAGAAGGGCAAGAGCTGCTGCTTTAAATATTATTCCGACAACTACTGGAGCTGCTAAAGCCATTGGTAATGTCATGCCCGAGCTAAAAGGAAAATTAGATGGTATTGCTTTCAGGGTTCCCACTCCCACTGTTTCGGTTCTAGATTTAATTTGTCAAATTGAGAAAAAGACAACAGCAGAAGAGGTAAATTATACTTTCAAAAAAGCTTCTCAAAAAGAAGAATTTAAGGGAATTTTGGGGATAGAAGATGCGCCCCTAGTTTCTTCTGACTATATCGGGAATTCCTTTTCAGCAATTTTGGATGCTTCTTTAACCATGGTAATAGATAATTTAGTGAAAGTCGTTGCTTGGTATGACAATGAATGGGGTTATGCTTGTAGATTAGCCGAATTCGCCGAATTTATAGGTAAGAAACTGTAATATCAACGTAGCCCGGCAACGTTGATAATCCGTGTTTTGCACGGATTTTTTATTTAGGGGCGATGAAAACTTTATTTTCATCTTAATCTACCCGAGCATAGCGAAGGGTGGAGAAGAGATTTATCTCTTCGACTCGCTTCCATAATATGGAAGCTTGGTGTATAATTAAAAAATAAGATGATAAAAAAAGGAGATTTGTATTATCCGAGCAAAGAATTTCAGAAAAAAGCTTGGCTGAAAGATAATAAAATTTACAAAGAAACTGATAAAAATCCGGTTAAATTTTGGGAAAAATTAGCCCAAGATTTGGTTTGGGAAAAGAAATGGAAAAAAGCTTTTGAACACAAACCTCCATATTTTCAGTGGTTTTTTGGAGGAAAAATAAATATTACTTCAAATATTTTTGAGAATAATTCTCAGGGGTGGGAAAAAATTAGAGACAAAACTGCGATAATTTGGGAGCCAGAACCCGAGAATGAAGAGTCGAGAAAATTAACTTACGAAGAACTTTTCAAAGAAGTTTGTAAACTAGCAAATGGCTTGAAGAAATTGGGAGTTAAAAAAGGGGATAGAGTGGGAAT
>Ga0172362_10002470_pt1 | contig 16057 bp, 12 predicted proteins | sample LakKivs1_kivu2a2_FD_114534 | JGI IMG/M metagenome (GOLD analysis project Ga0172362, IMG submission 114534) | Sediment microbial communities from Lake Kivu, Rwanda - Sediment s1_kivu2a2 | ecosystem: Environmental > Aquatic > Freshwater > Lake > Sediment | place: Rwanda: Western Province, Lake...
TATATTTATGAGGATTTGATTCCTGCTGAGGAAAGGCATCAGATGGGGCAGTTTTATACTCCGCCTCCTATTGCCGAGTTGATTGTTAAGTGGTGTTTAAGGTCTCCAACTGACTATGTGCTTGACCCTGGATGTGGAAGTGGGACTTTTCTTGTGCAGTCCTATTGGCGTTTGGTTGAGTTGAAGACTGGGCGTCGAAAGATTCCTGCTAAGGATGTTCATGTTTCGACTCTTAAGCAGCTTTATTCCCTTGATATTAACCCGTTTCCTGCTCAATTGACTGCGATAAATTTGGCTATGAAGAATGTGCGTGCTCCTACTACTGAGGCTAATATTATGCATTCTGATTTCTTTACGATAGTGCCTAAGCAGGAGGTGCTTTCTCCTCATTCTGTGATGACTGCTCAGGGTATGAAACATAGAGTTGTGAAGTTGCCTGAGGAAGGTTTTGATGCTGTGGTTGGTAATCCGCCATACACGAGATGGACCGAGATTCCTGGGGCTGTTCAAGATAACATCAAAGACAGGTTAGGTGCTGTTCTGTCGAAGTATAGTCTTCATGCTGATGTGGCGAGGGGTAAGGAGCCTGGTATTTATGTTCACTTTATTTTATGGGCTAAGGAGTTTCTCAAGCCTGGTGGCAGGCTTGGCATGATTATTTCTGATAGTTGGCTTCAAACCGATTATGGTGTGGAGTTCGGGCGGTTTCTTTTGGAGAACTTCAAAGTTAAGGCTCTGATTGATGTGGCTGCCCGAGTTTTCCCTGTGCCTCTTGTCGGAGCTTGTATTATTTTGCTTGAGAAACCGTTTGAGGGAGAGAATGTTGAAGACAACCAGGTTGTCTATACGTATCTTAGCATACCAAAGGAAGAATCCTTGAAAGTGGATGAGATTCTGCAAGTTGTTAAAGACCCGAAAATGGCAACTGGGCATTATAGGATCAATGTTGTGAGACAGGGTGACTTGCCTAAAGATCAAAAATGGATCAACTTCATATTTAATGCAGAAGAGATTTTAGAAGAAATACGCAAGAAGACAATTAAAATGAGTGAGCTATTTGACCCTTCCTATGGAAATGCAACGTATCTCTTTTTGGCTTCAAGAAGGAAGGTGAAAGGACCAAGAAACTTGGGATCGAAGGACTTCTTTTATTTTAATGAAGCAAAGGTGAAAGAAAAGGGTGTTAAAGATTTAGTTTATCCTGCCTTAGCAAGTTCTCGTTATGTTCCATGCTTCACCTTTACTGACAAGGATTGGAAAGAACTGCGAGATAGAGGTGCTGACTGCTACTTTTTCATGTGTCACAAACCAAGGAACGCTCTGCCAAAACAAGTTCTTGATTACATCCGCTGGGGAGAAACAGAATGTAAAACATTGACTCGACGTACCCGAGGTGGGGGCAAAATTTGCAGTCTGGCGTTAGCTTGCCAAGAACGAGAGAATCAGAAACAGCATTTCTATGGCTGGTATGATTTAGGAGGAGTTGTAGATACTCCTATACTGGCAGTCTATCAAGCAAGGTATAAAACACGTTTCATATTGAATTTGAGGAAAGCTGTAACATATCATGCGATGATAGCTTTCGCACTGAAAGAAGGTGTTCACTTAGATGATATTCAAACTAAAGCATTACTGGCCTATCTGAACTCCAGTTTTGTTCAGTTATACATTGAAAGCGTTGGAAGAACTACGGGCGCAGTAGGACCCATTGGTTTTGAAGTAAACCAAGCTGAAAAAGTTCCTATAATTGATGTAAAGGGAATCTCCAATTCTGCACAAGAAGAGTTAGCGTTGCTTTTCGATAAGCTTGATGTCGAGGCCCGAAAGATTGGTGGTGCGGACAAAAAAGAGAACATCATGAAACTATGGGATACAATAATTGCGGAAATAGATAACAAAATAGCAGAAGTACTACAATTGCCGGAATACTTACCTGAAGCAGCCCGCACACTCGCAAATATAATGATGGAACGTCGAGTAGCAAGGGCTGAACAGCCGCAGCCCGCAGCGATAAAAGGAACAACAGAAATGCCACAAATCAAGCAACCAGAAAAGCGAAAACGGAAGGGAAAAGCCAGCAAAAGAACTCTGAAACTTGACGAATTCGTAAGCTAAAACAAAAATGTGGAGTTTGTGAAAGATGGTTGTGTCTGTGAAGGACATTGTTAAAATACAAGTCACTCCAGAAATGATAGCACGAGCCAGTTATACAGCCCGACGAAAGGCTCCAAACTTAGCAAATACATGGCAAGAACGTAGTATCTTCCGGAAATATACTGATTTATATCCTGGAGACCTCGCTGCTCTTGCCGTTGAGACCCATTTGCAAGATCGGGTGCCCAAAATCATAAACTACGATGTATATCGAGTGGAATCAGGAATTGACCCTGACTTCAAACGTCCTGCGAAATGGGATTTATTGGTTTGTAATAAATTCTACATCGAAGTTAAATCCTCATTGGAAAAAGAATTTGATACTTCCAATATTGAGGAGATAATTAAAGAAAGGAGAATCATGTGTTATCCAAAACGTGAAGTCCAGATTCATGTTCAGGTGTATTATGTGCTGGATGACCCGTCTTTATGTGTAACAATCGAAACTTCGGAATTTCAATCTTATGATGAAGCCGATAACTTTCTACAAAAATTAGACACCGCTTACATCATGGCTTGGGCTACACGTAAAGACCTTGGTGGTGCTGAAGTTGTCGAACTTGTGGGCTTAACTCCAATAGAAGTACCGAGAAATTACCGTGATTTATACATCTGTCAAGGGAGACCTGTTGACAAATTGCCTGAGGCTTTGACCTGTTAATCGCCAAGCACCTATTTACGCTTACTTTTAGGTATCGTGAACTTTGATTTTGGGCTATCATAAATGTTGAACTTTGTCTTGCAGTGCTGGCATTCGTAACGTCTTACATCATAGAACCTAAACTTCCATGTTTTTAGAGGCTTATTTGAAAGCTCACGACCACATTTCGGACATTTCACACTCATCCAAACACCATTCAATAATTAACTCTTTATTCCTAAAAAACTTATTATCTCCTAATATTTCATTCTCTCCATACTGCTGTCCCCCTATAGTTTCTGAAAACAGGAAAAACCTCGCTTAATTGTTGCAACAATTAATTTCTGCTTTGTTACAACATTTAGACCAAGCCTTAAGCCTCAACTGATACCCCATATCGTTTTGTAGACCCCCCTACGTTTTTCACCAATAAACACACAATAGCATTAAAACCCTCAATAGACGGCAAAACCAAGCCCTACCCTATCGCCTCTATACCCCTCCCCCTACGTTTTTAAACTCGTCAAAAACATTTCGCAAATCTTCAGACAAGCTAATTAGCCGTGACTATAACAAAAATTCAAGCGAACACACCATCAAACAGCAAACTCAAAATAAACGGTCACATCAAATACGTGTTTTTTCTCAATTGTCGTCGGGCAAAATTACAAATTACGACGACATTTAAGCCATGCCCCTTTGGGGCATCATTATAGGGTAAAATTAAAGCAGATGAGGTTGAGCAGTGTGCGCCTAAAACAAGAGAGGAGGTGAAAGCAGAAAACACTGAGTGTGCGTGTATGTAGATAGGCTGAGGAGAGACTATAACGCTTGCAAACAAGGGATGAATAACGTGGAGATTGTTAGTGGAGGTATTATTCATCCTTAAAGAAGAGGTATTATTCTTAAAAGAAACAGAGAGACTATTAGTGTAGGCTGAAGCGTGCACGCACACACAAACTAATTAACCATCGTAGAGGGCTTCCAGAAGTTTTAATTATAAATTTCTATGAAATATCTATTGGTGACCATCTTGGAGATTAAATGGAAAGCAGGATTCGGAAAGCATAAGTTTGAGATTTTGACAGTGTTGCTATGCAGCGTGCTGTTGGCTTCTACCGTATACGCCTTGACATACTTGTGGAGTGCGCCAACCGCTGCTACAATTACAACTGCGGTGCAAAATATCGTAGTTCTTGATTCAGAAGGCAACGAAGTTACGTCGATAAACTTCGGTAACGTTGTTCCGAGTTCCAGTGTCGAGATAATGTTAACTATAAATAATACAAGCCCAAATGCCACAATCACGATAAACTGGAGTTCAACACTAAAGGACACTACTAATAAAATAACAGATAGTTGGCAATGGTATCGTTACTCGTATGGCTGGTATTGGACCAACTTCCCTGCGACACTTGCTCCTGGAACATCAATACAGACCAAGTATAAGATTACTATCGCGCCTGATTGCCCACTCCAAACCTTCTCGTGGACACTATACATAGTTCCGGGATAAAGTAAAAAGAAAACACTCGCTGGAGCCTTCACATGAGGAAAAGCACTAAAGTAGCTATCTATGTAGTTCTTATTATACTGTTTATTAGCGCAGATGCCTTTGCCATTTTTTATACCCTTTGGAGTACCCCTGTAGCTGTCAAAATAAAGGGGTTTAAGCTTTCAGCTTTTCCATCTTCGCAAACAGTTCTCAGAGGTGAAAAAACGGCATACACCATAACGATCACGTCGATTAACGGTTTCAACCAAACCGTTGAACTGGCAGTGTATGGAGCACCAACGGGGATTACAGCAACCGTGAATCCTGCACTGGTGTCCCCTCCATCAGATGGCTCAATCAACTCTACGTTAACAGTTTCAGTTGCTACAACAGCCGTGACCGGAAATTACTCTCTAACCGTAACTGGAAAAAGTGGCACCCTGACCTACAGCGCGGGCATTTATTTAAGAATCACCGCTATGCATCCTTACTACATTGAGATTTATCCCTCCAGCTTCAGTCTTATGCCCGGCGATTCTATCACCCTAACTGCTACCTTAAAAGATGCATATGGCCTACCGTTACCTGGTAAAATTATTGGTTGGGGTGTTGGCGGAGACCCCCTTCTGAGCGGGACGCTAAAGTCAAATTATCTTCCAACAGACTATGCGGGGCGCTCATTTGCAACATATACAGCTGGTGAAGTTCCATGTGAAACTTCAGTGAGGGTTGATGCTTGGTTTTACGAGACAGGGTCAGAAGAATGTCATGTAGTTTCCATAGGGAAAGTTTCGACTAATCCACCGCTGACAATGCCACTTTTAATATTTGGCGTTTTCCTGCTTTTAACGAGAGCACTGTCTCATAAAAGCTTTCGAAGGACGTTAATAATGATTTTTGTTTTAGGGTTTTCATTTACCTTGTCTTATCCTCTTGGGTTTTCATCTCGCTTCTCATCCCTTGTTTTATCTGCAAAGGTTCCAGCATGGTTCCTGGTGGGGCTTCTCTTTCTTGGTATAATGGCGATTTCACTTACCATGCTGGAACAAAGTATCAAGTGCGGACTCGTATTCGGAATATGTTGCTGGATAGGCATAATCCTCGGATTGGTGCTTCCTAATCCGGAAAGCTATATGGCTTATGCAGGCGTTGAGGCTGTTTCATATGCTTTGAAAATTACGTTAGTGGAAGGCTTAACATTTAGCGGAGTTTTGGCAACCTTTGCTTACATTGGTCGCTGGATAAAGGGTTTCAAGCAACCACCAACACCTCCAATTCCCACAATGCCCTCTCAAAAAATTCCAAGTTCTGCACAAGTACCAACATATGTTTTTAAGCCACCCTATGTAAAAAAGGTCAAATGCCGTAAATGCGGTCAGGTGATACCCGATACAGATCTTTATTGCGTCTACTGTGGGGTGCGCAACAAAAGAAGAATTTTTTGATAGCCAACCTTATCTTGCCCGAAGCCATTGTCGAAACTTTTGTTCACAGAAAAACTTAAAGTAGAAATTCTACCAATTAAATGGCGGTGAGTATATGACTGCTGAAATAAGAGAGTTTCCACCCGCTGTAACACCTAAAGCACCAAAAGCCGCCGAGCAACTCGGAATTCTCGTCTTAGATGGTTCCGGAAGCATGAATGATCCTGACGCATATGGCCGGGGTACGAAAGCAGAAGCTGTGGGAAAAGCTGTGCAAGAACTTATAGGTCGGCTCCAGAAAAGTTCCCGCAAGCAGGACTTCTGGCTGGCGCTAATAGCTTTCGACAATAACGTCGAAGTGCGGTTACAGCCTACGCCAGTAGTAGATATAGATATTTCTCATTTGAGGAGTAATCCATATCTTGGCGGAACCACAGCCATTGGGGACGCCCTCTATACAGCAGGCGAGATGGCTAATGATTTTTTAACTAAGAAATCTGACCTGCCTCGATCAGTAGTCGTAATGCTGATGTCAGATGGTCAGAGCAATACTGGAAGAGACCCTATATCTGTGGCCAGTGATATTAGAAAGAAATGGTCAAGTGACAAGCTTAATACAGTGTCGGTTGCTTATGGAACAGATGCAGATAAAGAAACATTAAAGGCGATTGTTACCGATAAAGAACGAGACTTTTGTGAAACAGATCAATCTGAGAAATTAAGGGATTTCTTCCTTCAGTCAATAGTCAGACGAGAAACGCCTGCTTAATTCCTGTGTTTGCAATGGGACCTCGTGATATGCAGATGGCCACAGGGCGCCGCATCGGCGGACTTATAGCATGTTCCACGCACAAGGGACTTAGGGAAGAAAATCAAGATCGGTGCAGATACGGCGATTTAGGGCTATATAAGATACTTGTCTTAGCAGACGGTGTGACAAGATCTCTTCGTGGCGGACAAGCTGCAGACATTGCTGTGAATACCTTTTATGATGTAATCAAGAAAGCTTGTGACGTTGAAGAAATGGATAATTCGGTGTTTAAACAAGCATACAAAGCAACCGTCGAAAATCTCAAACAAGTTGCCAATAATGAACTCTCGAAAAGTGAAAATAGGCTTGAAACTACTATCATAGCGGTGGTTGAGTCTAAAGATAGATTCTTTATCACTTACCTTGGCGACGGTAGGATTTATCTGGTGAGAGGCGACTTGGAACAAGGCATTCAACTTATGGTTACACACAAAGTCGGTCTCGCTCTTGGGGGTGTGTTGGCACCATACGGATTATTGAGCAAACCAGTATATATAGAACACTCAAAGTCCTTCAAAGCAGGAGAAGTTATCGTTGCTGGAACAGATGGTGCGTTCGAGCTTGAAAACGAAGGACAAGAGCCCGTAATTAGGCAGGTGTTGAACAGATTGAAGAACAAGAACGTACTTCAAAACAACGATACATTAACTAAGACCTTAGACACGCTCCTTCAGGATTTAGCCAGTACCGGGTCGTTATACGACAATGCTACTATTGGTATAATCATAACCGAAAAAGCTAAGAATAGACTTGCAGGCGAGGAACAGGTCGCATGAGCCTACGTGCAGGCACGAACATTATATCCGGTGATGGTGCCTTTGCATTTCAGATAGGTGATTGTTTAGGGTTTGGAAAACAAGGAACAGTTTACGATGTTAAAGATAATAACATTGGCTTGAACGATATGGTCATTAAAATAATAGGTGGAAAACAGAAATCATCGCAGACATTGAATCATATTGAGCAATTATTGACGCCCCAAACAAAGAGAATATTTTATCAAATTCCATCACTTGAATGTGTTATTGTCACACCTTTTGTTTCTTCTGATGACAAATGTTGCTTGCTTATGCCTAAGGCCAAAGGGATCGTCTTAGAGACTGACGATGCGTGGAATGAAATTCGCCAGCTTCACCTGAATCAGAGGCTTGACCTGGCCTACCAGATTGCCCGGGGAATCGAAGCAATTCACCAAACTGGACGCATACATGCAGATATCGCAGGACCAAACATAATAGTAGACAAAAACCTGCTTAGAGTTTTCATTATCGATATAGACGGTGGAGGAGTTGTTGATTCTATTCCCGCCATAGTAGCAGGTCATCCTGGGTGGATGGCTCCAGAACTGGAAAAGACTCAGAATCCAGACAATGTCACGTTAGAGACTGATCGTTGGTCATTAGCTGTCTTGCTTCACCATTTAATAATTGGTTGCCTTCCATTTCATTTTTGTCCTAATGTTACAGATTACTCCACTTACGCGCATAATTGGCCTCCTAACCCGCATGATTTTGATGGTGAAATAAAAGAATGGTTGCTGTACCAGCATCGAGTGTTAAAAAATATTGGAGGTTTGGCTGACCTTTTCAAGCGTTGCTTTGGGCCTGGACAAAAGAAAACAGCAACCAGACCTACAGCAACCGAATGGGTGCAGCACTTAAGCCAACTGATCAAGAACAAACAGCTGCCTACAAAGCTATGCTCTAAATGTGGACATGAAAATAAAAACGAACTGGTTTATTGCGAAAATTGCCTGAGCGTTCTCTACCGAGCTCTCTCCAAATGTTCAAGATGCGGAGGGTATAAACCTGTTAACGCTGTATTTTGCCCCAGATGTGGTGCTAAGGGATAGGGCGAAAAGGAATCAGAAGACATTATTCGTTATGAAAGGCGTTGATGGCTTTTATCGCTACTGTTTTAATTCATTTATTATTAGTATTATTGGGTTTAGCACTTCGAAAGGTCTGCCAAAAATTTATATCGATTATCTAATAATTCAATTGCAAGGTGAGTATCATGTCTTTCAGGCCATGTTCAATCTGTAGGAGAGTTTTTGGCGTAAGTGAAATGTTCTATTGTCCACACTGCGAGATTTGGCTATGTGGCGGATGTGTAAGAAAGCCTTTATTTGGAGGATATGAATGCCCCCGATGTGGAAGAAAATTAAAAGGGCGATGACCTAATCCATGGTGCGATATATCTTTTAGCATATTCTATGAACGTATAACGCTTCGCTCTCACGCAGCCTGTTTTCTTCGCTATTTCTTAAATTAGAATTTAATTAAAACTTTGTTTCAGATTTTTTATTTATTTTTGCTTAGCTGTGGACTTTTTCCGTTATTAAACTAAGCTTTTCAGCGTATTGCAAGAATGCTATTCGTAGCGTCTCGCTTTCGCTCTACTCAAGCTTGACGATTTCTTAAAAAAGAGTTTAATTAAAGCATGGTTTCGAATTTCTTTTATTTTTCTGGCTTAACAATGTTGTTGGTGTTGAATGCTTGCCTATTTTCCAGCAGAATACTTTTTTAAATTCATCTCAGGCATAAATCAACTGCTATGGCTAACGCTAAAACGTAACCGCTTGACGGATTTTTATAGCTGTAATCCCACAACTCACTGATAAGAGAGGCATACCTGCTGGGAATCACAAGCCCTCGCTGATTAAGAACATTTCGCAGTTTAAGCAGCACTTCCCGCTTTACATCTTCCCTCAAAGATTTAAATTCCACCACACGGCGCTTCTTTGCCCCTAACTGTTTGGCTAATCCCTTAACCCAAGCTTTTTCAGGCTTACCCCAGCGAGTCTCAACACCAACAACTCGAATCCTCCCCGCACTTTCCCCGCGTACAGCAACGCAAACGCTCCCAAGCTCCTCAACCGGTTCATACCCAATAGGACGCCCAACATACCGAAGCGGATGCATGCCAGTCCCATAAACACCCACATAATCAACAATCATGGGCGCACTGCACACTCCAATAAAAATTGGTCCATGCGTCGAAACTTTTTCACCTGAATCCGCAACTACTGCATCAACAACAGATTTCAGATTAAAAAACCGTGAAGACGTATAATTGCAGAAGCCAAGCCTCCTCAACTCTTCAAGGTCTAACCTCTTCAATTCTTCATCAGGCCACTGAAAAGCATAAGCGTCAGGATCTTCCAAAGGCGCTTTTATTTCTGGAACCAAATAATGGGTAAGAAGTATTCTTGCCTTCTTCGCATCATCACTTTCAACCCAGCCAGTTTGGTTAAGTTTCATCCAAGCAGCCAACTCTAACAATCTCCTTGTCGGTTCAAAATCAGGCTGTACTGGACGGCAAATGGCTTTAACCAGTGATGAAGTTTCTCGCCCTACTTCATACTTTTTAACGACTCCTCCATTGCTTAGCTCTTCAAATATTTCCTTCACTTCTTTACCTTCACGAAGCTTCTTTAAATGGCGATAATAAACCCGCTCAGACACTCCGGTTATGCCGATTACAGCCTCTTTAATCTCCCTCGGAGTCTTCGCTCCAGTGGAAACTAACTGCTTTATCACCTCATCTACATCTAAATTTTCACTGTCATCCTCAAAATTTTCATTAACTGACAGTTTTCCCACCTCGAAATTTCACTAACTGACCTATCTTATACCTTAACATTTCACTTACTGACAGCTTTCTAACCCAATTTCTTTCAGAAAGTGGTTAAGTTAAACATTTCGCCCATAATAAATTCAGGTCAAAGAAATGGAACCTTCCAAACAACGCATCATAAACTACTTAAAGACAGCCAAAATCCCACAGGGCGTCGAAAACATCAGAATCGCCTGCAACATCGGAAACTGGAACACCGCCCTAAAACACTGCCTTGAATTGCTCATTCAAGGAAAAATCAACGGACAGAAAACATCCAAAAGCTGGATTTTCTGGATCGACCGGAGGCTGAAAAATGAATGAGGAAGATTTGAGATTAGTTAAGCAAATAGTTAAAGAAACTGTTGCCGAAATTCTGGACACAGAAGTATGGGATGCCATTTTCGAGCTTGTCAATGGACAGGAAGCTGGGATCGTAGCATTCAAGCAACGTTTAGGTGCTAAAAAAGGAGCAACCCCTAAGCCTTCTTGGAATCCGGATAAAATTAAATGGGAGCAAGCTGAAGGCTTGAGTGGACCATATGAACGTTCAGAAGACGTTAATAACCCAGAGTTTAAGGCGATGTTGAAGGATTTGGCTCAGCACAACGGAAGGTTCTCACGTGAAGGCCGTTTTTATTGGGTCTTCCGTTCAGGAAGCGTTGTTGGAAGGAAAAAGCAAGGAAAGGCTGCTGAAACCAAGCCTGAAGCCGATTCGGACCCGGCGCAGCTGTTCCCTGAAGACCTTAGAAGCCTGTTATCCTTTGAGCAGAAAGCTGACGCGGTTATCATAAAGCCCAGACAGTTTCTTGGCTCTGAAAACTTCGCTAAGATCGCGGATATAGTGAAGCGGCATGGTGGAGAATGGGTGAGCGCTGGCAACGACAGCCATTTCAAAATACAGCTAAGGAGCGATAGCTATGGCAGCACAACTTGATTCAAGGGACTTTCGCAGAAAAACTGTCGAGACCTGGAGAACTGAAAATTTAATTGATTATATCCTCAAGGATTTAGAGAAGCGAGTTAAGAAGGATAAAGCTACAAAACTAAGCGTTTTCTTCACCGGTTTAAGTGCTTACCTCACAGAGCCTACAAACCTGTTCCTGAAAGGTGAAAGTGGAAGCGGTAAAACCTACAATACGGTTGAAACTCTACGGTATTTTCCTCAAGAGGATATTTGGTTTTTAGGCGGCTTAAGTCCTAAGGCGTTAATTCATGATTATGGCGTGTTGCTTAACAAGCATGGAGAACCTTTAGATTTAACTGAAAAACCTGCAAAGCCGAAGAAAAGCCATTATAAGGACGATTTCGGCGAGTTTAAGGAAGCTGAATATCAGGAAGCCTTAGAAAGGTATAAGGAGCAACTCAAAAGCTGGAGTGAGGAAATTCGCAATAGTTACACGTTGATAGATTTATCTCATAAGATTCTGGTCTTTCTGGAATCTCCTGAATACAACACTTTCAGAATGTTATTTCCAATTTTAAGTCATGATACAGAACGAATAGAGTATAGGTTCACAGATAAGACGGTTAAAGGACAGTTGAGAACCAGCAAGGTTGTTATTCAAGGGTGGCCCGCCACCATTTTTCTTTCAACCGACAGAAAATACATGGAAGAGTTAGCTACACGAAGCTTCACCGTCACGCCGGAAGTCTCTAAAGAGAAAATTGAGGAAGCCAATGTTTTAACGAATCTGAAGGCTTCATTTCCTTGGCAATACAATCATAAAACAGAGGAAACCAAGGTTATCCAAGACCTTGTTTTAAGCATAAAAACCCAGTTTATAAACGGCGAAACAACAGTAATAGTTCCATTCATGAATTTGCACGAGTTGTTCCCTAAAGAAATCGTCAGGGACATGCGTGATTTTCAACATTTCGTTCAGTTTCTCAAAACCATAACGGCTCTACACTTTTACCAGAGGCCCTTCACCAAAATAGGCGAGAAACGATTTCTACTTTCAACCGTTCAAGACGTTAAAAACGCTTTAGAGATTTACATGGAAATTTTTGAAACTACACGCACAGGCACAGAAGAGAGCATCCTTGATTTCTACCATGAAATCGTTAAAACTAAGGAATCGTGGTATTTGAAGGAATTAACTGCAAAATACAATGAAAACCATGAAAAGAAACTGAGCAGCGACACAATACGGAAAAGGCTTGAAAGATTAAGCGAAATCGGATACGTAGACATTCAGAAAGACGATGCCGACAAACGCCTCAATATTTACACTCCCTTAATTTTAGAAGAAGAAAAATTGGAAATTCACCGCATTTTAGAAAACCCGATAATTTTGAAGGCTAAATTGGAAAACGGCTTTGAAGAATGGCAAAAAAATAAAGGAAGAACAACACCATTTTATCACAACAAAAATTTTTCTGAAAATACATGGGGAGAACATGAAATCACTGATGTTTTCTCTTTCATTTCCGGTGAGGACATTCTTCCTTTATTTTCTAAGGAAGATTTAAAGCCTAAAACGGAAAACAAGCCTGAAAATATCGGGCTTTTAGAAACGCAACAAATCTCCGCTAATTCTGAAACTCAAACCGAAATGCTGTTTGGATGCCCAGTCTGTAAAAGATTCAACAAACCCATATTCTTCAGTTCTGAAGACGATTTAAAGCTACATATTAGGCGGCTTCACGGCGGTTATCCAGTTCAGCAAGTTAATAATGAAGATGAAAAGAGCTCCAACCTTAATGATTTGAAGACTGTCCATTGGAGTGACCAATTTTACGATCGGCATCAGTGTTGCATATGTGGGTATCGAAAACTGACAAGCTGGCAAGCAGAAGACTTCAGAGGCAATAAGCTGTGGATCTGCGAAGACTGCAAGCAGGAATGGGAAAAAAGGAGGAACAATGTTGACTAAAAAAGAACGCTTGAATGCTGATAGGCTTGTCGTAGGTGGCTTGCACAAGGATGACTTTGAACGGGCAGCTCAGCAATATGAAGAAATAGGCTACGTTTTAGTCGCTTTCATTCTTGACAGCGACGGTTACCATTGGAAGGCAATTTACGTTAAGAACAGCGAAGGTGAGTCTAATGGGTAGGGGTAAACGCTGGACTGAGACTGAAAACAGGCTTCTGCAGGGAATGATTCAGCAAGGAGCAAGCTTAGACAACATTATTAGGAGCGGCAAGTTTGAGGGCAGAACTCCCCAGGCAATAGCAAAGCAGGTTGAGAGGTTAAAGCTCCATAGTTTTGTCGGACAAAGCAAAAAATCTTTTGTCGGACAAATAGGCAAGGCTGAAATCCCCGGTTTTGAAGATGTTCTCGCGCGGTATGTTGACGCCTTCAACAAGCTATGCGAAAAAGCTGAGCTGTCAAAGGAGGATTTGGAACGCATCCGCCTGATCTTCCAAGCTGCTTGGAAATACCGAGAATTGTACCGCGAGTATGAAAAATGGGAAGAGCTTGAGGCACGCGTGGAAAAGCTTGCAGCCGACGTTGAAACGTTGAAGGAAATGAGAGGAGGCAAAAAAGACGAAAGCGCGCAAACCAGACACACAACATCAGAAACGCCAGAAAACCGCATTTTTGAATCCAAATAGGCAAACCATGTTGAAAACTATAGGGGGAGAGGGATCTCCCGTCTCTCTCTGTGTGTCTGTCAGCGTCTCCACCCGTGAGGTGTTCAAGCCATGACTTTGTTTGAGAACCTGCGGAGCAGAATTTTCCAGGATGCAACGTGGCTTCAACCCCTTTCTGATCCGCCGGGTGGAAGGCCCCTTTGCCGTGAAGAGGATTTAAAGCTGATGGCTTCTTTTCTGTCAGAGGTTCTTAGGAGTGGTCAGGCGAGAAACCTCTTCATTTATGGTAAGCCGGGAACAGGAAAAACCATTTGTGTTCTATACTTGCTAAGTGAAATTAACAGGCATGCACGGGAAACAAAGACGCCTGTATCTGCAGTGTATGTTAACGCTGGCAGAACAAGGACGCCATATTATACTATGCTTGAGATCGTGAAGAGTTTAGGCTTGGGCGTCCCAGACGTCGGATGGCAGATGTTCCGTCTAAAAAGGGCTTTTGAAGACCTGTTGAAGGATAAAGCTGTTGTCATAGCCATAGACGAGGTTGACAGCATAATCTTCAAAGAAAAAGAACCCCTCGTCTACTACCTGAACCGCCAGCCCAAAACAACCCTCATACTCCTAAGCAACAAGATAGAGGATGCCGCACAGCTCCCAGAAAGGGCCCTAAGCACCCTCCAACCAAAAATCCTAAAGCTTGAACCATACACGAAGGAAGAAACCTTCAGAATCCTCAAAGAACGCGCAGAACACTCCTTCCAACCCGGCGTCGTCTCAGAGAAGCTAATTAGCGTTGTGGCAGAAGCAGCATCAAAGTTAGCTGATATCCGATTAGGTTTCTCCATGCTTTTATCAGCAGGATTAACAGCCGAGAGAGCTGGAAGAGAAAAGATCGATACTGACGACATCGAATCAGCCATAAAAAGCGAATCAAAGCTTGACGTTCTAAAGAAAATGGATGCTTTGAAGAAGCAACTCGAAAAACTGAGAAAACACTAAAAGGAGAGAAGGACTGTGGCTGGGGAAGGAGACGAGCAAAAACGTGTTTTCAATGGAGAACCCGACCAGCCACAGCTCCAATGCCCTGAATGTAGCAGTAAAAGACTTTACAAGGCTGGGCTTCGCTATCTGAGTAATGGCGCCATTACTCAACGCTGGCTGTGCAGAGACTGTGGATATCGCTTTTCTGACCCCAACTCTCAACACGGTTTCAACGGTTCAGAGATGTCAGAACATGTTCAGAATATTCTGACGAAGAAATTAAAAAGCAAAGCTGACATACTTAGTAAACGTCAAGTATGCGATTGCTTGACGGAAGCGTCGAAAAACTTGACCGAAGTAGCCCGACAGGAAGTAGCCCAGCGGGAGGGCACACTGCAAACAGCCGACATCAAAGGAAAAATCGTGGAATACAGCTTCTGGCTACTAAAACAAGGATACTCCAAATACACCATCCAAGGACGAACCAAACTCCTAAAACGCTTAGCAAAACTCGGCGACCTCCTCAACCCCGAATCAATAAAAGAAGTCATAGCCAAACAAGAATGGAGCACAGGCAGAAAAGTAAACGCCGTCGACGCTTACACCAGCTTCCTCCAAATGCAAAACACAAAATGGGAACCACCAGTATATCGGCGCATACGAAAACTGCCATTCATCCCAACAGAAAACGAAGTCGACCAACTAATAGGCGGATGCAACAAGCGAATGGCAACCTTCCTACAACTACTCAAAGAAACAGGCATACGCTGTGGCGAAGCATGCAAACTAAAATGGACCGACATCGACACAGAAAACCCATCAATAAGAGTAACACCAGAAAAAGGCAGCAACCCCAGACTACTCAGAATATCCGCCAAACTAACAAGCATGCTCAACGCACTACCAAAAGACACGCAAACATTATTCACGCCAAACGCAGACGTCATGCGCAAAAGCTTCCAAAGACAACGCCAAAAACTCGCCTACAAACTCCAAAACCCAAGACTAATGCAAATCAGCTTCCACACACTCCGCCACTACAAGGCGACAATGGAATACCACAAGACCAAAGACATCTTACACGTCATGCAAGTCTTAGGCCACAAAAACATCAACAACACCCTCATCTACACACAACTCGTAAACTTCAAAGACGACGATTACACAGCAAAAGTAGCCCACTCCGAACAAGAAGTCTGCCAACTCATAGAAGCAGGCTTCGAATACGTATGCGACTACAACGGTAACAAAATCTTCCGAAAACGCAAGTGAACCCCTAAAACAAATCCTATAAAAGCGTCCGGGGTTCGGCGTAAACGGGCGGGGTGGGATTTGAACCCACGACCGCCGACTTAGGAGGCCGGTGCTCTATCCGTACTGAGCTACCCGCCCA
>Ga0172362_10002471_pt1 | contig 16056 bp, 24 predicted proteins | sample LakKivs1_kivu2a2_FD_114534 | JGI IMG/M metagenome (GOLD analysis project Ga0172362, IMG submission 114534) | Sediment microbial communities from Lake Kivu, Rwanda - Sediment s1_kivu2a2 | ecosystem: Environmental > Aquatic > Freshwater > Lake > Sediment | place: Rwanda: Western Province, Lake...
CAAAAATCTAGGGATTAATGAATTGATTCTTTTGGGAATATACTCGATAGTTAACAATGGGGAAAAATGTACGTTTGAGAGATTAGTTAAAGAAAGTTTTAATTTGTTTCCAGAAACATTTTGTTTTTCCAAAAATCCTGAATGGCCGGACTCTCGGAAGCTCGACCGGCCTCTTCGAACTCTTAGAAAAAGGAAATTAATTACCGGTAACCCAAAGACCTTCTTTACTTTAACCAAACTTGGAAAGAAAATAGCCGAAGAAACCTCAAAAGCTTTTCGCCAAAGAAAATTGTTTAAGTAATACGGAAAATCTTTTGTCATTAGAGATTTGCCTAAAGTTGAAAGACCGAGAGAAAAATTGATTTCGAAAGGCGCCCAAAATCTAAAAGACGTCGTTGAGAAATGTAAATAATTGACTTTCCCAAAAAATTAAATTAAAATCAGCTAAAATAGAGCTGATTTTTTATAATCGGTGAGGCATTCGTGAAATTTGCCAAAGAACAAAAATTTAGTTTTTGGACAAAATAATTATGGACTGGTTAATTAATTTATTTAAAAATATTGTTTTTCAAACTGTTATTTCTGGCGTTCTAGTTTTTGTCATTGGCCAAATTATTCAAAGATTTTTTTTAGAACCAATACAAAAATATAAAGCAGTTATCGGAAAAATTGATAATAAACTTAAATTTTATAAAAACATAATCACAAATCCAGGCAGTGATTTAATACCCAAAGATATAGTTTTAGAATGTTCTGGCGAGCTTAGAAAACTCTCTTGTAAACTAGAAGAGATTTATAAACAAATTCCTTTTAGAGGAATAATAAAACCTAAAGAGAAAATTTCAGATTCAGCAAGTCGGCTTATTGGATTATCTAATAGTGTAGCTATTGGCAGGCCTGAATATACCTTAGAAAATAACGAAGATATTAAAAGAATTCGAGAAAATTTAAATATTCCAGCATTATGATTACTTACTCCATCATCCAAAAATCACAACTTGAAGGAACGCAGCAAAAGAATTATTAGAAGAAGCAAAAAGCAAAGTCGAGGAATTAATTGAGAGATAAAATTATGGTGGAACAAAAATTTTATATCGGAAATTATAAAGAAGACGCTAAAAAGGATCGCGGATGGTTTATTGGCCATTTTATTGAAGATGAAATTAGAAAAACAACTCAATTAGAGATAAAGTATTGGGAATTTGAAAAGGAACAAGATTCAGGCCACTTATTAAAAGTACAACGTAATGCCACTGAATACACTTTTATTTTAGAAGGTGAAATTGTAGGAAGGGTAGAAGATAAGGTTGTAGATCTCAAAAAGGAAGACTATATCATAATAAAACCAGGTGTAGTTAATAATTTAGTAGAGAAAGTTATCGAGAAAGCAAAGGGCATCACAATAAAAGTGCCAAGTATTGGAAATGATACAGTTAAGATCAAAAAAGAATTTTATGGTTAATCTTTAAATGATTCGGCCGACAAAAAATTAGGAGAATAAATAAAAAATATGGACCATATAATACCTCCTTCAGTTATGACGGATTTTGTTTTGAAAAGTATTTTGGTTGCTTTTGTTTTTTCTGTAATTATCCTTCCGATTGTTTTATTATTTAGAAAATTGTTGCCAAAAAGACGGCTACAACGAGAAGGACAAAGAGCGGGTATATCTAGAGAGGTACAAGATAAAGTATATGTGAGAGATGGGGGAAAGTGCGTATATTGTGGAAGCAGAAGGAATCTTGAATTTGATCATATAATTCCTTTGGCAAAAGGGGGAAGCAATACGATTAATAATATCCAACTTTTGTGTCAAAAATGTAATCGTCAAAAATCGAGTAATTTTTAATTTTAATCAATTTTAGACAAAGCCTTGAAGTAAAAAAGTTCACTCAGAGTAGGTAAAAAGTTTGAGAAATAAAAATAAAATGTTGGAGAACGAATTAACGTTTTTAGTTAAAAAATTACCCAAGGATTTAGAGAAATATCCTAAAAAAGAAATTAAGCAGGGCTATTATTCTGATTTACCTTCGCCTCTTAGAATTCGCGATGAAGACGGTAAATTTACTTTGACTAAAAAAGTGCCAATTGTGAAAGGCGACGCCAGCCGTTATCAAGAAACGGAATTATCAATTAAAAAAGAAGAATTCGAACAACTTTGGCCAGTTTGCAAAAAATTCCTGACAAAAACTAGGTACTATTACCCGATTGGCAATTTAAAAGCCGAGATTGATATTTATCATGGAAAATTGGAGGGCTTGGCAACAGTTGAGGTTGAGTTTCCTAATGAGAAAAGTCGAAAAAAATTTATCCCACCAGAATGGTTTGGCGCTGATATTACTCAAGAAGAGTGGTCGGTAAATTCAGTTTTGGCAGAGCTAACTTATCGCAAAGTAATAAATTTGATTAAAAAAATAAAAAAATAGCATTAACTCTATTTTTAATTCAAACAATCAATTTTAGACAAAGCATTTGAAGGAGAATTATTAAAATGAAAGAGTTTAAAATAAAGTATTCTCACAATAAAGCAAAAGAAATTCTTGAGGAAATTGGAGCCAGATTTAAGGAAAAAACACGACTGGAAGATTTTTATCTTAAGAGTGATCCAAAGAACATTTGGAAGATTTCAAGAGAAAAAGATAAAGTATATTTAGTCAATCTTATTAAGGGGAAAGATGGTTTTGCTATTAATATTTCAGAAAGGTTAGACAAAGAAGCTACTAATAGTTTAATACGATATTTTAAAAATAACCCTCTTGTTATGAAAAAAATAAGAGAACATTATTTCTGGAAGAGAACTGAAATAGTGCTTGATGATGTAATTGGATTAGGGGAATTTATAGAACTTTATCCTCAAAATGAAACGTTAAAAGAAGAGCTTTTTAAGATTTTTGGCATAAAGTCATCCGAGTTAATTACCAAAAGTTATTACGATATCTGGAAGAATTAAAATAATCAAAATTTAGGCCGAAGTTGGGTCCATTCGACAAGCTCAGGGTAAAGGAAATTTAGTTGAATAAAAAGTCCCAGCGCTGGGCAATTTTTATTTCTTGCCCGAAATCCAGCACCAGAACAAGTTTGGTATGGGTATGGTTTTTCTTGAGTTTTTGATATAATTTATTGGGAAGCGAAACTAATATAAATCCGAGGCCTGTTAAAATGAGCCTCACTGTCTTCTTTCAATTAAGAAAATTAAAATTTTTTTTTCAAAGGTCGAAATTAATTTGGACTTATCTTAGTAAAAATTCCAATTTAGGAGAGATAGGTCTAATAAATAAAAAACATTAATTAATCACAAAGAAGGAAAAAATGAATATTAGATTATCTACAGGAAAAGTCATACCGATTGAGATGCACAAGGTAAGGATTGTACAAAAAACCAATTTAGTGCCAGTTGAGGAAAGGCTCAAGGCTATACAAGAAGGCGGCTATAATACTTTTTTACTGAGGGCCAAAGACATTTTTATTGATATGTTGACAGATAGTGGAACAAATGCGATGAGCGATAATCAATTAGCGGCGATGATGGTTTCTGACGATGCATACGCTGGGAGCGAAAGTTTCTACAGATTAGCAAAAGCAATAGAAGATGTTTTAGGCTTTAAGTACGTTTTACCTACCCATCAAGGAAGAGCGGCAGAGCATCTTATAGCCAAAGTATTCATCAAGCCAGGCGATGTTATCCCAATGAACTATCACTTCACCACTTCCAAGGCCCATTTTGAATTGGCTGGCGGACATGTTTTAGAAATTTATATAGATGAAGCCATGAATACTCAGAGCAAATGTCTATTTAAGGGGAATCTGGATATCCAAAAACTTAAGGATATCATAAAAAAACATGGAGCAGAGAGGATACCATTCGTTAGAATGGAGGCAACAACAAATTTAATCGGTGGTCAGCCTTTTTCGCTTGAAAATTTGAAAGAGGTGAAAAAGATTTGTATGAAATATAAAATTCCCCTGATAGTAGACGGTAGTTTAATTAGTGAAAATGCCTATTTTATAAAGCAACGGGAAAAGGGCTATGAAGACAAAACCATAGAGGAAATAATTAAAGAGATTATGAGCCTTACCGACTTGTTCTACTTGAGTGGAAGAAAGAGTAGTTGTGCAAGGGGAGGATTTATTGCAACGAATAACAAAGAATTTTATGAAAAAATAAAACCCTGGCTCCCTGTTTATGAGGGCTTTCTAACCTACGGTGGAATGTCCACAAAAGAAATTGAGGCTATGGCTGTAGGGCTTAGGGAAATGACAGAAATAAATGTTGCCGGTAGCGAGCCAGAACAGGTGAAATATTTTGTTGAAAGGCTAATAGAGAAGAAAATTCCAGCGGTTACACCTCCAGGTGGATTGGCTGCTCACCTAGACGCCAAGTTATTTCTGCCTCATGTTCCCCAATCACAGTATCCAGCCGGCGCTTTGGCTGCAGCAGTTTATATCGTGTCTGGAGTAAGAACTATGGAAAGAGGGACTATTTCAATGGACAGAGACAAAGAGGGAAATGAAGTCCTTTCAGATCTGGAATTAGTAAGGTTTGCCGTCCCAAGAAGAGTCTATACAATATCTCACATTGAATATGTTGTTGATAGGATTGGGTGGTTATTCAAGAACCGAAATTTAGTTAAGGGGTTAAAATTCATTGAAGAGCCATCGGTTTTGAGGTTTTTCTTTGGAAAATTAGAGCCAATAGATAATTGGGGAGCAAAGTTAGCCGAAACTTTCAAAAAAGAATTTGGCACTGATTACTAAAGAAATCTAATTTCTCCGCTAACAAGATAAGGTTGTTAGAAGACAGTATGAGAAAGTTTTACCATAAAAAATTGATTAGAGATAAAATTCCCAAATTCATTGAAGCCTATAAGGGCAAATACAAAGTTAGGGTAATGGATGAAGATGAACTTAAGATGGAGCTGAAAAAGAAACTGATTGAAGAGGCTAAAGAGGTAAAAGGAGCCAAGAAAGACGAATTGTTAAAAGAACTGGCCGACGTTTTGGGGTTGATTAAGTCTATCGCTGAAAGCGAAAATATAGGTTTTGAGTTAATCGAAAAAAAACAAAAACAGCGAAGGAAAGAAAGGGGCGGTTTTAAAAAGCGCCTTTTTCTTATTTGGTCAGATAGACCGGCTGGCGAATGAATTTAGTTTAAAAATCGTCAATCCTTCGACAGACTCAGGACAGGGGGACGATTTTTTGGTAGAATGGAAAATATGAAAAAGAGGATTTTAATAATTCATGGGTGGGAGAGTAATTCGAGGGAACATTGGTTTTTAGAAGAAAAAGCTAGGTTAAAAAAGTTGGGATACGAAGTAACTGTGCCCGATATGCCAGATACCTTTCACCCAAAACAAGAAGAATGGGTAAAGGTAATTGAGGATTTTGCTCCCGATGAAAATTCAATTCTCATTGGTCATAGCTTAGGCGGAGTAACTATTCTAAGATACTTAGAAAGAACGAACAAAAAATTATCCAAATGCATATTAATAGCAACACCGGTAAGAAAGTTAAAAAGGCCAGATTATAATTTTGAACCAATAGATCATTTTTTTGAACCAGATTTTGATTGGAAAAAGATTAAAAAATCTTCAGAAAAATTCATTGTTTTAAACCAGACAAAAGATCCTTGGGTTGACCCCCCACATGGTAGAGATTTAGCAAAAAACCTTGGGGTAGAATTAATTTTAATAGAAGGCAATGACCATTTCGACAAAATCGATTTTGAACTACTGGAAAAACATATATTAAAGTAGAATAGGAGTATGAGATTAACATTCTTTGAGGCATTGGTTATTGCCATCTGTAACAGATTTTATTTCTTTAACTAATTTTATGATTGAACAAAAATATCCAGAACCAACTGTTGGCGCCCTGATTTTTAATCAAGGGGGCAAGGTTTTTCTGATGACTTCTCCTAAATGGAAAGGGAAATATGTGATTCCCGGCGGACACATAGAACTTGGAGAAACAATTGAGCAAGCTCTGAAACGAGAGATAAAAGAAGAAACAAATCTTGATATATTCGATATAAAATTCGTAATCTTGCAGGAATTTATTTTCGGTGAGGAATTTCATGAGAAAAAACATTTTATTTTTCTTGATTACGCCGCCAAGACAAAAAATACTGATGTTGTTCTTAATAAAGAAGGAGTAGAGTATGTCTGGGTTACCCTTGATGAGGCACTAAAACTTCCCATCGAATCATATACAAGAAATACCATTTTGAGATATAAAGAGAAGTATTTACAATAAATTAGGGAAAATAAAAAATGATAGTACAAATTTACGAAGTATCAAGCCCAAGGGAAGCAAAAGAGCTCGAGGAATTAGGCGTTGACCATATAGGGGTTTTAGTTGGAAAAGGAGAATATCCTAGGGAATTGGGTTTTGAAGAAGCAAAGAATATTTTTGAAGTATTATCAAGGAAAACAAAAAGAGTGGCTTTATCTTTGTCAAACAAAATGGAGGATTTTATAGAGATTATTCAAAAAGTTCATCCCGATATTCTTCATATTGGTGCTTTACCAAATGGCGTTACCCCCTCAGGGGTGAAGGAGTTGAAGCAAAGATTTCCCGAGGTTAAAATTATGAGGGCAATACCCGTTATAAGTGAAGAAAGTATTGATTTGGCTAAACAATATGATGGAATAGCCGATTATTTACTTTTAGATACTTATAGAAAGAAAGATTCTCAACTGGGGGTAACCGGAGAAACTCACAATTGGAATATTAGCCGAGAAATTGTTAATTCAGTAAAAATTCCAGTCATCTTGGCAGGTGGCTTGGGTCCAGATAATGTAGTTAAAGCTATCCAAAAAGTAAGACCGGCAGGCGTAGATTCAAAAACAAAAACAGATAAAACCGATGGATGCGGAAAAGATTTAGAAAAGGTAAAAGAATTTGTGCTAAAAGCTAGGTCCTTAAAATTTAGGCCGAGGTTGAAGAAAATTTAAAATAAAAAATGTCCTTTCTTACTAAAAAAATAAAAATAAAATGGTGGCTGACAATTTTAATTTATCTTCTTTTTGCTAGCCTTATTGTTTTATTAGAAACTCTAATAATAAAATAATCAGAATTTAGTGCAAAGCCGAAGGCATAGAAAAGACTTGACTATTTCTCAATAATAAAATAAGATAAAATCAAACAGTAAGTTTCTTATTTTTCTTTCCTTACATAAATAATGAGATGTAAGTTAGATAGATAAATAAGATCGGTCGGCTTACTTATAAATTTATTTATGTGAGGAGAAAACTATGGCAAAAAAATTATTCGTTGGTGGGTTATCTTACGAAACCACCGAAAACACCTTAAAGGAGACATTCTCGAAAGCAGGAACTGTTGAATCGGCGGTTATTATTATTGACAAAATTTCCGGGCGTTCCAAGGGTTTTGGTTTTGTCGAAATGTCGTCCGAAGAAGAAGCTCAGAAGGCGATTGAAATGTTTAACGGCAAGGAACTTGACGGAAAAAACATAACAGTAAACGAAGCTCGCCCTATGGAGCCTCGGCCGCGACAAGGCGGATTCCAGCGAGGTGGCCGAGGGTTTGGTGGCAATCGCAGAAGGGGCTGGTAAACGCAATGTCAAAAATCAAAAAATCGCCTCCTTGGCGATTTTTTGGTAGAATAGACTAATAAACAATATCGATAGATAAAAAAATGAAGATTTTGAATTATTCAAATTTAATAGATCCTTTATTGAAAGACCTCAGGGCTTTTGTGGTAAAATTTAGCGGAATAAAAGAAGGGGATAAGGTATTAGATATTTGTTGCGGCACTGGCGACCAAGTGTTTTATTACGCAAAAACAGGGGCTATTGTTGCTGGAATTGATTTAAATCCTGAAATGATTGGAATTGCAATGAATGGACAAAAAAGATATGGCTTCAATAATGTTTATTTTCAGGGTGCTGATGGGGTAGATTTGCCATTTGAGGATTCTATTTTTGATTTCGCCTCAATTTCTTTGTCTTTACATGAGATAGCCAGAGACAAAAGAGATAAAATAATTTCTGAGATGAAAAGAGTGACAAAAAAAGATGGGTCTTTGATTTTTATTGATTTCTCAGTTCCTATGCCCCCGACTATAGTTTCTTATTTAATAAAAGTTATAGAATATTTTGCCGGGAAAAATCATAATGAAAATTTTAAAGATTATTTTAAACAAGGGGGATTACCGATTTTATTGAAAAGAAACAAATTAAAAGAAGAAAAAATAGATTATCTTAAAGACGGTTTGTTAACTATAATAAAAACCAAAAATTCCTAAATTATTGATTTACGAAGTCAATAGATAGAAAAATCGCCAAGGAGGCGATTTTTTGGTAGAATAGGAATATATGGAAAAAATAGGTATTATTACTGATGAGGCGGCGGACTTGCCTAAAGAAATAATTGAAAAATATCAAATAGCAGTCGTTCCCGTAAAATTGGATTGGCCGGAAATAGAAAACTTACCCGGCGAAAATACTTTTCAGAAAATGAGAGAGTTAGAAAGGCGAGGGATTAAGAGTTTCGGCAAAACCTCACAGCCATCGCCAAAAGATTTTATAGATAAATACAAGTATCAACTCGAAAGATTCGATAAAGTTATTTGTATTACTGTGACTTCAAAGCTTTCCGGCACTTTCAATTCGGCAATTCAGGGGAAAAACTTTTTAACACCAGAAGAAAAAGAGCTGGTCTTTATAATTGATTCTTTAAATGTGAGCGGTGGCCAAGCCCTGTTGGTTTTGAAAGCGATTGACTTAATTAAAGGTGACAAAAAGATAGAGGAAATCGTAAAGGAATTAGAAAAATTCACTCCCCAAATTCGTTTTTTTGCGATGATTGAAGACCCAAAATGGTTAGAAGCTAGTGGCAGAATCTCTTCGCTGATAGCTAGTTTTTTAAGAAATATGGCAAAAAGAGGAATTCGAGCCTTAATGACTTTCAAAAACGGGAGGTTAGTTCCAAGCGGCATTAAAATTCGTGCCAAAGATACAGTCGTGGTTTTATTCAATCAGTTTGAGAAAGAAACTCAAAAATTAAGAGGGGCGAATAAAAAAATCAGAATGGTTATTACTCACGGTGACGATTTAGAATCGACCCAGAGATTAAAAGAGATGATTGAGAAAGAATCTAAAAACATCGAGGTGGCTTTTATAAACATCATCAACAATATCGTTGGTGTTCTAGCCGGTCCTAATGCCTTAGTTTTTGCCCTGTGTGAAATTTAAGACATTGAAAATTTTATTAGAGGGCAAAAAAGTCAATAAAGGTCAAAAAATAAATTTCTAAAAATTTATGGAACAAAAAGAAATTAAAATTAAAATTGGTGATAATGAACTAAAAGGAGCATATGCCAATTTAATGAGAGCAATGCATACAAAGGAGGAATTTGTCTTGGATTTCGCTAATGTGGTTTCTCCTCAAGAAGAAGGAATTGTTACAGCCAGAGTTATCACTAGCCCCGGTCATTTAAAAAGAATCATCAAAGCATTGGAGGGAAGTCTTAGAAAATACGAAGAGAAATTCGGTAAGATTGAAGAAGCAAAAGAACCAGAAACAAAAATAGGTTTTCAGACCTAATGATGATAAAATTATGAGAATTTCAGAGCAGATTTTTCCGAGGGTTTGTGTTTTGATTTGCACAATTTTTTAAGAAATAAAATAATGAAAAAATCTTGTTATGTAATTAATTCAGGAGGAGAAGGGGAGCCGTTTTCTTTTAAGAAAGTCTATCAGAGCGCGAAAAGGGTAGGTGCTTCCGAATCTTTAGCAAGGAGGATTGCTGAAAATGTTGCAAAAACAGTTTATCCCGGCATTAAAACTTCAGAGATATTTAATAAAGTGAAAAGCTTGCTTTTAAAGGAAGATTTTAGAACGGCAATAAGATTTTCTCTTAAAAAAGCTATCCAAAAATTGGGCCCAACAGGATTTCCTTTTGAGAAATATGTCGGTGCAATTTTTAAAAGTTTTGGTTTTGAAGTAAAGCTAAATCAGTATCTCCCCGGTCTTTGTTTAAAATACGAAATTGATTTTTTAGCTCAAAAAAGGGATTTATTATATATTGGAGAGTGCAAATATCGAAATTTACTTCAAGAAAAAGCAATCCATTCCAATGTTATTTTAGCAAATTTCGCCAGATTTTTAGATTTAAAAGAGGGAATTTTTTTGAAGGAAAAGAAATTTAGGAATTTCAAAATAAAGCCAATTTTAGTTACCGATGCAAAATTCACCTTAGACGCAATAAGGTTTTCTCAGTGCCAGGATATTGAATTTTTAGGCTGGAGATACCCAAAAAATAAAGGCTTGGAATATTATATAGAAAGTCAAAATTTATATCCGATTACAATTTTACCTTCTCTAAAAAATTACCTGGCAGAAATTTTTGTTGCAAAGAAAATAATGCTCGTTAAAGATCTTTTAAAACTCGATATTTTTAAGTTTTCAAAAGAAAATAAAATTTCTTTAAATTATTTAGAAGCTTTAGCCAAAGAAGGGAAAATTCTTCTTGGAATTAAATAAGGATATATGGGTAGGATGTAAATAATCAAAATTTAGAATAAAAATGAGCAACAATAAACCCATTCAACTTTCTCCCAATTCCTTGAATTTGTATTACGAGTGTCCGCTTTGTTTTTGGCTGGATAAAAGGCAAGGGATTAAAAGACCGCAGCCTTATCCTTACGCTCTTAATGCGGCCGTAGATATCCTTTTAAAAGAAGAATTTGATAAATATAGGAAAAAAGGTGAATTACATCCATTGCTGGTGGCCCATAACATTCCAGCAAAGCTTTTTTCAAATCAAAAATTATTAAATGAATGGCGGGATAACCGTAAGGGGATACGTTATTATGATGTCCCATTAGATGCCACTCTTTTTGGGGCAGTAGATGACATTTTGGAGTTTTCTGACGGCAAACTGGCGCCACTTGATTACAAATCCACCGGCAGCAGGGTGCCTACTGTTTACGACCGCTTTCAGCTCCAGATGGATATTTATACCTTTCTTTTGGAGAAAAATGGATATAAAACGGTGAGAAAAGGGTGTCTGGCTTTTTATGTTGTTGATAAGGAAAACGGATTTGAGGATAGACTGCCTTTTAAAAAAGAAATTCAGATGATAGATACCGATCCCTCCTATGTGCAGGGAGTTTTTGAGGAGGCGGTTAATCTTTTGAGAAAAGAGGCGCCTTCTTCGCATAGCGCCGACTGTCAATATGGCCGCTGGATAGGAAAAGTGTCAAAATTATGAATTTTTATGGAGCGAAAAGAATTTGAAAAATTAGTGAATGAAGCAATAAAAACTATTCCCAAAAAATTTTTGGAAAAATTAGAAAATATAGATATTGTTATTGAGAATACACCTACCCCATATCAATTAAGAAAACTCAAGGCAAGAAAAAACTCAATTATTTTTGGCTTGTATGAGGGTATTCCTAAAACTAAAAGATGGCATTATGCTCAGGCCCTGCCCGATAAAATAACTATTTTTAAAGAGCCAATTGAAAGAATTGCTCAATCCGAGGATGAAATGAAAGAAATTATCAAAAACACGGTCTGGCACGAAATTGCCCACCATTTTGGAATGAGTGAAAAAAGAATCAAAGAGGCAGAAACTATTTTAGGTAGACGCATTTATGGCAGTTAGCATTTAAAAAATATACGTGAAATGACACTATAATCTATCGATTTCGGAAATCAATAGGAAATCGCCAAAAAGGCGATTTTTTGGTAGAATAATTTATGGAAAGGTCGAGAATTTGTTAAAAGACTAAATTTATGGAGATTCAGGAATTTAAAAAAATAAGGCTGATTTTTTTAGCGATTGCCACTTTGTTTTTGATTTCCCTGACTGTTTTAGCCAGCGTTTGTGTTGTTAATAAGCTAAAAGAGGGCCGATATATTGGTCAGGAAATTGAAGCCAGAAATACGATTACCGTTTCTGACACCGGAGAAATTTATGCCAAACCCGATTTGGCGGTCATTGATTTTTCGGTCATCAACGAAGCAAAAACGGTAGCTGCAGCAATGGACGATAACACAAAGAAGATGAACGCGATTATTGAAGCCGTAAAGGGCCAAGGGGTGGAAGCCAAAGATTTGAAAACAACTAATTTTAACATTTATCCCCGTTATGAGTGGTATGAAAAAAGTGAAATTTATCCTCAAGGAAAAAGAGTTTTAGTTGGATATGAGGTTCAGCAAACCCTGGAGGTAAAAATTAGAGATCTGGCAAAAATTGGTCAAGTTATTGAGAAAGCCGTTGAGGCCGGAGCTAATCAAGTTGGCGATTTAACTTTTACTATTGATAAACAAGATGAGCTCAAAAAACAAGCCAGAAAAGAAGCTATTGAAAAAGCAAAAACTAAGGCAAAAGAATTAGCTAATCAGTTAGGAGTGAATTTGGTGAGAATTACTAATTTCAGCGAAAGTACCATCGTGCCAATTCCCCAACCCTTTTACTTGGAAAAAGCAGCCGGAGCAGGTGGTGAAGAAACACCCCAAATTGAGACGGGTGAAAACAAAATCGAAGTGACAGTCACTCTTACTTACGAAATTAGATAAAAAATATATGAATAGGGTAAGCAGGATAAGGGTTGAAAGAGATTTAAAGGAAGCAATTTTGAAGGCAGTGGATTTAGTTGGCGGCTTTGAGCGATTTATCAATAGGGGAGAGGTGGTTTTTTTGAAACCCAATTTTAATACCGCCGATCCCTTTCCCGCTTCTACTGATCCGGAGTTTTTGAAGGCAGTGGTGGAACTGTTTTATGATTATGGCGCTAAATTGGTGATGATTGGTGAATCTTCGACAATGACTCTAAATACCCGCCGGGTGATGGAAAAACTCAAAATTTTTGATTTACTTAAGCTGGAACCTCCTCCCCGTATTTATGTTTTTGAAGAGGGCGATTGGGTAAAAAAAGAAATACCCGAGGGAAAATATTTAAAGCGAGTTTCTTTACCTAGAATTTTAGACCGGCCTGACAGATTAATCTTACTTCCTTGCCTGAAAACCCATTCTTATACCCAGTTTACCGGCAGCTTGAAATTAGCCATAGGTTTTATAAAGCCATCGGAGAGAGTTCGTTTACACCTTAGCCATCTTCAAGAAAAAATCGCTGAGTTAAATAAAATAATTCATCCTAATTTAATCATCATGGATGCCAGAAAATGTTTTATTAATAAAGGACCGGAAAAGGGAGAAACAAGAGCGCCTGGTTTAATTTTATCTTCGACAGAGCGGGTGGCTATTGATGTTGAAGGTATAAAAATAATTCAGAGTTTTAAAGGAAACTCCCTTAAGGGAATTGATCCCCGGCAATTACCCCAGATTAAAAAGGCATTAGAAATTGGGGTTAAATAAAAAGGTTGAAAAATTGATTTTAACAAGAAAAATAAAATGGAACCAAAAAAACATTTTACAACCGAAGAGGCCAAAACGGTAGGTGAGACCCTGGGTATCGATTGGTCAAAATTTGATGTAGAACAATTTAGAATGGGAATGGATGTGGAATTAGAACACGGTACTCGTGACCAAAACACCAATGTTACTAATGACGACCCGATTATGACTGGCAAAATCGCCCTTGCTCATCTGAATGAATTTTCTGACTATTACACCAGATTAGAAAAATTAGAAAAAGAAGCAGATGAATATTGGGGCAAGAAAGAGTAAATTTTACTTGTAATTTTTCATTACATTTGAAATCATGAGTAAAAAAATAATAGCCAGCATTATTGGTATTATTGTTGCCGTAGCTTCTGTTGCGGTGTGGTTATTCTGTTTCAAATCTCCTCGCCCTGAAGTTCAAAGTTTCGATGAGTGTATCAAGGCTGGGTATCCGGTGATGGAAAGTTACCCCCGTCAATGCAAGGCGCCCGATGGCAAAATATTTGTTGAGGATATTGGCAATATCTTAGAAAAAATAAATTTAATAAGGTTGACCAACCCTCAACCAAATCAGGCTGTAGAAAGTCCGCTTGTCATAAATGGAGAGGCAAGGGGTAATTGGTTCTTCGAAGCGTCTTTTCCAATAAGACTTATTGATAGTAATGGTTTTGTTTTAGGTCGAGCAATAGCTCAGGCTCAAGGAGATTGGATGACAGAAAATTTCGTTTCTTTTAGGGCAGATATGAGATTTGCCATGTCTTCTACCCCTAAAGGTTGGCTTATATTAGAAAAAGACAATCCCTCGGGTCTTCCAGAAAATGCAGACGAATTAAGAATTCCGGTTGTCTTTCAGGATGTGCCGGAGATAGGAGAAACAATGACAGTAAAAATATTCTTAAGTGATTCTCGTTACGTGAATGAACCCTATTTTGATTGTTCGAGAACTATAGCGGTAGAAAGAGAAGTTCCAAAAACCCAAGGTATAGCTAAAGCGGCAATTGAAGCACTTTTGCGTGGAGCGACAGAAAATGAAATTGCTCAAGGTTATGTTTCAAACCTTACTCCAGGAGCCAGGCTTCAAAAAATAATTATTGAAAACAGTGTGGCTAAAGTTGATTTTGATGAGCAATTGGAATTTCAGGTTGGCGGTTCCTGTCGGGTAGCCGCAATCCGGGCTCAAATCACTCAAACATTAAAGCAATTTCCAACCGTTAATGATGTCATAATTTCAATCAATGGCAGAACCGAGGATATTTTGCAACCCTAATTTATGAAAAAATCAAAAAGATATTTACAAAAAAGGACTTTTAGGACACCCCTTCGGGGTACCCGATTTTTGATTCCAAAAGATAGTTTAAAAAGTTCTTGGAAAATGAGGGCTACTCGTTTAGAACATCGAAGAGTGGAAGGAAAAAAATAGATATTTCAACCGAATTAGAAAAATGAAAAATAATCGAGAAAAGGAGTATTTTATTGGAATCGATCTTGGCTGGAAAGAAAAAAAGACGACGGGAATTTGTATTTTTGGGGCAAAAAATTATTGTCAAGGGTGCGAAGATATTTTTGGAAAAGATATATTAAAGGTCATTCGTCCTTATCTGAAAAATACCGGAGTCATTGCCATCGATGCTCCCCTAACAAAGGGTAGGGGAAAAGGGAAATTCCGACTTTATGAAAAATTTTTATCAACAAGAATTTTCCGAGAGGCAAGAGCCAATCCCATTCCGCCGGCTTTGATGTCAAAACTTTGCGATTTTGCTTTTGAATTGGTAAAAAAACTCGAGAAAAAAGGTTTTGTCTTGGACATAAATTTGATAGAAGTTTTTCCTACTCTAGCCAAAAAGGTTATAAAAGAGAATTTGCTTTTCAAAAATTCCCCATGTCAAACCGAAAATCAAAAATCGGCTTTAATTTGTGCCCAAATTGCCGCTTTGCATTCCCAATTTAAAACTCGTTATTTGGGTTACAAAGATGGATTTTTATTTTTACCGGAAATCTCATTTTGGAAAAGGGAGTGGCGTCAAAAATTTTATCAAGCCTGGAAAGAAAGAGATAGATTAAAATATCACCGTTTAATTACAAATGTTTTCAAATAATGGTAAAAATAATTCTTGTCAATAAAAAGGACAATGAGATAGGGATAGAAGAGAAAATAAAAGCTCACAAGGAAGGAAAACTTCATCGTTCTTTTTCAATTTTCATTTTCAATAGAGAGGGTGAATTGCTCATCCAAAAACGAGCCAAGTCAAAATATCATTCACCAGGTCTTTGGTCAAATACTTGTTGTTCCCATCCTAGGCCAGGAAAAAATTTAGAAGACGAGACAAAAAGAAGACTGAAAGAAGAAATGGGATTTGAATGTAATTTAAGAGAAATTTTCAGTTTGATTTATAAAGCAAAGGTTGGAAATTTAATTGAGCATGAGTTTGATCATGTATTTTTGGGAAAATTTAATGGAGAGCCAAGGCCAAACCCAGAGGAGGTTGAGGATTGGAAATGGGTAAATCTGACAGAATTAAAAAAAGATATAAAAGAAAATCCTCAAAAATACACTTTTTGGTTTAAAAAAATTCTAAAAAAATACTCAAGGAATATAAAAAAACTAAAAAATTTGTTAATATTAATTAATGGCTCCAAAAGAGGAAATTGAAAATTTGGTCAGGCCGATAATCGAAAGGGAG
>Ga0172362_10002474_pt1 | contig 16051 bp, 6 predicted proteins | sample LakKivs1_kivu2a2_FD_114534 | JGI IMG/M metagenome (GOLD analysis project Ga0172362, IMG submission 114534) | Sediment microbial communities from Lake Kivu, Rwanda - Sediment s1_kivu2a2 | ecosystem: Environmental > Aquatic > Freshwater > Lake > Sediment | place: Rwanda: Western Province, Lake...
CACCGATTGTCGGGGCTCATCTTCCCCAACCCGCCCTTCCTCTTCCGCAACACGCCGGTACTTGAGTCGCCTGACTTGCCTAGGGTGACCATTGAATACGATGCTTGGCCGCGTGCGCATTGCATTCAGCTTGCGAGCATTCTCTCCCCGATGCTCGACCACCTCGCGAGCCGAGGCAGGAGACGGATAGCATTCATAACCTGCGATCTGACGGCTCTCGACGTGGAGGAGTACATTCGCTCGACGACGGATGCAGTTCATGCCAAGGGCATGAGCACAAGGCATCACTGGATTCATGCTTCACCTATGGGGGGCTGGGCTTCGACCTGCACGGAGCTTCTCTTCTGTGCCGGCCAAGCTGACCGTCCCGACGCGCTGGTGATTCTCGATGACAACATCGTTCCCGCCGCAACGACTGGCCTTCTTGCTGCAGGGCTCCGCGTGCCCGACGATGTCGAGGTGGTCGCGCATGCCAATTTCCCGCATCCGACACCCTCGGCGGTGCCGGCCAAGCGGATCGGCTACAACATCCGGTGGATGCTCAATCGAGCCATTAACATAATCCTCCAATGGCGGCAGGGCAAGGAGGTGCCGCCCTCATCGCCCGCACCAATAGTCCATGATGACGAGGTGTCGGAAGTGTCCTCCGACGATACCGCAAACGCGCACGCCGAGAGAGAGGTGAGATGAGCCCGACGATAGTGTGGAGCCGTTCGCCACGGGAGGTGGCCGCGCATCTTGGCAGCGTGTAGCGCATCTGTTTGGCATTGAATTTACGTGTAAGGCCGTACGGTACGGTCAACTGAGTGTCGCTGGCGTGTGAGGCCCGCATCATCTGCGTGGCAGTCGGCGCGATGGCAAAAAACCTTTTCTCGGCGAAGCCGGGGAGGTGGAACAGTGTAAGACAGACGGCGGGCGTCCTATCGCGCGGCCGGTCTGCGGCGTTGCCCCAGCAGACGGGCCGTAGCATTCGACGTGGGCGGTCTGCTCACGCCCATGACAAGGGGCAGAACAGCCGTGTTCTTCAACGGTAATTTGGGGGAATCAACCATGGTACCGGGACGCATTTCGCTATTTCTTTGCACCGCAATCCTGACCTTGTCAGTGACGACTCTATGCGGGGTATGCCGGGCCGACACAGTTGTCTACAGCTTTGACGACGTTGAGGGCTGGCCCGGCGACGATACTCTGAACGGAGTGCATGGCGGCATCGACTTCGGCACGAACGTGTGGGGCGTCGACCAGCAGTACGGCGATCTCTCCTACTGTGGGTGGCTCAGGGGCTCCCCGCCCGGATCGTTTGACCTGCCCGCCGGCTCCGTACTCGTCAGCGTGGTCGTCTGGAACACCGATTACACGATCCAAGACGGAGTCAATCCCGGCGTGAGCGGCGGTTTCTGCGACACGCCGACCAAGGTGGAGACGGGCTGGACTCTCAGCGCTCCCCACGTTACCATCACGCTTTCTGGAGGGGCAATCGACGATGTCGAGTTCGGCCCTGGCCGGGCGGCCACGGTAGTCTACAGCTTCGACGACGTTGAAGGCTGGCCTGGCGACGACGCTCTGAACGGAGTGCATGGCGGCATCGACTTCGGCACGAACGTGTGGGGCGTTGACCAGCAGTACGGCGATCTCTCCTACTGTGGGTGGCTCAGGGGCTTCCCGCCCGGATCGTTTGACCTGCCTGCCGGCTCCGTGCTCGTCAGCGTGGTCGTCTGGAACACCAATTACACAATTCAGGACGGAGTCAATCCCGACGTGAGCGGCGGTTTCTGCGACACGCCGACCAAGGTGGAGACGGGCTGGACTCTCAGCGCTCCCCACGTTGTCATCACGCTGTCTGGAGGGGCAATCGACGATGTCGAGTATGGCCATGGCCTGCAAACTCTCACCATGACGGACTTCTCCGTAAGCGACCAGGCCACCGGCAACACGTTGCTGACCACCAGCGCCACGGTCAACGTGGCAATTTCCGCTACCTCCAGTGGCGAGACCGGCATCGCCGCATACATGGTCACCGAGTCCGAAACCCAGCCCGCTGCAGACAGCCCGAACTGGGTGCCCAGCACCGACACCACTTACGCGGCCAGTCATACCTACAGCGGGCCCGGGGGCACCATGACCCTTTACGGCTGGGTGAAGGACAGCGCAGGCTCCATCGTGGGCAAGTCGGACAGCATCCTCTACTACGCGACGCCCCCCGTGGTCACCAGTGCGACCGGTCCCTACAGCAGCACGGCCACGGCTGCCGTCGTGCGCTGGACGACCGACATCCCCAGTTTCGGCAGAGCGCTGTGGCGCGAAGCCGGGGCGTTCGAATGGATCGCCGGTAACCTAGACACGCAGCCTGTCACCTCCCACATGGGCATACTCACCGGCCTGGTCCAGTGGATGGACTACGAGTTCAAGTTCGAGAACTCGGGGGCCGAGAGTGCGGCCGGCACTTTCATCCACACCGGCGCAGTGCCGGAACTGCCCAAGTGGGGGATGACCGCAGTTGCGGCCAGCGCCAATGCGGCAAACCGCTCGTATGTCATTGATGGTGATGCCCGGAGCGTCTTCGCTTGGCAGCCCACGATGTGGGAGAATCCAGTTACGTGCGCCTGGATCAGGATCGACCTCGGCGCCCGCTGCCGCGTGCTGCATTTCGGCCACAAGAGCTATCAGACCTATGCCTCAATGAAGGACTTCTGGCTCTACGTTACGGACGGCACCTCCGAAAACCGTGATGACTGGGGCTCGCCGGCGCGGACCGGCCAGTTCTCCCCCAACGGCTTGCGGTCTGATTGGGATTGCCTTGGCGAAGGCCGCTACGCCATCCTCTATGGCAACGGCTGGGACTGGGGCATCGCGATGGACGAGCTGTGGTTCTACGGCACCAACCTCGATCCCATCATCAGCACTTTCACGGTCGCCGACGCCACCAGCGGCAGCACCAGCTTGAGCAATTCCGCCACGGTGGCGGTAGCTCTCGAAGCTGTTGAAGGGGAGAACCCGATCGCCGGCTACATGATCACAGAGACGGAAGATGCTCCCGATTCCTCAGACGAGGGCTGGTCTGGCACTTCCCCCGACAGCTACACGATCACCGGCGAGGATGGCCCCATCACGCTGTATGCGTGGGTGAAGGACAGCGCGAACGCAGTCACCCGCGGTCCGGTGCGAACCATCATTCTGAACACGGCTGCCCCGGTTCTCTCGGGCGTCGGCGCCTTCTGGCAGTCCGCCACGACCGCCATCGTTGGCTGGACTACTGACATCGAAGCCGTCGGCCGAGTGCTCTACAGGGAAGCCGGTGAGGAAGACTGGTACTATGAATCCCCTCTCGAGTCGACACCCGGAATCTCCCATAGGGTGATGATGACCGATCTTGTTGCGGATTGGGATTACGAGTTTGCCGTCGAAAGCAACGAAGTCCTGAGCGCTACCTTCACCTATACGCATACCGGCAGCCTCAGCGAGATTCCGAAGCCTGCGGCTGGCGGTGTCATGACGGCCAGCGCGAGCATCACCTTGGGTGATTATCTGCCAGCCTATGCTATCGACAGCACCATCGGCTCCACCTTCTGGAGGGCATTCTGGGCTGACGAGGAACCGCCAGGCAGCAAGGCGTGGCTGCGGATCGACCTCAAGAGTGCCTATCGAATCCAGATAGCAGGCATCAAGAACCAGGGGGTCAACGGCGGATTCAGGAGCCTCCAGATCTTCGTAACGGATTCGGCTGACGCTCCGCGCGGCATACTGCCTCCCACCTTCAACCCGCCAGCCGAATGGGGCAACGTGCTTGCCAGCGGCATGCTTCCGGGGGAGACTGCGAATAGGGTCGACTTCGATCTCCTCGGTGTTGGCCGCTACGTGATCATCCTCGGCGACGCTCAACTCTCGACCATTTCCGTGGACGAGGTGTGGCTGTACGGTGCAAATCTTGATCCCGTCGTCACCGCATTTGGCATATCGGACCAAAGCAGCGGCAGCGCCACGCTCACCGACTCCACCACGGTGAACGTTGACATCACCGCCGTCGAAGGCGGGAATCCCATCGGCGGCTACATGATCACCGAAGAGGATTGGATGCCGGAACCCGGCGAGCCGGGCTGGTCGGCGACCGCGCCGGTCAGCTATACGTTCTCCGCCACCGAAGAATCGGACATCACCCTGTACGCATGGGTGAAGGATACTGAAGGAAACGTCACCGGCAAGTCGGCCACGATCCACTATCAGCCGCCCGCTCCCGTCGTCATCCTCTCGCAGGAGATGTACGGTCAAACGGCGACGGCGGCCGTTCTGCTGTGGACCACGGATGTCGCCTGCATCGGACGCGCGTACGTGCGCGCGCAGGGTGATCCCGACTGGATCGTTGGGCCTCTTGATTCGGCGCCGACTACCAGGCACTTCCGTGTCATACCCGATCTGGCCCAGGGCGTAGCCTACGAGGTCCAGGTCGAGAACAACGAGCAGCTCGGCCCCATCGTCTCCTACACGCACGAGAACGTCTGCCCCGAGATTCCAAAGCCCGCCGCCGGCGGAAGCATGACCGCCGACGCGAGCGTCACCTCGGGCGGGCAGTTGCCGGCCTACACCATCGACAGCCTTGCCATCGGCTCTGACAGCCTCTACTGGCTGGCATTCTGGGCGGACGAGAAACCGCCAGGAAGCAAAGCATGGCTGCGGATCGACCTCAAGAGCCCTTACCAGGTCCAGCGGGTAGGCATCAAGAACCAGAAGTTCGGCAGCGGGTTCAGGAACATCCAGATCTTCGTGACGGATTCCGATGCGGCTCCGGCAGGTGTGCTGCCGCCGACGTTCAACCCACCATTCGATTGGGGCGATGTCCTTGCGAGCGGCACGCTTCCAGGAGACACTACGACCAGGGTCGACTTCGATCTCTTCGGTGTCGGCCGCTATGTGATCATCCTCGGCGACGCTCAGCTTTGAACCATCTCCGTCGACGAAGTCTGGCTCTACGGCTACAGCCTCGAGCCGAAGGTCAATGCGTTCTCCGTGGCCGACAAGACGACTGGCAGCACGCTTATCACGAACGAGGCCGCAGTGAACGTGACGGCTGCCACCGAGGTTGCGCCCGGCCGGACCATCATCGGCTACGCGATTACCGAAGCCGAAGAAGCCCCAGACCCGATCGCCGGCACATGGCTGGTCGGGCAGCCGACGGAGTACACGATCCTCGGTGCGCCTGGCGACGTCTCCCTGTGGTTCTGGATACGTGACAGCCTGAACCAGGTGGCTGGCAGAGCCTGCACGATCCGCTACACGCCCGCAGCACCGGCGGTGCTCACCATCCATGCCTATGGGCAGACCACCAATTCAGCGATCGTCGCGTGGACTACCAACACCGCGTGCCATGGCAAGCTCTTCTGGCGCGAACAAGGCACGGAAACCTGGAGCGAAAGCCCTCTTGAAGACAGGCTGCTCACGAACCACTGGCGCGTCATGAATGGCCTCGCCTTCGATCTCACTTACGAATACTACGTGCAGAGCAATGAGTCCGACGATGCCATTCGCCTCTACACGCACGAGAGCACCATCCCCGAGATCCCGAAACCGGCCGCCGGCGGTGTGATGACCGCAGATGCCGATCAATCGGATGGGGCGAACACTGCCGACAAGGCGATTGACAGCAACGACTCCGACACCTCCTGGTGCCCCGGGTGGGGCGACATGAGGCCGCACTGGCTCAGGATCGACCTGAAGAGCCGCTATCGCGTGCAGCGCGTCAGCGTGGCCGGCGAGAAGAACGATCACGGCCTGAAGGACTACCAGATCTTCATCACGGATTCCGACGTGACGGCGGCTACCAGTTCGGCGTGTGGGTCAAGGAACTGTGGCTCTACGGCGTGGAGGAGGGCGCGGAAGAGAAACCCACCGTCACTGCGTTCACCGCCAACGACCAGACCACCGGCAGCACCATCTTCACCAATTCGGCGACGGTGGACGTCCTCATCACCGCCGGGGCGGCGGAAGGCCAAGTGCTTGCCGGCGTCATGGTCACTGAGGCCAGCACAGCTCCAGCGCCTGAGGATCCCAACTGGGCGCCTTCCCTGACCGCCTACACCATCACCGGCGGCGAAGGCGCCATCACCCTCTATGCGTGGGCAAAGGACGAGGCCGACCACATCAGCGACCCCGTGGCCGCTAGCATCCTCTACAGCACCGCCGTGCCGATCGTGTCCAACGTCGCCGTCACCGATAACGGCGATGGCACCGCGAGCGCCACGTGGACCAGCGACATCCTGGCGGAAGGCGCGGTGAAGTACGGCCCGGTCTCGCTTCTCGGCGCCACACCGGACACCGCTCCCGAGAACGCGGTCGGTACATCCCACAGCGTCACCTTCGCCACAGAAGCCGGCAAGAACTACAAGATCGTCCTCGTCAACAATGAGGTTGCGTCTCCCGAATTTTACTGGCCGAGGAAATGGCCGATCGACGGGGATGCCAACATGGATTGCCGGGTGAACATCCTTGACCTGATCTTCATCCGCAACAAGCTCAACCTGTCCGTCGGCACCGGTGACAACTGGAAAGCCGACGTGAACGAAGACGGGAGGATCAACATCCTCGACCTGATCTTCGTGAGGAACAAGCTGAACACGCAGTGTCCGTGAAGCATCTGCAAGCCAGGCGGCCGGAGCGCTTCCTGAGCGCTCCGGCCGCAAGGTGATTACTGAAAAACAGGGCAAACGCCGCCAAGCAAGGGTATTCCGCACGATAGCTGTTGTCATTCACCGTCAACCTCCCTCTGTTGAACCGCCAGATCTCTTCCAACCTTCGGCAGGAACATGCTGGCCATTCGAGCACAGTGGAAGGCGAGATCAACAATCAGATGGTGCAGCTCGTGCCTGGAAAGCCTATGCACAGAAATAGGAAGCTCTCTGGACAGGGCATCTGCCCCAGCCATGTTTGTTGCGCGTATTTCATCGGTACTTCAGTATCAAGGAGACCTCTATGCCGCGGAATAGGAAAAAGCTGAGTTTGCTCATCGGCACTGTGGCGTTCGCGGGAACTATGGCCCTTGCACAGGTTCAGGCGTCCACCTACTACGTCCGTGCCGGCGGTGATGACCGCGCCGATGGCAAGACCGCCAAGACTGCATTCCGGAGCATCAGCAGCGCCTTTGCGATCCTGAATCATGGCGACGGGGTCCTCATCGGCCCGGGGACATACAGGGAGGCCGTGATGCTCGCGGAACGCTATGGCACAGTGGAAGCGCCGATCGCGATCGTGGGCGACGAAAGCGGCAAGGCGACCGGCGACGCGGCCGGGCCGGTGGTCGTCGAGCCGCTGCGGCCTTCCGATCCCGCCCTCTTCTTCCACCGCATCAGCCAGTTCGTGATCTCGGGCCTGACGCTGCGGGGCGGCGGCTCGGGCACCCGCATCAAGCAGTGCCGCGATGTGCTCGCCGAGCGCTGCTCGTTCGACGGTCTCGCGGTGGGGCTTTCGGTGGAGACCTGCCAGCACGTCCGCGTAGAAAGCTCCTTGTTCGCCCGCTGCAATATCGGCCTCACCGTACGGGCGAGCGCCGGCGTGCGGCTCGCGCATCTTACGGTCGCATCCTGCGGCACGGCCGGTTTCATGATCGCCGGCTGCGGCGAAGGTGCGATCCGAAACTGTCTCTTCACGGCGAGCAACTCGAACTTCCTTCTCGACCCCGTCTCAGCGATGGCATGGACGAGCGACCACAACGTCCTCACCGGGACCACTGGTCCGTGGGGTCAGGGCTATCCGGTTTCGGTTCCCTCCGAGTGGTACTCGGCGACCGGCCAAGACCGCCACAGCATGTACGTGGTGCCGGCGTTTGTCGACCCCGGCGCCTTCGATCTGCGAATCGCACCGGATGTTTCGTGGGGAGGCGGATTGCCAGGCATGACTACGGGCATGGCCCTCGATCCGCCAGTCAAGCTCGACCGGGACGGCCGCCCCTTCCGCGAGCAGAAAAACGGCGTCTGCACCGGTGCCTACGACTACCCGGATCCCAAGCCCGCGGAACGCTGGAGAACAACGGGTGTGGATCTGGGCGGACGAGGCCCCCGGCAGAGCGCGGGCGTGTATACAAAGGATGGCGACCTGCTGCGAATGCTTCTGGCGGATGCGGCCGGCGTGCACGAAGTCTGGTGGGATGGCCGGGACGACATGGGCAAGCCCGTGGCCGCCGGCGACTACGAGATTCGCTACGTTACCGGAGACGCGCGCCTGGTTGACGATGGATCCGTCGGCGATAACGGCTGCTCACTCGGCACCTACAATTGCGACAATCCCGAGCTGATTGTGGCCTTCCCCGACGGGCGCTTCATCGTCGCCACGACCTACGACGAAGCCGGCATCCCCCTGCGGCTGCACGCGGCAACCGGCCAGCCGATCTATGGCTCCAATCTGACAGAGAAGTACTTCACTGGCCTTGCCCGCTCGGGCGACGAGGTCATCGGCGTTGTCAATCAGCCGCCGGATGCCAAGCTTGTTCGCATCGTCTTGCCCGGCGAGCGCGCGCCGATGGCTAATGGTGCCGAGAGCTATCCCATCCTTTCGGATGACGAGCGCAAGACTGTGATGGAAGACAACAAGAGACAGCAGGATTGGCAGCAGGAGAAGGAGAAAAGAGAGCGCGAATACCGTGAAGCAGTGGCCAAGGCCAAGGCTGCCAACCAGCCGCCGCCTGCAGCCCCCGAAGCCAAGCCCAAGCCGGTATCGCACTCGATCGGCGGCCTTGCCGTATTCGGCGATACGGCCTACGTCGCATTGTCAGGCATGGACAAGATCCGGATGATCAGCCTCGCCGACGGTACCCGCAAAGGTGATCTGGCGGTGCCATCGTTGCGCGACATCGAGACGGACAGCGGGGGCAAACTGTGGGCGCTTTCGAGTACTGACGTGGTGCAGCTTGACGCGAAGGGCCAGGTCGTCAAGAAGTACGCTACGGGACTCGTCAACCCACGATACCTGGCGGTCGGCCCCAATCGCATCGCCGCTGTGCACGTCTGGCAGCGGCAGATCTCCCTGCTCGACGCGACCAGCGGAAAGATCATCAAGATCATGGGTAAGGATCTCCCTGGCAACGCGTGGCTCAAGACAGGCGGCGAAACCTTCCGCAGCCCACGCGATGCCGCTTTCCTTCCTGATGGAAGGCTCATCGTGGCTGATCATCTTCGCATTCGCTGCCTCTGGCCTGAAACCGGCCAGATCGTTTTCGACCAGGAGAGCACCTTCCTGGATATCTGCATCCCGCATCCGCAGAAGCCGGAATTCGTGTACAGCCGCATGGGCGTCATGCGTGTCGACGAGAAAACGGGCCAGTGGACGCTCCTGACGCAGTATCCGGCGGATAACCCGGTAGGCGAGCAGTACCTCTCCACCGTGGCACTGCTTGGCGGCCGGCCTTTCCTCATCTCGAATGGCATGGAGGCGGGGTTCCAGAAGTTCTTTGACATCAGCGATCCGCTCAATCCCCGTCTCGTGCTCGATTTCAAAGACAGGACGGAAGAACTTCAGAAGTCAGGCATGATCCCCACAGCCATCGGCAAAGATAGCGTCCTGGTATGCGTGGACACCACCGCCGAACCAAGCCAGGTCATCCGCGTGGTTCCATTCAAGGGGTTGACCGGTCCGGGGCAGGCTCCCGAGTGGGACATCGACAAGATGGCGTCCATCAAAGTCCTGCCGGACGTCGCCGGTCGCGGCACCTTTTTCAGGCACAGCTTTTCAATCGACCCGAAGACTGGTGATTGCTATGGTCTGGCAGTCACTTCGATTTTCAACAAGATGGTGCCGGCGTGGGGTGCGGACGGCACCGGCGTGGCAAGGGTGACGCCCGATGGCCGGATTCGCTGGTTTGCACCCTCGAGTGGCAACAACTATCAAGCCCTCGCCTCCGTGCACGATGGCAAAGCATTCTGGACGTTCGCCTGCAAGAGCTTCGGCGGTCAGACGGACGTGTTTGACGCCGATGGTCTCCGAATCGCTACGGGCACATGGGCTTGGCCCGCGAACTGGATCTCGGGCTTCGTGGACTTCTACGAGGGCATCACCGCGTACATGCGTGCCGATGGCAAACTGGGAGCCTACATAGAGGACGACAACGTCGACAGGTTCCTCCGCTGCCGGCTCGACGGCCTCGAGTCAGTGCAGCAGAACTCCTACCCGCTGCGATGGGAGGGCGGTGCACAGCCTGGAAAGCCCGCCCTCGCCGACTCAACCGGCCGCGATCTCGTCCGGCAGAAGACCATCCCTCGCGTGCCTGAACTCAAGGTGGATGGCGACTGGCCGGCATGGGAACGGGCCGGCATGGTGCCGCAGATCATCGCCCTGCCCGTAGTAAGCTGGGGCCGGATCTTCCCGGAACAGCTCTTCGACACCTACCGTGTAGGCACCGCTGTGGGAGCCGTTGCTCACGATGGCAAGAGCTTCCTCGTCTACTTCCTCGTGACGGACAACACGCCAAACTTCACGACTGGGCCGGCAGACATGTGGATGGCGGACAGCATCGAGCTGTGGTTGGAGCAGGAGCAGTTTGGCCTGGGCTTCCAGAGGGACGGCAAACCGGCGCTGTTCAAGTACAGGTATCACAACCGTCAGGGCAGCGAGTTCGCGGCCGACTACAGCCTGCCGGAGGTCTGGGGCACGGTGATCGCGGATGTTGCCAGCCACCCCTTGGGCAAGGTGCTCGAATCTTCCATAGGCGCGTCGATGGCAGGCAAGGCGGGCTACGCCACGATGGCACGCATTCCGTTCGAAGAGGTCAAACTCGTCGGCGGCATGCTGAACGTTCCCGGGCGTGAGGGAACCGTCAAGCTCGATACCACCGGCAAGCCGGGCGAGATCGTCCGCGTCGCCGTGGCTTTTGACGGCATCGAACACTGGAGCCGCGAGCAGGACTTCAAGGTCTGCTGGCCGGGAAGCCTGATGTTCTCCGACCCCACGCGGAGCATGCCGTTCGTCTTCGCCGGCAAGGCGCCGGAAAAGCAGACTCCGCAGTGAATGGAAAGCTTCGAGATGAAACCCCTTTCCAGTCGAGAGAGATTGCTGGCCACGATCCGTTGCCAGGAGCCGGACTACGTGCCGCTGCTGCTCCACCCGTTCGGGTTCAGGCCCTGGTGGACAGCAGACTGGTCCGACTGGGACCAGGTGGTCCAAGCTAAAGCCTGGCTCGAGATGGGGCTTGATGCCTGGTTGGGCGTGGAGCCGCCGATGACGTTCCATCCGGACGTAACCGTCCGCTGGCGGACCGAGCGGCGCGCGCAAGACCGCTGGCCCTGCATGATCAACGAATACGAGACGCCCGCGGGGACACTTCGCCAGGAAGTATTCCTTACTGATGACTGGATCTCCTCCGATTGGCCCGAGCATAGGGGCGTCGCCCCTTGTATCTCGCTGCTGGACGACTACAATGTTCCACGATACCGCGCCTGCATGATCCAAGACGAGCAGGACGTGGAGAAGCTGAAGTATCTTCTCACGCCGATGACGGACAAGCAGGCAACCCACCTCCGCGAGCAGACTGCAGCGGTGGCGGCGGAAGCTCGCCGACTGGGCGTGCTGCTGAGGGCGACGGCTTCGTCAGGAACCGACGCAGCCGTCTGGCTCTGTGGAGTCGAACCGCTCGTCAACATGGCGATCGACCGGCCGGACCTGTTCGATGCGCTGCTGGACATCATCCATCGCCGCGAGAAGCGTAACGTCGAAGTGTTGCTGGATACCCCCGTGGACCTGATCATGCGCCGAGGGTACTACGAGGGCACATCGTTCTGGTCCCCTTCGATCTACCGGCATTTCTTCCAGCCGCGAATCAAGGAGCTGACGAATCTGGTTCACCAGGGCGGCCGGCTGATGGGCTACACGATGAGCGTGGGATTCATGCCCCTGCACCACGAGTTGCTTGAGATCGGCTATGACATGCACTTCCTGCTCGACCCCTTGGAGCCTGGGGGCGGGCCCGCCGATCTGCCCAAGCTCAAGGCCGCTTGGAACGGGCGGATCAGCGTCTTCGGAGGCATCAACCAGCACATTACATTGCAGCGTGGCAGCGTGGAGGACGTCCGCCGGGAGGTGTTTTCCACCGTCCGCACGTTGGGTCCCGGAGGCGGGCTGTGCCTGGTGCCCGTGGAGGCGATCCACAGTTTCACCCCACGACGAAGCCTCGAGGCAGTGCTCGACGCGTGGAAGGAGATCCGTCGGTATCCTCTTGGCGCATAGGATCGGATTCAGCACGCGCTGTCCTCATGTGCCAGCAGGAGCACGCTCGGGTAGCAACCATTCAGGAGCAAGATTGTGCAGAGACAGGTCGTTCAGGTTGGCAACAACCAGTTGGAGATATTGACGTCGAAGGAAACGTTCAGCGGCATAGGCAAGGTGTGGATCGGCGGCACGCTAGTCAGGTCCGGCCGTTTGCCTTGGCAGCCCATGACCGTCAGCTTTGGCGGCCAGGAACTGGGCGAGCTGAAGCTTGCCGGGCTGGACAAAGAAGGGAAAGGGCTCGCACTCCGGCTCAAGGCGCTCTTCCGCCCGGCGTTCACCAAGCCGATGTGGGATCATAGCACCGACCCCATTCACGAAACAGGCGACTGGGATGCTCCCCCGATTGCCGGAGAGGGAGACCTGTCCATCGTGTTCGCGCCCGCTGCCGACAGGATCGAGGAGGTCGCCTTCGAGGGGCTGTCGTTCCATTACGAATACTCCAGCCGCAACGTGCCGCTGTACTTCATCTACGACATGTGCAGTTGGGAACTCGATGGCGATATCGAAGGCGCCACCGCCATCTCGCAATCGTCCTGCTCGGATCCTGTCGCCACATTTCGGAAGGAGACGCGCTGGACAACCGAAGGGCTCATCCACTGGGAAGATGCCAAGTCCAAGGCGAATCCCGTTATGACACACAACCTGCCACGCTGGGCGTCGCACCAGGCGTTCGATTACCAGTTCAAGGGCAACCATACGCTGATTGGCTTGTGGGATAAGGTGGGGCTGATCCGGTCCGTGCTTCGCCGCGACTCGGGCAAGCCCGAGTTGAAGGTTTTCGACAAGTACATCTTCGACAACGCATTGCGCGTGTGTACACCAGCAAAGCGAATCCTGCTGAACTGCGAACCGCGGTCGTGGGTGGGGCAGCAGAACCTGTGGACGTGGACGCTGGACGAGGTTCACCGCCGCGCCCGCGCGGAGTTCGGGATTCGCGAGGAGCCGCTGCACCAGAGGCTCGGCATGAACTACTGGTGGAACTTCACCATCGACACCTACTACAGAGACCTGCTGCCGGCGGCTGCGGCCTGCGGCTTCGATGCGGTGTTCGTCGACAACCTGCACAAGTCGGACGCGACGGAATGCCGGAACATGGGCAACATGTGCAGCAGCCATCAATTTGAGGTCGCTCCCAAGCTGGGGGGATCGGCCAAGCTGAAGGAGTTCATAGGGCGGTGCCGGCACCATAGCATCACAGTTTATGCCTGGGCCAATCCCAGCCAGAGTACGGCCAGCCCGCTGTTCCGCGGATGGAACTCGGAGAGCGACCGGTTGAAAAGCACCACGTGGTGGATCCGCATGCCTGATACCCGCTCGCCATACTGCGGGGCCTATATTCCTGAAGGATGCGGCATCGACCTCACCATTGATATAGCCCGCAATTACTGGACGGGCTGCCTGAAGAAAATCAAGCGGGAGACCGGCCTCAATGCGTACTTGTGGGACAGCTTCTACAACAGTGCCTTCATGCCGGTGAGCCACAGCGACTGCTCGCCGCACACCATGTGGCGGGGCGTTCTGCAAGCTCTGAAGGAAATGCAGGATGCCGGCCTGCACTTCATGATCGAGTCGTTTGGCCCGTTCGGCGAAGTCCAGCACGGCTGCCCGGGCTCCTATGGCCTTGGAAACCTGTTCGCCTGTTACAAGATCATGCTCGGCTCCGGCTACACTACCATTCCCTCCGGCACGGAGAAACCACGGCCTCTCCCCTACCCGCCGGGGGACTACTATCGCATCCTCGCCGACATGTCGAAGCCGAACTACCCGCTGTTCTACGGCAAGACGCGGATAGATGAGGTATTCGGCGAGGAACACCGTCGCATCATGCGCGACTTCAACCGCAACCGCCGCTTCATGCACCGACGTTTTCTCCAGGAAGATGGCCGAGGCATTCTCTGGCATGACGCCAAGGGAAGGCGAGCTACTTTGTGGAACTTCACCGACCGCACGGTCAGGCTCCCAGGCGTTGTGACTGATGTGACGACAGGCAAGCGCCTCCCCATCGCGAACGTCTACACACTTGTGGCTCGGCACACGTACACCATCGCGGGTATCGAACCACTGCCACGTACCGTCCAATCCGAGCACTGAACTGAAAGTAATCGCCATGAAGAATACTCACGATATCGCACGGGAGATCCGCCGTACTAAGCCCGATTACGTGGTCTACGCGCCCGGGAGCATGGACGGATCAAGCGGCGACACCGGCAATGAGCAAGTCCTTGTTTTCGATGGGCCGGATGGCTCGCTGATGACCGTCTGGACGCAGAGCACGGCCGAAGGCAGGACCGATCAGCGGATTGTGTTCGCTCGAAGCGCCAACGAGGGGCTCACATGGTCCACGCCTCGCATCATCGCGGGTGCAGACGCGGATCTTGCCTCAGGCAAGGGCATGTGCAGCTGGGGGTTTCCGCTCGTCTCAAAGTCCGGCCGCATCTATGTCCTCTACAGCAGGCACATCGGCGTAAACGACGTCTTCTCGCACACCACCGGCCTGATGGCAGGCATCTGGAGTGACGATGCCGGCAAGACGTGGTCTACAGAGCAGACCGTCCCCATGCCCCGCACACGGTGGGACAACCCGGATCCCGCCGTACCCGCCAATTGGCTTGTATGGCAGAAGCCTGAACGTCTCTCGGAGGGCAAGTACTTCGCCGGCTTCACGCGTTGGGTGAGCCCCAAGGTGCTGAAGCCGGCACACGAGAAAACCTGGTGGACCTATCCCTCTGTCGTCTCATTCCTCCGGTTCGAGAACATCGACGACAATCCGCCAGTCTCGAAAATTGAGGTCCAGTACTTCCATTCAGGCGACGACGCCCTCAAGGTACCGCTGATCGATCATCACCCGGACGTGCCACTGGCGCAAGAGCCAAGCTTGGTCAAACTGCCGGATGGCCGGCTGTTCTGCGTTCTGCGCACGACCACGGGCAGCCCGTGGTACTCAGTATCCTTGGATGAAGGAAAGACCTGGCTGGCGCCTGCAGTGCTGCGGTATGCAGATGGAGGAGAACCGGTGCGCCATCCCTGCAGCCCGTGCCCGATCTATCCTCTGGCATGCGGCGGCTACATGCAACTCATGCACAACCACGATGGCCACTTCGGTCCCTGGGATCCCGCGAATACCTGGCGGCACCGCCGGCCGATCTACCTGCTGCTCGGAGAGTTTCGCCCGGACGCGAAGCAGCCCGTGTGGTACTCCAGCCCGAAGATCCTGATGGACAATGACGGCGTACCCCTGGGACTTGGCAAGGGGCGTGTGGATCTGGCAATGTACGCCAGCGTGACTCATCGAGATGGCGTGACCACGCTCTGGTATCCGGATCGGAAGTTCTTCCTCCTCGGCAAGGATGTCACGGATGATTTCCTGGCCGATCTCGAAGTATCATAGCACGGTACGCGTATCTATTCGGCCGGCGATATGGCGTGCGCCTTCGCGATGCTCGTTCACTTCCTGCCTTCCTGCTCGTCGAGATTGCGCACCCAGCATCCGTTGCACACGCAGGGCTTGAGGCCGCAGGTGCCGTCGATTTCCGGGCTCTTCTGCTCTGGCAGCGCGGCTTGCACGAGGCGGAGCATTTCCTTGCAGCCTTGCGCATCCTTGCTCGGCCAGCCGTTCTTGATCTGCCCCCACCCGCCCGCTTCTGCTGCCAACGGCGCCATCAGGATGCGGCTCTCCGGCAGATTGGCGGCGTTGATGAGGGCCTCGATCGGCTGGCTGGCAAGCTCATCGCCGAAGGTCTTCTGGATATGATCGCGCAGGGCCTGCACGGCTTGGTCCACGGGCTTGCGACGCTCGGGCCGGCTGAATGAA
>Ga0172362_10002477_pt1 | contig 16043 bp, 10 predicted proteins | sample LakKivs1_kivu2a2_FD_114534 | JGI IMG/M metagenome (GOLD analysis project Ga0172362, IMG submission 114534) | Sediment microbial communities from Lake Kivu, Rwanda - Sediment s1_kivu2a2 | ecosystem: Environmental > Aquatic > Freshwater > Lake > Sediment | place: Rwanda: Western Province, Lake...
CGTACTGGGGAAAACCCACCGTACGGAATCTTAGGGGGGACGCTGGAAACGTCGGCATCATTCGAAGCCCGATCCGCGCCAGCGTCCTACCCGACCGACGACGAGCAACGACGCCAGCCGGGACGGATCGGCCGTCCAAATTCGCACAGATATCTTCGAGCGGGTCCTAATGGTCTAGCTCGCAAGCCCGAGCGCCTGGCGCAGGATGCTGCGCTCTTCCATCGGGAGATTGAGCAAGATGGATTCGTCTTTTGGCTGCGATGCGATGTATTCGATCCCCACCCCGAGCAACCGCAGTGGCAATTGCATGGCCGGGTAGGCGGCGGCAGCCGACTGCCAGTAGGAAAGCCAGGTCTTGAGGCCGTCCTGGTTGAGTGGGCTTTCTTTCACCTTTCTCAGATGGCGAACCAGAGCATTCCCGAGCTGAGAGAGACGATCATGTTTTGCAAAGACCGCAACAAGCTCGGTCACCAGAGAGCGCATGTTTTTCGGCGATCCGAAAAGACGGAAGGCGGCCTCGATGCCAGTAGAGGCGCATGACTCGAATGTGTCGTTGTGCAGTGCGTATTCGGGCGAAAGCGCCAAGGCCATTCGGTCGAGTGCCTGTTTCGAGTCGCCTAGCATGAACAACATGATCGCCGCAAAGCCGATGACTGCTCCTCTCAAGTTGGGAGTCAGGTCTTCCCGCTTGGCAAGTGCTGAGAGATCATCAGCGGCGGACTGGCGCTGGTCAGACCACGCAAGGACAGACGCACGCTCCAGCAGAGCAACGACCTCCCACGCCCGGTCGCCCTTCGCAGAAGCGGCTTCCGCGCTCTTGGTGAATGCCCCGAGTGCTTCCTCCAGTTGTCTTCTGGCCGCACAGGCGATGCCGTACGACAACCAGTCATGTGCATCCCCGCTGTCCTCTGCCAGGTCGCGGAATTCCTGGAGCTGTTGATCTGTGCAACTCGCGGAATCGACCCCCTCAAGTCCTTGACGCAGCAATTGATGTCGAAGGTTCGGCTCGCCCGACTCGACCTTCGCGAGTGCTGCCAGGAGGTATTCGCGGCAAGCCCCTTCAGGCCCAAGATCGGCCAGGCGCGCGGTCAACTCGTCGCGGTCGTACCAGACGCGCAAGAAATCCACGAGCAAGCCGAGGGGTTGGGCCTGCGGCGTCTGCTTGACCTGCATGGAAAGCCGCATGAGCGGCTCGGCCAACTCGTAGAGGGATTCCCGGCCGCGCGGATTGGGAACCACGTAACCCATCTCGCGCAGCAACTTGAGCTGGGGCGTGATGGTCGAGTGCGAGGCGAACAGGCGGTCGGCGATCTCCTTGACCGGAACCGGTCGCGAACGAAAGCACAGGTGCTCGACGATCTTGCGTTGCAGGGGTGAAAGCCAGCGCAGGCGCTCCTGGTAGTATGGGGTGAGCTGTTCGTCGACCATTTCTTCGAAGGGACGAACCAATTCCTCCAGGGACTTCTTGGTGAGCAGCTCGGAGAGCACGATGTAGAGGCGATGGTTGCCGCCGGAGAGGTGGTGGATCGCGCGCACACGTGCCCGGCCGCGCGGAGTGGCGAGAAATCTGACCAGCTCCGGATCACCCCCGGGCTCAAGCGAGGCGATCTTCTTCAGCAGCTCGGTGGCCTCGTCGACCGTGAGCAGGGCGAGGTGCCGGATGTCGAAGAAGCCGAAAAACGGCTGGCCATGCTCCGACACCCCATCGAAGAGGCTCTGCGCCGTTGCCGCGGTGGCGAAGATGGGATGGTTTTGCACGAAGGCGCGCCAGGATCGCTGGTCTTCCTCGGGAAGCTCGCGGAAGAGTCCGTCCAGATTCTCGATCATGACCAGAACCGTGCGGCGCTTCGCGCGGCGAACCAGACTCTCACCAAGTACCTCGCGAGCGCGATCAGGTTCTGTGCCATACACCTGCTTCAGATCATCGAGCGGAAACTCGTCGGGGTAGCGGGTTGCAAGCGCCCTGTAGATGCGCACGAGCAGGTCGAGGAATGAGGTGCTGGTCTCGTCCTTGTTGAGCCAGGCGATGCGCAACCGATCCGCCAGATCCTTTTGTTTGCCTAGTCGGCTATTGATGAGGGCCAAGAGGTGGGTCTTGCCGCAGCCACGGGGCCCCACGAAGAGCAGGTGGTGCTTGCTTTTCTTGAGCGCGCTCTCACGCAAAAGGCCGATCACTTCCTCTAGCAGCGCCTGCCGCTGGACATTGATTCGTTCCAGATCTTCAGGCGCGGTCCGGCCGGGCGAGAAACGCGAAATGAATCTGCGTCCGCTCATGGCGCAACCTTGTCGAGGCAGCGATCGAAGCGCCACCAGCGGCGGACCAGGGCGATGCGGAAGCGGTAGCCGCCATCAGGGTCGCGCGCGAGGTAGTGGTCCTGCTGGAGTAGCTTGAGCAGCTCAAGCAGCTTTTCCCGGTTGTCAAGAGGTTGACTCGCGGCGACCCCCTTCCGGACCCCGTCGAATGAGAGCGGCCCGTCAGCGGCGGCGATCGCGTCCAAAATTGTCAACACGGTCCTCTCGTCGATTTGGTAATAGCTTCGCAACCGTGTCCGGTAGTGGGCGAAGTCCCAGTCGTTGTCAGGATGGGCGATTTCATTCTGGACCGTCTTGTCGATGACTTCTGCGTCCACCCTCACATCTCTTGGGAGGCGCGCGACGAGCTTGTGAATGTAGAACGGCACATAGCCGGCAGCCTCGGCCACCACTACGGCACATGCTTCGACGTCACTGCAGGCAAGGTCGGCACCCCGCAAGAGATCGGCGGCCAGAATCCTGGCGTCCTTTTGCTGGAGCGGCCCAGGGGCGATGCGCTCCATGTGGTTGAGCGGCGAGCCGACATATCCTTCGGCCCTCAGGCCGGCGAGGACATGGTGCAACCCGACCGAGCCAGTGAGCACGAATCTTATTCGGTCGTGCTCTTGGCTCTGCGAGCGGAGAAGGTCCAGGACTTCCATGGCCACGTTCGCGCCCTCGCGTTTGCCGATGTTCTCGATCAGAAACGGAACTTCGTCCCAGAGAAAGGCAAGCTTGTGCGCGGATGCCACAAGCTCCTCCTGCAGATCGGTCATGGTTCGTATCAGCACGTCCTTCCAAGCAGCCGGGGCGCCGGACGGCAACTTGAGCACGCCCGCGATCTCGGCCCCCTTCAGGAGTCCGAGTAGTTGTTGCATACGGCGGAAGGCCCGCTCCCTTTTCCCGAGTAAGTCGTGCGAGCTCCGAAAAGTCCAGGTTGCGAACTCGGCGGCAGTATGGAAACCGCCGAGGTCCCGCTTGATGACCAGCCAGCCTTTGGGGGTGAGAGACTCCATTCGGTTCAGGATCTGCGTCTTCCCAATCCTGCGCAGGTCGTTCATGTAGATGCTGCGGTCCGCGAGGGTTTCCCACATCTGCTTGATCAGTTGATCACGACCGATGATGTCATTCGGATCGAGTTGCCCGCCGGGATTCGGTTTCATGGATGGAAATATTACTTCGAATTAGAAGTACGTCAACATAAAAGTAATTCCGTCTTTGCGCATATGCGCGTCTGACAAAGCATTGGCTCGCCGCTCACAGCGTAGCCGCGGCCCTGCTAGCGAGAGACAGCCATCTCGCGCAGCCCCAGCAGCCGCTCGCCGGCGGCGATGAGGGTTTCCTCGCGCTTGGCGAAGTGGAAGCGGATGTAGCGGTGCTCGGGCTCGCGGAAGAAGCTCGAGCCCGGCACAGCGGCGACGCCCAGCTTTTCCACCAGCCATTCGCAGAAGGCGGTGTCGTTGCTGGCGCCGAATTCGCTGATGTCGACCATCACGTAGTACGCGCCCTCCGGCTCGGTGAAGCTCAGCCCGGCGCGGCGCAGGTAGCCCAGGAAGACCTCGCGCTTCCGGGCGTAGCTCGCCTGCAGCTCGGCGTAGTAGCTCGGGGGAAGCTCCAGCCCGGCGATGGCGGCTTCCTGCAAAGGCGCGGCGGCGCCCACGGTGAGGAAGTCGTGCACTTTGCGGGCGCCGGCGATGATCTCCGGCGCGGCGATGATGTAGCCCAGACGCCAGCCGGTGATGGAATAGGTCTTGGAAAGCGAGCTGCAACTGATGGTGCGATTCGCCATGCCGGGCAGCGAGGCGAAGTAGATGTGCCGGTGCGGGGCATACAGGATGTGCTCGTAGACCTCGTCGGTGATGACGAAGGCGTCGGCTTCTTCCGCCAAGCCGGCGATGATTTCCAGTTCCGGTCTGGTGAACACGCGACCGGAAGGGTTGGCAGGGTTGCACAGGATGAGGGCTTTCGGCTTCTGCGCGAAGGCGCGGCGTAATTCATCCGGATCGAAAGTGAAGGCCGGTGGCCGCAGGGGAACGTAGATGGGCTCGGCGCCCGACAGGATCGTGTCGGCCACGTAGTTCTCGTAGAAGGGCGAGAACAACACCACGCGGTCGCCGGGATTGCACGCCGTCATCATGGCCGCCATCATGGCTTCCGTGCTGCCGCAGGTGACCACGATGTTCTCGTCGGGATCGATGGGCATTCCCATGAAGCGCGACTGCTTGCGCGCCAGGGCCTGGCGGAATCGCGGCGCGCCCCAGGTCACGGCGTACTGATGCGGCCCGTGCCGGCCCGTGCGCTCTGCCGCCTGCTTGAGCGCCTCGGGCGGGTCGAAGTCAGGAAACCCCTGCGACAGGTTGATGGCGTGGTACTTGTTCGCCAGCCGGGTCATGGCGCGGATGACCGACTCGGTGAAGGTGCTCACGCGGTGGCTGGTGCGAGGCATGCCTATTCATAAACCAGAATGAGGATGGCGTTGAGGGTCACTCTCCGGTCGCCGCGACGAAGCCGGGCGCGTGGTTGTTGAGCGTACCCCAGGTCCGCGTACGCCAGGCGGCGCGATGGGCGAGGTAGATGCCGGCAAGGTCGCGGAAGTAGCGCAGGGCCAGAGGCTCCTTGTCCTTGAGATCGGTCTTTTCCGTCGGGTCAAGCGCGATGTTGTAGAGCGACTCGCGACCGCTGTAGTTGACGATGTAGTGCCAGGCGCGCGAGCGCAGCGCGTAGCTGCGCCCGTACTCCGACGGCATCACGCGCGGGACCCACTGGCCTTGGCGCAGGATCATGGGGAGCAGGCTTTCGCCTTGCACGCGTTCGTCCGCGGGCAGGCCCATCAAGTCGACAATGGTCGGCACCACGTCGATGTGGCTGACCACGGTCGCGATCTTCTCGCCGTGCCCGAGCCCGGGCAGAAAGAAGATCAAAGGCACATTGGTGAGCTCGGCGTACTGGCCGAAGGCGTGGCCCATACCTCCGTGCTCGAAGAAGCCTTCGCCGTGATCGGCCAGAAACACGATAGGGGTGTTTTCTGCCAAGCCGCGCGACTTGAGGCCGTCAAGGAGGGTTCCGAAGCACCCGTCGAGGTGCTCGACCTCGCCGTCGTAGAGCCCGCGAAGCTGGTCCCAGCGCTCGGGGGTCATCTTGAGCCTGCCTTTGACGATGTCGGTCAGGACGACGCCGTCGGGGCGCTTGCCGATGGCCTCGTCGAAGGGGCCGTCGTAGTAATGCTCGGTCGTGCCCTGGTGGTAGAAGTACGGGGTGTGCGCCTCGAAGGCCACCGCCGAGACGAAGAAGCGCTTGCCCGCCTGTTTGTCGGCAAACTCGAGGATCAGCTTGACCACCGCAGAGCAGTCGCCGCCCTTGTGCTCGGCACTGGGTTGGTGGAACTCGGTCCACGCGCTGGCCGGCTTCAGGCGGTTCATGGCGAAGGGGGCGTCACCGACAAAGGCGGTGGCGATGCCATGCTTGGCCACGATGGCGCTGATCATGGGAGAGCCCGGCCGCACTTTGCTCTTGTCGCCGAGGATGCCGTGGCTGCGCGGCATCGAGCCGCTCTGGATGCTGGCGTGCGAGGGCGGCGACGAGGGTGAGGCGGCTTGGGTTGCGGTGAAGATCACGCCCTCGGACTCGGCCGCTTTGGTGAGGTTGGGAGTCGCCACGCGCGTCTTGGCGTACGTCGACAGCCGGTCGGCGCGCAGGGCATCGGCGACGAACATGATGATGTTGCGGCTCGGCTCGGGCCGCGGCTTCACTTCGGTTCTGGGCAGAAGGATGCGCGGCGAGAGCCACGCCACGTCGTTCGCCCGTCCCTCGGCAACCGCGAAGGTCAGGGCCACCAGCTTGCCGGCGAACCCGGCCAAGCTGATGCGCCGCTCGCGCAGGGTGTTTGCCTCCTGCACCTCGTTTTGCACCAGCTCGGTCGGCTTGCCTTCCACGGCGACGGCGATGTGGAGGCGCGCCCTGCTGCCGCCGGTGTTCGTGCCTACCACCAACCTGGCACCCTCCGGGATCTCGACAGGCATGGTCATGCGGGAAAAACCGGTCAGGCATTCGCGCTCTTGGCCCGAGATGAGCACCTTCGCGGCGGGGGAAGGAGACGGCCAGGCTTCCTCGGAGACAGGAGCCCGGCCGGGGACCATCTCCAAGGAGTGGAAGACGGCGCCCTTCTTCCCCGCCGTCAGCACCAGGGTGTTTTCACCTTGGACCAGGGCTTGGCCCGGTACCGCCACGGCGACCTCTTGCCAGCCGCTTCCGAGGCTCGGGGCCTTGAGCGGCTTGCCGTTCAAACGCAGGGAGAGCTTCTTCCTGGCCGAATCTCCGTGCACGCGGACCAGGAGCGTCGCCTCGCCGATGGATTGGCTCCAGGGGAAGTGCAGGGTGGCGGCGGTGGAACCCAGGCTGCGCCCTTTGTGCCCGTCGAGGTCGACGACGCCGCGCCAGGGGCGGGAGTACTGCTGGTCGTACTTGCGGAAGCCCTCGCTGGCAAAGGGAAGGAAAAGCCCCTGGCGATACAGGTGCCAGAGGGCGCGCGAGGCCACGAGATCCATCTTGGGGCCATGCTCGTCGAGGGGAGGGTAGCCTTCCGCGAGCGACTTGGTGGCGGATGGTGAGGTTCCTGCCTCGGGGCCCGTGGACGGAACGGATTGGCTCTCCGCGCTCTGCGCTCCCTTCCCTTGACAGGCGAAAAGAGCGGCGGCCAGGGCGAGCACCGCGGCGGCAACATGAACTGCGAACTTCGGCATGACCGGCTTTCTACCCTTTTCCGGAGACGGTCGCGAGCCGCCCGGACGCCCGAGGAGAGCCGTGCTGCGATCCCGAGGTTGTTGAGCCGTCGCTCGCCTGCCGCAACTCCTTGAGGTAGAGGGCGAGTGCAGAAAATCGATGACGTCGAGTTCTTCTAGCCACCGCGCGGATTTCCAAAGGAGCACTGCCATGAATTCCAGGACCACAAGCATCTCCATGATGTTTCTGTCGGCACTCTTGACCGCCGCGGCCTGCGCCGGCGGCAGCGACTCCTCGCCGAACAACACCACCCCGCCGGGTTTGCACATCAATGAAGTCATGCCCGCCAACGCGGCGACCTGCGCGGATGAGGTCGGGCAGTACGACGACTGGATCGAGATCCACAACTCCGGCGGTGCGGACATCGCGCTCAAGGGCCTGTCGGTAAGCGACGACCCCGACGTGCCGTTCAAGCGCGTGCTCGGCGAGGGACTGGTCGTGCCCGCCGGCGGCTTTCTCATCCTGTGGGCCGACGACGACACCAGCCAGGGCGAGAACCACCTGCCGTTCAAACTGTCGGCGGCCGGCGAGCAGGTCTTGCTCTACGGGCGCGACGGCGGGCTGGTCGACCAGGTCGCGTGGACAGATGCCATCAGCGACGTCTCGTTCGCGCGCCTGCCCGACGGCGCGGGCGGCTTCGCTGTCTGTGGCTCTCCCACCTGCGGCACTGCGAACGGCGGCGCGTGCACCAGCCGCGTCGACGCGGGAGGTCCGTGAGCAGTCGTGCATCCGGATGGCGTCGCCTCGTTCCGGCCTTGATGTTGATCGGAGGCGCTTGCGGGCAGGGCCAAGAGGCCGGCCGCGACCCCTCCCCCGATGCCGCGCTCGCCGCGAAGGTGTTGCGGCTTGTGTACGAGAAGAAACTCTCACGCCTCGTGCCGCTCGTTGCCAAGCACTATGAGGCCAGCGGTGTCGCTCTCGACAGCGACCGTCTATTCGTCGTCTTCGACAACATGACGGCGCTCGCGGAGGTCAGCACCGACCTCCTGGGCGCGACTGCGACGCCGGGTCTGGTCACGGAGTCGAACTGCATCCCTGCCCCTGGAAGTCGGTATCGCTTTCCGCGTGACCCGACCGGTGCCGCCAAGTACTGCACGGTCGAGGGCGCCGCTTTTCTCTCGCGCACGCAGATGGCCTTCGTTTCCGACAAAAGCGACGGTACGCTCCCATGCAGCGCCACCGACGAATCGATCCACGTCTTCGCGTTGCTGTGACCCGCGTGTGTCTTCGGACAAGGCCACACGCCGAGGCGCGATGGCCCGCACACGCTTCCCGCCGATAACCCCGCCGGCGCTTGACCGCCAAGGCCTGTCCCCCAGTGGCTGCTTCAGCCTCGATGCGAAGGCCAACGACGAGCGCAACGACGTCGCGGAAAGCTGCAGACGGAGACACCTTTGCCCGACGGGCGCTCGCACCCGACGGGACCGGCGGGTGGTGGTCGTGGTCGCTGACGTGGTCGTCCCGTGGCCGTAGACGTGGCCGTGGCCGTGGCCGAAGGGAATCGGTTACGACCACGACCTTCCGCGGCTGTCGCGGGATTACGGAGAAGAGTGATTCCTGGCTTCTCCCATCTCGTTTATCATAGGACGCTCCGAAGGGTTCGCATGTTCTCCCGCTTCGCCCGCGCGCAAGACGCATCCTCCCGCATCGTGCTCTCCGCCGCCATCGGCGGCGCGCTCCTCGTTGCCTGGGCGCTGTGGTTCTTCCTGGCCCGGGTGTCGCTCTACGAAACCAGCCGACAGGCGCGCATCGAAGTCGAAGCCGCGCCCCACGACGTGGACTCGCCCGTGGCCGGGCGGCTCCTGCGCACCAACCTCGTGCTCGACCGGCATGTCGAGGCGGGCGACGTTCTCATCGAGATGGACAGCGAATCGGCGCGGCTGGAAAGAAAGGCCGAGGAGAGCCGATTTCTGGCCATCGCCCCTCAGATCGCGGCCCTGCAGCGCGAGCTGCTTTCCGACGAGGAGGCCCTGCGCGGCGAGGATCGCGCGCTTCTCGCCGAAGTCAGCGAGGCGCGTGCCCGCCAGCGCGCCTCGGACGCCATCGCCCAGCTCAAGGCCTCCGAACGCGAACAGGTGGAAACCCTGCACAAGCAGCGCGTGGTAGCCGACGTCGAGCGCCAGCGCACCCAGGCCGACTACGAACAGAAGACCGCCGAGTCCGAGGCGGCGCGCGCCAAGGTCGGGCGTCTGGGCACCGAGGGAGTGGTCCGGCGCAGCGACCGGCGGGCCAAGATCGCGCGTCTGGAAGCCGAGATCGCCCGCCTGCAAAGCGTGCGCGCCGAGACCGAGGCGCGCATGCGCATCCTCGACCAACGCATCGACCTTTTCACGGTGCGCGCGCCGGTTTCGGGACGCATCGGCAGCACGGTCAATCTGCAGCCCGGCTCGGTGGTGGCGGCCGGCACGCGGCTGTGCACCATCGTGCCTTCGGGCGACCTGCGCGCGGTGGCGTTCTTCGACGCGGCCACCGCGGCGGGTAGGGTCAAGCCGGAGCAGCCGGCGCGCCTGCGCCTGTCGGGCTTCCCGTGGACGAAATTCGGCGTGCTGCAGGCGCATGTCGTGCGCGTGGGCACCGAGCCTCGGGAAGGTCTGATCCGCGTCGAGCTGGCCCTCGACCCCAACCAGAAGTCGCGCATTCCCGTCGAGCACGGCCTGCAGGGCAGCGCCGAGGTCGAGGTCGAGAAGGCGGCGCCGGTGGCATTGGTGCTTGACGCCGCCGGCCGCTACCTCATGAACACCGCCAACCGCAGCCCGACAGCGAAGCCATGAGCGAGCCCGAAGCGCGCAACGAAGCCGAGGACGAGGATTTCGATACCGCCCACCGGTTCTTCGTGCCCGAGACCATCCAGACCTCGGGCATGGACTGCGGCCCCGCCACCCTGAAATCGCTGCTCTCGGGCCACGGCATCAAGACCAGCTACGGCCGTCTGCGCGAAGCCTGCCACACCAGCGTGGACGGAACCTCCATCGATACCCTGGAGGAGCTGACCAACATGCTTGGCCTGCGCGCCGACCAGGAGATGATGCCGGTCGAGCACCTCCTGTCTCCCAAGTCCGACAACTTGCCCGCCCTGGTGGTCGTGAGCCTGCCCTCGGGCCTCACCCACTTCGTGGTGGCGTGGCGGATTGTCGGTCCGCTGGTGCAGGTCATGGATCCCGGCCGCGGCCGGCGCTGGATGAAGCGCTCGACCTTGGAGAGCGATCTCTACGTGCACGACTGCGACCTCCCCAAGGACGCGGTGATAGCGTGGCTCATCTCCGACTCGTTCACGGAGCCGCTGCGCCACCGTCTGCGCAAGCTGGTCGGGGGACGCGCCGCGGGGCGCGCCGTCAGCGCTGCCCTTGCGGGCGGCTGGGAGCAAGTGGCGGCGCTCGACGCGGCTGTGCGCGCCACCTCGTGCCTGGTCAAGGAAGGCGCCGCGAGCTGGCGCCAGGCGCCGCGCCTCTTCGAGCTGCTCTGGGCTACCACAACCAGCGACGAACCCCACAGCCTGGTGCCCGAGACCATGTGGACCGCGCTGCCGAGCAAGGACAGCACCCAGATTCGCATTCGCGGCGGGGTTCTGCTCAAGGTTCTGGGCAAGGGCGAGATCGCAAAGGATCTCTCCCCGGAGCTGGCGGCGGTGGTGCGCGCCGAGGAGGTGGGACCGGGTCGCCGCCTGGTCGAGCTTCTGCGGGCCGACGGCCTTTGGCGGGCCTTTCCCCTGCTCGCCGGGCTGGCCATCGCGGGCGTGGGCAGCGTGGTCGAGACCTTGCTCTTCCGCGGCGCTTTCGACATCGGCCAACGTCTGGCCGTGTTCGAGCAGCGCCTGATGGCGGCCCTGGCCCTGCTCGTGCTTCTCTCCGCCGTTCTGCTCATCGAGTGGCCGGTGGCGCGCGGGCTGTGGGATGCGGGTCGGCGTCTCGAACTTCGGTTGCGCCGGGCCTTTCTGCGCAAGCTTCCGCGGCTCGGTGATCGCTATTTCCAAAGCCGCCCTATCTCCGATATGGCGGAAAGCTCGCACCTTCTGCACTGGGTGCGCCTTCTGCCCGGACACGGGGGCCAAGTCGTGCGCTGCTTGTGCGAACTCGTCGCCATGTTGGTCGGTGTGATCTGGCTTTCTCCCCCGTCGACGCCGCTCGTGCTCCTGCTCGTCTCGTTGATGGTGGGCCTGCCGTTTCTCACCCAGCCCGTCCTCCTCGGCAAGGACCTGCGCATGCGCGGCCATGGCGGCGGGTTGGCCCGCTTCTACCTCGATGCCTTGCTGGGACTGTCGGCGATTCGCGCCCACACCGCCGAGAGCCCTCTCGCGGCGGAACACGGGTCGCGTCTGCGCGAATGGGCGCGCGCCGCCCGGGACGTGGCGCGAACCTCGGTCCTTATCGAAACCGCCTTGGCCCTCGTCGGCTTCGGGTTGGCCGCCCTCATCGTCTTTCACTACCTCGCCACCGCCGAGGGCTCGGGCTGGGCCATCCTGCTCGTGTATTGGGCGCTCATGATACCGGCCCTGGGGATGGAGCTGTCCTTTCTCGTGCAGCAGTACCCGCAACACCGCAACATAACCCTGCGCCTGCTCGAGCCCCTGGGCGCGGCCGAGGGCGCGGCGGACGAGGATCTGGAAGCGGGCGAGGACGCCGCGGACGAGCCCGCGCCTGCCATCACCTTCGACAAGGTCGATCTGCACCAGGCCGGCAATCGGGTGCTGGCGGTCGAGTCTCTCGCCATAGCCCAAGGGGAGCATGTGGCCATCGTGGGCGTGTCGGGCGCGGGCAAGTCGAGCCTCGTGGGCCTGCTTCTCGGCTGGTATCGGCCCAACTCGGGCGGGGTGCTGATCGACGGGGAGCCGCTGGCCGGAGAAGTCCTGGCCCGTCTGCGCCGGCGCACGGTGTGGGTCGACCCCACCGTGCAGCTCTGGAATCGCGCCCTGCTCGACAACCTTCGCTATGGCACCGAGGGCGAGCGGCGGCCGGTGGGCGAGGCGGTCGAGGCCGCCCAGCTCGACGAGGTGCTGGCCCGCCTGCCCATGGGGCTGCAAACCGCGGTGGGCGCGGGCGGCGCCTTGCTCTCCGGCGGGGAAGGGCAGCGGGTGCGCCTGGGGCGCGCCGTGTGCCGCGGCCCCGCCCGCCTGGTCATCCTGGACGAAGCCTTTTGCGGCCTGGAGCGTACCCGACGCAGCGCCTTGCTGCGGGCGGCGCGCGAGCGCTGGAAGGACGCCACCCTCCTTTGCATCACCCACGACATCGGGCAGACCCGCTCGTTTCATCGCGTGCTGGTCATCGAGGGCGGCCGCATCGTCGAAGACGGCGAGCCCGCCACCCTGGCCGGCCTCTCCGACTCGCGCTATGCCCAGCTCCTGGCCGCGGAAGAGCGCGCCCAGGGCCGCCTGGCCGGACCCGAGTGGCGGCGCCTGTTGGTGAGCAGCGGCTACGTCATGGACAAGAGCGCAAGCCGGGGCGAGGTGGCGTCATGAGCGACTGCCACGAGCGAATGCAGATGCGCATGGATGCCTGCTCGTGGCCGGCCGAGCTTTTGGGTCAGGCCATGGAGGCCATCGCCGAGCGCGTGATGCCGCAGAAGCGCGTGCGCCGGGTGTTCCTGGCCCCGCAGGGGATCGTCGAGGCCGCGGCCCTCGACCTCGTGCGCTGGCTTGACGACGCGAGCGCGCACCTCGGCCTCCTCCTCGAGCCCAAGGAGAGAACCGCGCTCACCGCCGGCGCCCTGCTCGCCGAGGGTGGGCCCGTGCTGGTGGTGATGCCGGCGCGGCGCAAGCGCCGCTTTCTCGTTCTCCTCGACTCGTCCCGCGACGGCCGCTCGGCGCAGGTGCTTACGCCGACGCGGGAGGCCCTCTGGGTGGCGATGGCCGAGTTGGACTCGCTCCTCGCAGGTTCGGCTGCCGTGCCCGAGCGACTGGCGGAATTCTGCCAGAAGGTCGGGCTTTCCGAGGAAGGCACCCTGGTGGCCGAGCGCCTGCTTCTGCCGCGACAGGAACGCGACGAGCTTTGCGTGGGCTTTTCCTTCGCGCCGGCGGAAACCAGCTTCTTCGCCCGCTTCGTCGAGGCCGGGGCCTTCCGCCTCTTGGCCACCACCATCGTTTTGTACCTCTTCACCTTCGCCCTCTACGCCACCTCGTGGTGGCTCATCGGCGGGGCGGCCATGGAGGGGCACCTTTCGCGCGGCTGGCTCTTGGCGTGGGCCATCACCTTGCTCAGCTTCGTGGTGTGTCGGGCGGCAGCCGTGTGGGGCGCGGGCCGCCTGGCGGTGCACGTCGGCGGCATCACCCGCGAGCGCCTTCTGGGCGGGATTCTTCGCCTCTCCCTCGACACCGTGCGCGCGCGCGGGATCGGCAGCCTGCTTGGCATCGTGCTCGACGCCGATGCCCTGGATGCGCTCGCGCGCACGGGCGGTCCGACCTTGCTCGCCGACATCGCCCAATGCGCGTGCGGCGCCATCGTGCTCTCCCTGGGCGCGGCCCCGCTCGGCCACCTCATCCTGCTCGGGCTTTGGCTGGGGGTGGCCGCCGCCCTGCTGCGGCGCCTTTACCGCCGGCTGCTCGACTGGTCCGATGCGCGCCTCGCGCTGACGGACGAAGTGGTCGAAACCATGGTCGGCTATCGCACCATGATGGCGCAGATGCCGCCCGAGAAACGCCACCTGGGCGAAGAGCGGGTGCTCGACGACTACGCCCGCAAGGAAGCCGCCATGGATCGCGAGATGGCCCGCTTGGCGGTCTTGATCCCGCGCGGCTGGCTGGTGCTGGGCATCGCGGCCTTGGTGCCGAGCTTCTGCGCGGCTCGGGTGGACTCGGCCCACGTGGCCGCCAGCCTGGGCGGGGTGATGCTCCTCTATCTCGCCTTCCGGCGCATCGCACTCGAGACCGGGCCCGGTCTGGCCGCGGCCTTCCTCGCCTGGCGGAGCACCAAGCCCGTCGCCGCCGCCGCCGCTCCGCCCGACATGCCCGCCGAGCAGGTGGCCGTGCTGCCCACCGAGATCGACGAGGCCAGCGACGGCCGGCGAGCCCTGCTCGTGGGTCGCGACGTGAGCTACTCCTACCCGGGACGGTTGGAGCCGGTCCTGCGGGGTGCGGACTTTGAAGTCCACCGCGGCGATCGCGTGCTCGTCGAGGGGCGCTCGGGGGCGGGCAAGTCCACCCTGGGCTCCATCCTGTGCGGGCTGCGCCAGCCGTCGGGTGGATTGCTCCTTCTGGGAGGGTTCGATCACCACAGCCTGCGTTCGGAGCGCTGGCGCCAGCGCGTGGCCAGCGTGCCGCAGGGACACGAGAATCACATCCTCTCGGCGCCTTTGCTCTTCAACATCGCCATGGCCCGGCGCTGGCCCCCGAGCGACGCCGACGTCAGCGAGTACCAGAGCATCTGCAGCGAGCTCGGGCTTGACGCCTTACTCTTGCGCATGCCGGCCGGAATTCAGCAGATGGTGGGCGACAGCGGCTGGCAGCTCTCGCACGGCGAGCGCGCCCGGGTGTGCGTGGCGCGCGCCTTGGCGCAGCAGGCGGACATCCGCGTGCTCGACGAGAGTTTCGCCGCCCTCGACCCTGAGACCCTCGACCGCGTCCTCGAGTGCATCCTGCGTCGCAGCCAGACCCTGCTCGTGGTTTCGCACGCCTAGAAGCCCGCGAGCTGCGCTATGGGTTGACTCTTACGCGGCGATGTAGGACAGTAGAGATCCACAAAACACGTTGAAGAGATAGATAGGAAACGAGTGTGACCGAATGGGTCTAGCCGCAGTCAAGAAAGCAGAAGTCGTCAAGAGATTCGCCCGCAGCGAGGGCGACACGGGTTCGCCGGAAGTCCAAATCGCGCTCCTGTCGGAGCGCATTTCGTATCTCACCGAGCATTTCCGGGCCCATGTCAAGGATCATCACTCGCGCCGTGGCTTGCTGATGTTGGTCAGCCAGCGACGGCGCCTGCTCGATTATCTGAAGAAGAAGGACGTCAGGCGCTATCGGGACCTGATCCAGACGCTTGGCATTCGCAAGTAGAGGCGTTCGAAGTCGCGGGCGGCGTCGTCCGCATGGTTCTAGCGAAGGCCCCGGTGCCTGCGTTCATCCTTTTTCCCGCTGACCCGGCCAGTGCTCGCCGCGGGGCGAGCAAGATGTCCGGACCCGCGAGACAAGGGACGAAGCCACAGGGGCCACGACGAAAGGAGTCAGAAAGATGTTCGTTCGTGAAGGTGTACCCCTTGGGGGCAAGGAACTGAGTATCGAGATCGGCCGCATGGCCAAGCAGGCCGACGGATCCGTGGTGGTCCGCTATGGCGATTCCATGGTGCTGGTGACCGCGGTCGCGTCGGCGGCGGTGCGAGCCGGCATCGATTTCATGCCGCTCACCGTGGACTATCTGGAAAAGACGTCCGCGGCGGGCAAGATCCCGGGCGGCTACTTCAAGCGCGAAGGCCGCTTGACCGAGGCCGAGGTGCTGACCTCGCGTCTCATCGACCGGCCGTGCCGGCCGCTCTTCCCCAAGGGCTGGCGCTTCGACACCCAACTCATCGCGACCGTGCTGTCCACCGACCGCGAGAACCTGACCGATGTGCTGGCCATGACGGGCGGCTCGGCCGCCTTGCACCTGTCCGACATTCCGTGGGCCGGGCCCTTCGCGGGTGTAAGGGTAGGGCGCGCGGGCGGCGAGTTCATCGTCAACCCCACCGTCTCCCAGCGCGAGGTCTCCGATTTGGATCTGATCGTGGCCGCCAGCCGCGACGCCATCGTCATGGTCGAGGGTGGGGCGCACGAGGTGGCGGAAGACGTCATCGTCGACGCGGTCATGTTCGCGCACAAGGCGGCACAACCGCTCATCGACCTGCAGGAGAAGCTGCGCGCCGCGGTCGGCAAGGCGAAGCGCGAGTTCGTCCCTCCGGCGACCGACCCCGCCCTGGAGGCGCGCGTGAAGGAGCTGGCGGTGGGGAAGATCGAGGCGGCCATGGCGATTCGCGAGAAACTCGAGCGCTATGCCGCCCTCGACCAGGCCGAGGCC
>Ga0172362_10002478_pt1 | contig 16031 bp, 15 predicted proteins | sample LakKivs1_kivu2a2_FD_114534 | JGI IMG/M metagenome (GOLD analysis project Ga0172362, IMG submission 114534) | Sediment microbial communities from Lake Kivu, Rwanda - Sediment s1_kivu2a2 | ecosystem: Environmental > Aquatic > Freshwater > Lake > Sediment | place: Rwanda: Western Province, Lake...
AGGGTAATAACTGCGGCACCTGAAACTATATCCTCATTCCTGAAACAGAGGGCAAGGTGGATTTCAAAAGCAGGAGCATATAAAGATACTTTCACGATAGCTCTGGCAATCGTAACATTTGTTACAATTTTACTTCAGTTATCACTTCTTGCGGCAGGTTTTTTTGATCCCGTTTTCTGGCTTGTTTACGCTGGCGTCCTTATTTTGAAATCAATACCTGATTATTTGATCTTACTGAATACAGCAGTCAGATACCGCAAAAGGAACCTCCTCCGGCTATTTATTCCTTCAGCTGTAATTTACCCGTTCTATGTTCTTGTTGTATGGTTTTATTCCTTATTCCTGAGGAAGAAGTGGTAGCTGAATTTTAACCTTTATACCCTCAAAACCGTTGCGCCTTTAATTACCCATTTCCGAGAGGAATTTGATTCTCATCAGCCGGATCTCTTCCTCTTCAAATTCACTGCCAAGCTCTTTAACGGCATCTTCAAGCGAGTCTGATTCGGCTTCTTCACGGAAGTATGAATAGATATCATGTTGTCTTTCCTCATCGATCATGGCATCTATATAATAATCGAGGTTGAGCCTGGTACCTGAATTAACTATTGTTTCAATTTCCGATATAAGCTCGTTCATTTCAAGACCTTTGGCTTCTGAAATATCTTCGAGCGGCCTTTTCATATCAATGCTCTGGATGATATAGACTTTTATACGGGATTTATTTACAACCGATTTCACGACCATATCCAGCGGCCGTATTATTTCTTTTTCCTCTACGTATTTCCTGATAATCTCCACGAATTCCGCTCCGTAGCGTTGTGCTTTTCCTGCACCGACACCAGAAATATTCTGAAGTTCATCAAGGTTCACGGGGTATTGTATGGCCATATCCTCAAGGGAGGGATCCTGGAATATCACAAACGGCGGGACATCTTTCTGCTTGGATATTTTTTTCCGCAGGTCTTTCAGTATACTGAAAAGCTCTTCATCGACAGCTGCTGTTTTCGCGCCAAAAGCGTTTTCCTCGTCAACGGTATCTGCATAGTCGTGATCTTCCGCAAGCATGAAGGATTCAGGTTTTTTCAGGAAATCATGACCTTTTTGAGTCACCTTCAGAAGTCCATAGTTCTCTATATCCTTTGTTAAAAACTTTGCTATCAGTGCCTGTCTTATGACCATATTCCAGTACTTCTCATCCTTCTCCTCTCCTATTCCGAAAAATTCCAGTTTATGGTGTTTGTATGACTTGACCGCGGAAGTTACCTTACCTGACAAAATATGTGCAATATGATCGGCCTTGAATTTTTCCTTTACGGCAAGAATTGTTTCAAGTACATTGACCACTGACTCGCTTCCTTCAAACTGTGCTTTCGGGTGCAGGCAGTTATCGCATGCTTCGCAGTTGTCCTTAGGATATTCTTCGCCAAAATAATGAAGCAGCAATCTCCTGCGGCATACCGAAGATTCAGCGTATGAAACAGTTTCGAGAAGCAACTGCTTGCCTATTTCCTGTTCGGCTATGGGTTTTCCCTGCATGAATTTCTCAAGCTTCAGAATATCATTGTAGCTGTAATAAGCTATGCAGTTCCCTTCTCCGCCATCACGTCCTGCACGGCCTGTCTCCTGGTAATAACCTTCAAGGCTTTTGGGAATATCGTAATGGATTACAAATCTTACATCAGGCTTGTCTATCCCCATGCCGAAGGCGATTGTAGCCACTATCACGTCGGCCTCTTCCATAAGGAATTTATCCTGGTTCTGTGTTCTTGTCGCGGAATCCATACCGGCATGATAAGGCAGTGCCTTAATCCCGTTCACTTTCAGCACCTCGGCCATTTCTTCAACCTTCTTGCGGCTGAGGCAGTAAATTATTCCCGATTTGCCCGGATTGTTCTTTATGTACTTGATTATCTCCTTGGTAACATCCTGCTTGGATTTTACCTCATAATACAGATTTGGCCTGTTGAATGAGGATTTGAATATGCCGGCTTCAAGAATACCCAGGTTTTTCTGGATATCATGCTGAACCTTGGGAGTTGCGGTAGCTGTGAGCGCTATTATGGGCGATCTGCCGATTGTGTCAATAATCGGCCTTATCCGCCTGTATTCAGGCCTGAAATCGTGTCCCCATTCTGATATGCAATGGGCTTCATCTACTGCATAAAATGACACCTTTACATTTTTAAGGAATTCGAGGTTCTCCTCTTTTGTAAGCGATTCAGGAGCAACATACAGCAATTTTGTCTCCCCGTTGATTACATCTTTTTTCACCCTGGCTATTTCGGTTTTAGTGAGGGATGAATTAAGGAAATGTGCCACATCATCATTGGTGCTGAAATTACGCATTGCATCAACCTGGTTTTTCATGAGCGCTATGAGCGGGGAGATCACGATAGCGGTTCCTTCGCACATCACGGCAGGCAGCTGGAAACAAAGCGATTTGCCCCCGCCTGTAGGCATAAGGACAAAAGTATCCTTCCCTGCAAGAACATTTTTGATAATCTGCTCCTGGTTTCCCTTGAAAGTATCGAAGCCGAAATATCTCTTCAGGTAATCATGTATGGTCGCATCGCTTACCATCAGTATTTCCACTGTATGTTAATCATGGGAGCTATTAAATTTCCTTCATTTTAACGGTTTATCTAAATTAATCAATTTCCTGATCAAATACCAGATAATTTAATAAAACTTTTTTTGAAAATAAACATATCATTAAACTGATATTGTTTTGAAGAATAAGATTTATCATCTTTACACGCTGAATTTTTAAAATAACCGTTATTCCTCATATGGCTCTTGACCAGAAGAAAAGCAAAAAGGGAGATGGCGAAATGTCCTTCCTTGAACACCTGGAGGAACTCAGATGGCATATTATCCGTTCCATTCTTGCAATAGTGATTCTGATGGTGGTGGCATTCCTGTTTAAGAACTTTCTGTTTGATGTTGTTATTCTCGGGCCGACACAACCCGATTTTTTCACCAACCGGACCCTGTGCCAGATCGGAAACTACATGTATACTCACTGGGACTTCGGCAAACCTGATATGCTCTGCATAAATAAAACTCCTTTCAACCTGATCAATATCAAAATGGCAGGTCAGCTGACAACACATATTGCCGTTGCAATGGTCGCAGGCGTGATACTTGCGTTTCCTGTCATAATATGGGAATTCTGGAAGTTCTTTAAGCCGGCCCTTCATCAGAATGAGGCAAAACATGCCAGGGGAGCCGTCCTTGCCACATCTCTGCTTTTCTTTACGGGAGTGCTTTTCGGATATTATGCCCTGGCACCTCTTTCAATCCATTTTCTCAGCTCCTATCAAATCAGCACCGATGTTGTTAACCAGATCAATGTGAGATCCTATATCGGAACGATTTCATCAATATGCCTGGCAACAGGATTGATCTTCGAACTGCCGATCCTGGCATTTTTCCTCACCAAGGTGGGAATTTTAACTCCGGCATTTATGAGGAAATACAGGAAGCATTCCATTGTCGTCATTGTTATAGTGGCCGCTATCATAACACCTCCTGATGTGTTTTCCCAGATGCTGGTCAGTATCCCTCTGCTGTTCCTGTATGAGATAAGTATTTTCATATCTGCCAGGATAATGAGAAAAAAGGAAAAGGAACACAACAAATTCATGAGCGAAAGCCCTGCCGGTTAACCAGATTAAACTATCCTTAAAAATCCGGAAATGAAACTGCATACCGAGAATCTTGTCAAGAAATACCGTCACAGAACAGTTGTCGATCATGTGTCCATTGAAGTGGAACAGGGAGAGATTGTAGGACTTCTCGGGCCTAACGGAGCAGGTAAAACCACCTCATTTTACATGATCGTGGGGCTTATCAGGCCAAGAGAAGGAAGAATATTCCTGGACGATGAGGAGATAACCACCCTTCCAGTTTATAAACGAGCCAGGAAGGGTATCGGATACCTTGCCCAGGAAGCCTCGGTATTCAGAAACCTCTCTGTTGAAGATAATCTTAAAGCTGTCCTGGAAATGTCCGGTTTCACCAGGCAGGAACAGAAAGACAGGGTGGAATCGCTGCTTAATGAATTCGGGCTGCAGAAAATAAGAAAAAATAAAGGCATCCAGCTTTCCGGAGGAGAGCGCAGACGGACAGAAATTGCACGCGCTCTTGCCCTGAAGCCAAAATTCATTTTGCTTGACGAACCTTTTGCGGGTGTTGACCCGATAGCCGTTGAGGACATTCAGAGTATAGTCTCGCATCTCAGAAATAAAAATATTGGCATCCTCATAACCGACCATAATGTCCATGAAACCCTGTCAATCACCGACCGGGCATACCTCCTTTTCGAAGGCAGGATACTTAAATCAGGCACAGCTTCTCAACTTGCTGAGGATGAACATGTAAGAAAAGTCTATCTCGGGAAGAACTTCGAGCTTCGCCGCTGAATCCTCCAGTTTGTTTATATTGTTATTTTCTATATTTTTGCGGGAAAATTTCCAGGCGGATGTGTCGTAATTGGTAGCCGAGCAAGACTTAGGATCTTGTGTCTTAATGACGTGGGGGTTCGAGTCCCTTCATCCGCACAAATTTGACAAACCGCCCTTAACCTCCTGAACAGTGCGTTTTGGCGGTTTTTTATATGTTATAAAACACTCAAAATATGAACATTAACAGAGAAAACATTGACGATCTGAATGCCGTCCTGAAGGTGGAAATTGTGAAGGCTGATTATTCGGAAAAAGTTGAAAGCGTACTCAGGGATTACAGGAAAAAAGCAAACATCAAAGGCTTCCGTCCGGGAATGGTGCCTATCGACCTGATACGGAAAATGTACGGCAAGGCTGTAAGGATTGATGAAATTAACAAAATAGTCAGCGAAAATATACATAAATACCTTGTCGACGAGAAACTTGAAATACTCGGAGATCCACTTCCAAAAACCGGAGACCAGGAGAATATCAATTTTGAAATCCAGGATGATTTCACATTTTCATTCGATATCGGGCTTGCACCGGCAGTCGAATTAAACATAAACAAGACGAATAAACTGGACTTATATGATATTATCATCGACGAAAAGATGAAAAACGACTATGCAGATAACTATGCAAGGCGGTTTGGCGAATTCAGAAAAAGCGATGTTACAGGAGATAAGGATATTCTCAAGGGTAAAGTAGAAGCTGTCAACGAAGATGGTCAGCCGGCTGAAAACGGTTTTTCTGCTGAAAATTCAACCCTGGCAGTAGATATCATTAAGGACAATGATATAAAAAATGAATTCACAGGCAAAAAGGAAAATGATTCGGTAATCTTCGATATCAGGAAAGCTTTCCCAAACAATAATGAAATAGCCGGACTCCTCCAGAAGAAAAGAGAGGAGGTTGAAAATCTCGAAGGCAGCTTCAGGTTTACAATTACTGAAATATCAAGGTTTTATCCTGCCGAGCTCAATGCAGAACTCTTCAACAGGATCTATGGAGAAGGTGTGGTGAATACTGAAGAGGAATTCATGAAAAAAATTGAAGAAGAGATTTCCGCAAGTCTTAAAAAGGAAACAGAATTTAAGCTTAAACAGGATCTCAGGAAACTGACAATAGAAAAAACAGCTATTCCACTTCCAGAAGAATTCCTGAAGAAATGGCTTCTCAGGGTAAATGAAAATACATACGGCGAGCAGATTGAGAAAGAATTTGACAGTTTCCGCGACGATCTCAAATGGCAGCTCATCAAGAACAAGGTCGCCAGGGATAAGGAAATAAAGATTACTGAAGAAGATCTTCTTAAAGAAGCTGAAAACATAACAAGGTACCAGTTCCGGCAATACGGTCTCTTCTATGCTACCGATGAACAGATCTCAAACTATGCCAGGGAAACACTTAAAAAAGAAGAAGATGCAAAAAGGATTGCTGATAAGATCCTAGAAGACAAGGTCCTGGATAATCTTAAGGAGCTTGTGAAACTTGAAGAAAAGAAAGTGACTGCAGAGGAATTCAACAGGCTTTTTGAATAGAAATCGGCATTTCAGGGCATAATTTTGAATTTTTGTATCTTTGTTTCTAATTTAAATATCATAAAATGAGCAATCTTGATGATTTTGGGAAATACGCACGGAGCAATTACGGAATCAGCAGCATGACCCTGAACCGCTATAAATCAATCTGGAGCAGTTATATATCACCAACAATTATTGAGGAAAGACAGTTGAATGTTGCCTCCATGGACGTTTTCTCGAGACTGATGATGGACAGGATAATCTTCCTTGGCCTGCCAATCGACGATTATGTCGCAAACATAATCCAGGCACAGTTGCTGTACCTCGATTCATCCGATCCCGGAAAGGATATTCAGATCTATTTCAATACTCCTGGCGGATCGGTTAATGCAGGTCTCGGGATCTATGACACGATGCAGTACATATCTGCCGACATCGCTACTATCTGCACCGGAATGGCAGCATCGATGGCCGCTGTCCTGCTTACTGCAGGTAAAAAAGGTAAAAGATCGGCTCTTAAGCATTCAAGGATCATGATCCACCAGCCGATGGGCGGCGTTGAAGGACAGGCTTCAGATATTGAAATCCAGGCTCGCGAGATACTTAAACTTAAAAGAGAGCTTTACGAAATACTGGCATTCCACACCGGGAATCCTGTCGATAAGGTTGAAAAAGACTCTGACAGGGATCACTGGATGACATCCCAGGAAGCAAAAGACTACGGGATGATCGATGAAATTCTTCAGAAAAACGATCATTGATGCAAAATGGATAAGTGCTCATTCTGCGGAAGGACAAAGAAGGAAGCCAATATGCTGATAGCCGGACTTGAAGGTCATATATGCGATCATTGCATTGAACAGGCATACAGCATTATGAACGAAGAGCTTGGCAAGAAAAAGACCGTTTCCTTCGATACAATCAACCTTCTTAAACCAGCAGAAATAAAGAAATTCCTCGATCAGTACGTAATCGGACAGGACATGGCCAAAAAGGTTATATCGGTTGCCGTTTATAACCATTACAAGAGGCTTATGCAGAAACCTGATAACGAGGATGTTGAAATTGAGAAATCAAATATTATACTTGTTGGGGAGACCGGTACCGGTAAAACTCTCCTTGCCAGAACCGTAGCGAGAATGCTTCATGTTCCATTCGCCATAGTTGACGCAACGGTCCTGACTGAAGCAGGGTATGTCGGTGAAGATATTGAAAGCCTTCTTACGCGCCTGCTTCAGAATGCAGATTATGATGTAAGAGCTGCTGAAAAGGGAATTGTATTTATTGACGAGATCGATAAGATTGCGAGAAAAGAGGGTGATAATCCTTCAATTACCCGCGATGTTTCGGGGGAAGGCGTTCAGCAGGGGCTGCTTAAACTGCTCGAAGGATCAATCGTAAATGTACCGCCGCAGGGAGGACGTAAACACCCTGAACAGAAAATGATCCCCGTGGATACCAAAAATATACTTTTTGTCTGCGGAGGTGCATTCGTGGGCATCGAAAAGAAAATTGCAGGCAGGCTCAACACCCAGATTGTCGGTTACGGTGCATCAAAAGTCAGGGAAAAGGTTGATAAGGATAACCTCCTTAAATATATTGCCCCCCAGGATCTGAGAGCCTATGGTATGATACCGGAAATAATCGGACGTCTTCCGGTAGTTACCCATCTTGAACCTCTTGACAAAAAAGCTCTCAGGGCTATACTCACTGAACCTAAAAACGCGCTTGTGAAGCAATATATCAAGCTGTTTAAAATGGATAATATTGAACTGACTTTTGCAGATGGTGTGCTAGATTTCATCGTTGATAAGGCTGTCGAGTTCAAGCTGGGTGCCCGGGGTCTCAGATCAATCTGCGAAGCAATAATGCTTGATGCAATGTTCGAGATGCCTTCTATCGGTAAAGATGAGCTTACGATTACCATTGACTACGCCAGCCGTAAGCTCGAAAGGATCGACATGAAGGTGCTTAAAGCATCATGAGGAATTTCGGATTGCAGATTGCGGATTTAAATTCAAATCCGCAATCTGCAATCCGAAATCCGTAATCAGATCAGTTTCCCATCAGCCTGTGCCTGTACCTGAGAGTAATCTCCCTGGTTTCATCCCCCCTGGTTACCGTGGCCAAAGCATCGCATTCCCCTGTTCCGTAATTAAGTTCAACAGGATCTGTACCTGCCCTTTCTATCCTCACAACTCCGCTCACTATGAATTTGCACACCCGTTTCCAGTGCAAGGCCGTTGTAATTGTGTTGATATAGGCCACACCGTTTATATTTATACCATTGGCTGTCCCGGTAACGAGACACTCGTCATCCCATATTGTCTTTGTCTGAAGGCCGGCGATCCATTCCCTCTGGTGAGTAAAAGACCTCTGAATTGTTTTTCCGTCAGGCAGAGTCAGCTTGCCGTCTGTCAGAGTTACCGCAAATACGAGATGCTGGTCGTTATTCAATCCCATGTTTTCAATAACCTTAGTCCCTTCAACCCTGATCCCGTTAAACATAAAGTTCTCAAAAGTCACTGTTTTCTTTGATCCGGTTGTCATCCTCGGCCCTGATACAGTAATTATTATCTTGCCTGAACGGGTTTGTTCAAAAAAGCCTGTACAGCCTGTTCCATAATCAATTGTTATTGTTTTTGGCCAGACCGCGTCGGAAGGACGGGTGAATGTGACTATTGGGCATGAGTCGGATATCACAACGTCCATTCCCGATTTTGCAGCATCCCCTTTCTGGAATCCGCTTAACATTATGTCCGCGTTATCAACAGTGCTGAAAATGTCCTCAAAAACAGCATCGCTCACAGCATCATCATCAGCCAGATCTATGCTTGTCTGGTCAAGTGGTGCATCCTTGGTGCACGACTGGACAGTAAAAAATGCGATGGCTGTAATCATAAGAAAAATTCTTGTTTTCATAAGTATTATTTTTAAAGATTATTTCCTGTTAACAATCATTTAGATAAAAACCAGGCTGAAAGGTTTAACCGCATTTGATAAAAAAAGTGAAGATCTAATGTTAAAGTACAAGAAATCAACTTTTTGGGGTGGCTCAACGGATTTTTGTGACGGTATCTTTTATTTTACGTGTGTCTTTCTCTTATATATTACATAGGTATATGGAGGAACGTCATTTATTTCTTCTGCATGTTCCTCTTTATCAATAGGTTCCCATATTTCCGAATCAATCTCCGGGAAAAAAATGTCGGCCGGTGCTATTTTATGCACGTGAGTTATATATAACCTGCCGGCAAGAGGCATGAATTGCCTGTATATGCTGCCCCCTCCGATAATGAAGACCTCTTCATCTTTTTCGCATTTGTTAATAGCGTCATCAATTGAATATGCAGTTACGGAACAGTTAAAACACTCTCCCGGCCTGTCAGTAATCACAATGTTTTTCCTCCCCGGAAGGGGTCTCCTGGGAAGAGACTCCCATGTTCTCTTTCCCATTATGACTGTTTTCCCATATGTCAGCCTTTTAAATCTTTTGAGATCTTCAGGAATATGCCAGAGGAGATCGTTGTTTTTGCCGATTCCACCGTCATCTGAGATTGCGGCTATAATTGATATCATAATCCTTCTTTTATATTGAAATATCTCCTTTTATATGAGGATGAGCAGTATAATCCGACAGGGAGAAATCCTCGTACCTGAATTTGAAAATGTCTTTCACTTCCGGGTTTAATGTCATGACAGGCAATTTGTACGGTTTTCTGGTAAGCTGAAGTTTAACCTGTTCTATATGGTTGAGATAAATATGTGCATCGCCAAGAGTATGAATGAATTCCCCAGGTTTAAGATCTGTTGCCCTGGCCATCATCAGAGTCAGGAGAGCATAAGATGCAATATTGAAGGGGATCCCTATGAAAATGTCGCAGCTTCTCTGGTACAGCTGGCATGATAATCTACCGCCTGCTACATAGAACTGAAATAAAATGTGGCATGGCGGAAGGGCCATTTTATGTAGCTCTCCGACATTCCAGGCGCTTACAATAAGCCTTCGTGAATCAGGATTCTCCCTTATTGTCCGGATAACCTCAGCCAGCTGGTCAATCTTTCTTCCATCGGCAACAGGCCAGGAACGCCACTGACAGCCGTACACGGGGCCGAGATTACCATCCTTGTCGGCCCACTCGTCCCAGATACTTACACCATTGTCATTGAGGTATTTGATATTGGTGTCACCTGAAATGAACCAGAGCAGTTCATGAATTATTGATTTAAGATGAAGTTTCTTCGTTGTCAGCAGAGGGAATCCTTCTTCAAGGTTGAACCGCATCTGATATCCAAAAACACTTATTGTTCCAGTCCCTGTCCTGTCGCTCTTCCCGGTGCCATTCTTCAATACATTATCGAGAAGCTCAAGATATTGCTTCATCCTATTTGCTCTTTTTCTTCCTCTTTTCAATTTCATCCCTGATCGCGGCAGCCCTTTCGTAGTCTTCTGCCTTGACTGCTTCATCAATCATTTTGAAAAGTTCTTCATCGGTGTAAACACCATATTTCTCATCAGCTTCATACTGTGTATCCTGCTCGCCTGTTGATGGCGACTCCGTCTCTGTCGGACTATTGGTCAGCTGTGCTTTCTCAAGAATATCTTCACTGATATAGATCGGGCAACCGAATCTCAGTGCAATTGCCACTGCATCAGAGGTACGGCTGTCAATCGAGTATTCATTTTCACCATTGTTACATACGAGCCTTGAAAAAAACACTCCCTCTTCCAGCTTATGAATCATGACTTCGCTTATTGTAATATTAAACTGCTCCGCCAGTTTTTTAAACAGATCATGTGTAAGCGGTCTGGGGGGCTCAAGATTTTCCAGCTTGATCACTATTGCCTGAGCCTCAAATCCGCCGATGATTACCGGAATTCTCCTGCCACCATTCTCCTCGATCAGTAACAGGGTATACGCACCAGACTGTGTCTGGCTGTATGATATCCCCATTACTTTAAGCTTAACTCTTTTCATATCAACAAAATACACAAATCCAACATTATCCCCGCGTAATCAATTCAGACAAATATAAAGATAATAGAAGTAAGGGAATGGTCATATGAATTCTTTTATAAATAAAATGCCCTTTTACTTCTGATTATACTATTCTCATTATTAACAACATTTAATACTTATAATTATTGCTTCGTAACGTATGGCAATGATAAAAATAAAAGGGTTTGGTTTGAAAATTATCAATTTTGTATATCTTTGCAGTCCGAATTTGAAATAATCCGCCGGGGCTCATGGAAGATATAGGGAAAACAGAGACTATACGCCTCACGGAGTAACGCAATAAAAATTAACAATGTACGCGATCGTTGAAATTGCAGGCCAGCAGTTTAAAGTAGAAGAAGGGAAGAAGATTTTCGTTAACCGTCTTCAAGCCGAAGAAGGCAAAAAGCTGGAATTCAACCAGGTTCTTTTACTGGATGATGAAGGTAAAATAACTATCGGTGAACCTTTAATAAAAGACGCTTTTGTTGAGGGAAAAGTCCTGTCGCACCCAAGGGGTGATAAAGTGATTGTTTTCAAGAAAAAAAGAAAAAAAGGCTACAGGGTGAAGAACGGACATCGTCAGAATTTAACACAGGTTGAAATAATAAGCATTAACGGAAAGAGCAGTCCGAAAAAGCATGCCGTTAAAAAGGAAACGGCTCCAGTAACTGAGGAGCATTTGAAAGAGGAAAAGAAGGCTGAGCCGAAAAAACATGCAGCCAGGAAACCGGCTGCTGAATCCAGGCAGGCTGAAGAGAAAAAACCGACTGAGAAGAAATCTGCCGGTAAAAAATCAGAGACAAAAAAGTCCGGTAAATAAACTGATCATCGCGAAAGTCATTTAAATAACCCAGATTATGGCACACAAGAAAGGAGCAGGAAGTTCACGCAATGGCCGCGACTCGGAAAGCAAACGGCTGGGCGTGAAATTATTCGGAGGCCAGAATGTTAAGGCAGGCAATATAATCGCCCGCCAGAGAGGCACAAAACATAATCCCGGACTCAATGTGGGTCTTGGAAAAGATCATACACTTTTTGCCCTCACCGACGGAGAGGTTGAATTCAAAAAGAAAAAAAATAACAGGATATATGTTTCTGTAAAACCTGTGATCAGTTAAACAGGATTTCCGGAATATTTTTAACTCCTGTTCTTTTCACAGGCAGAAAGGCAATTTCGGCAGTTTTTTATAATTTTACGCAGGCTGGCTAAAGCCTGCTTTTTATTTTTATCCTCTTTATATGCTTACAATTAATCTTATACGCGAAAAGAAAGATTTCATAATCGGGCGCCTTAAAGTAAAGAACTTTGATGCTGCAGAAATAGTCGAAAAGATCCTTGCTGCAGATTTGTTACGCCGGGAAATACAAACCAGGACAGATGCGTTGCAGGGAGAAATGAACCGTATCTCAAAAGATATCGGTACCATGCTTAAAGAAGGCCGAAAAGCTGAGGCAGAAGCTGCAAAGGAGAAAACTTATAAGCTCAAGGAAGAGATAAAATCCCTTTCAGCGAAAACAGGTCCTCTCGAGGATGAACTTAAGAATGAGATAATCCGCCTCCCCAATCTCCCTCACCAATCAGTAGTCCCCGGTCATGGAGCTGATGACAATGTAAAAGTCAGGGATGGAGGCGATATGCCTTCTATAACCGAAGACGCTATGCCACACTGGGACCTTATAAAAAAATATGACATCATTGATTTCGATCTTGGCACTAAACTTACCGGTGCAGGTTTCCCGGTTTATAAAGGGAAAGGTGCCAGACTTGAAAGGGCGCTTATCAGCTTTTTTCTCGATGAGGCCGTTAAAGCAGGCTATACTGAGGTTATGCCCCCGATCATAGTCAATGAGGATTCGGGCTTTGGAACCGGACAACTGCCTGATAAAGAAGGACAAATGTATAATATCCCCCTTGATAATTTTTACCTCATACCCACGGCAGAGGTGCCTGTGACAAATATTTACAGGGATGTAATCCTCAGCGAGGATGATCTGCCGGTAAAAAATGTAGCATATACCCCGTGTTTCAGACGTGAAGCAGGTTCATGGGGCGCCCATGTCAGGGGCCTTAACAGACTCCACCAGTTCGACAAGGTTGAAATTGTCCGGATAGCTCATCCCGATCATTCTTATGAGTCGCTTGAGGAAATGGCCGGTCATGTTGAGGGACTCATATCAAAACTTGGACTTCCCTACAGAATAATGAGGCTTTGCGGCGGTGATATGTCATTCACATCAGCTCTTACATACGATTTTGAAGTTTGGTCGGCTGCACAGAAAAAATGGCTTGAGGTAAGCTCAACATCAAACTTCGAATCATTCCAGGCTAACAGGCTGAAATGCAGGTTCAGGGAAAAAAGCACCAGAAAGGTAAGGCTTGCACATACTCTTAATGGAAGCGCCCTTGCCCTGCCAAGAATAGTTGCAGCCATTCTGGAGAACAACCAGACAGAAAAAGGAATTAAAATGCCTGAAGTGATTGTACCATATACCGGATTTGAGATTATTGACTAAACCCCCTGCCCCTCTGAGGGGGGGTTAAACCCATTACTAATTTAAAATCTGGAAGGGTTTATAGCCCCCCTTCAGGGGGGTTGGGGGGTAATAAGAATTATGACAAAAACACGTCAGGCATACATCTACGCCCTCCTGGCTATCTTCTTCTGGTCGACGATACCGACTGCTTTCAAGATATGCCTGAATGAACTGGAAGTTCTTCCCATGCTGACTTTTGCATCAGTAACTTCAGCATTTGCATTATTCATTCTTCTATCAGGCGGAAGAAAACTTGCTCTCCTCAGAAATCTGTCAGGAAAAGAACTGATTAATTCTGCAATCCTCGGACTTATAAATCCTTTCCTTTATTACCTGATACTTCTTAAAGCTTACCAGCTTCTGCCTGCCCAGGTGGCCCAGCCTTTGAACATGATCTGGCCGATTATTCTTGTATTCCTGTCTGTGCCCCTTCTCCGGCAAAAAATAGGGCCCAGAAGCTTTATTGCCCTTTTTATCAGTTTTGCGGGTGTGTATGTCATCTCCTCAAGGGGAAGTCTCTTCAATCCTGGACATTCAGATATGAGAGGAGTATTTCTTGCGACAGGCAGCTCTGTATTCTGGGCATTTTATTTCATCCTTAATGTCAGGGATAAGAGAGATGAAGCGGTCAAACTGTTTCTTAATTTCCTGTTCGGATCAATATATCTGCTGATCTCTATGGCAGTGACCGGCTCCTGGCAATCTGTTACTCTGAACACAAAGGGCTTATTATCTGCTGTTTATATAGGATGTTTTGAAATGGGTATCACTTTCTTCTTCTGGCTGAAAGCTCTTCAGACGGCCGATTCAACAGACAAAATAAGTAACCTTGTATATATTGCACCGTTTCTTTCACTCATTTTTGTACACTTAATTCTTCGCGAACCCGTTTATTACACGACACCAGCAGGATTAGTACTGATCATAGCCGGGATTTTAGTTCAGAACAGTAAATCTGCAGGGAGTTAATTAGTATCTTTGAAATCCGGAACGATATAATTTTATAGTAAATTAATATGCGTGGCAGGTCCGCTATACTCCTGATAATTTTCTTCTCTGTCTTCACTTCCTGTAAAAAGGATCCTGTGATAACCGAGGTAACTCCGGCAATGGCTAGGGATACCTTATACTATATTATGAAACAATGGTACTACTGGTACGATAAAATGCCCTCGGTAACAAAGGAAAACTATGAAGATCCGTATTTACTCCTGGAAGCATTAAGATATAAGACGTATGACAGGTGGAGCTTTGTGGCAGACTATGATGAATTCCTGGCTGAGATTGAGGGAACATTTGTAGGCCATGGTTTCAGAATAGGAGTGGATAAAGACCAGAATGCAAGAATTGCAATGATCTTCAATAAATCACCTCTTTATTCTGAGGGAGTGAGGAGGGGATGGATCGTAAAAAAAATAAATGATGTTGATATCGCACCTATTCTGATTGCCGGGGACGGTACTGCCTATTCAAATCTTATCGGTCCCGCTACTGCAGGAGTTACAAATACTTTTCTTTTCCAGCGACCTGACGGATCGGAAGTAACAATTTCATCGACAAAAAAGAGCTTCACAATCAATTCAGTTATAATGTATGATACTCTCCATCTTTCCACAGGGATTACAGGACATATGGTGCTTGAATCATTCATTAATCCTACTCCTGACGAGCTAAAGACTGCTTTCGCCTTTTTTCAATCCTGCAATGTTACCAGCTTTATACTTGACCTGAGATATAATACCGGAGGATTTCTGTCAGGAGCTCAGAGCCTTGCAAGCTATTTAGCCGGGAACAATCTTGCATCACAAGTATTTGCTAAACTCCAGTATAACAATAAAAATCAGAATTCAAATTACAGTTTTACATATAAAACGACTTCATACGGGCTGAACCTTCCAAAGGTTATTGTAATTACCACCAGATCCACAGCCTCCGCGAGTGAAGCTGTGATCAATGGTTTGAGGAGTTTCCTGGATGTTATATGTATCGGTGATACAACTAATGGCAAACCCACAGGCATGAACGGATGGCCCTGTGCAAAAAAGTACTATTTCTGGCCAGTAACCTTTAAAATTGTGAATGCTTCGGATGAGGGCGACTACTTCGATGGTTTTGCACCGGATCAACTGGCAACTGACGATATTACGCATGATTTTAACGACCGTAATGAACGATGCCTGAAGCAGGCAATCAGTTACCTCCAGACCGGGGCATTTACAGGTAAAGGAACTGAAGGATTCGTGCACTCGGTCCAGATCAGTGAGAAGCCTGCCTGGATGTCTAATGCATTCGGAACAGTTGTAAGAGAATACCAGAGAATTGAAGAGTAAGCAAAAAGAACGGATTATTCTGGGGATCGATCCCGGGACCAGTATAACAGGCTACGGGGTGATCAGAGTTTCAGGTTCCGGACCCGAGCTTGTAACGATCGGATTCATCGATCTCTCAATATACAGGGAGCATTATTTTAAACACAAGCATATTTTCGACAGGACAACAGCTATTATTGATGAATATCATCC
>Ga0172362_10002479_pt1 | contig 16029 bp, 16 predicted proteins | sample LakKivs1_kivu2a2_FD_114534 | JGI IMG/M metagenome (GOLD analysis project Ga0172362, IMG submission 114534) | Sediment microbial communities from Lake Kivu, Rwanda - Sediment s1_kivu2a2 | ecosystem: Environmental > Aquatic > Freshwater > Lake > Sediment | place: Rwanda: Western Province, Lake...
AGTGACATGATGGTGTCCCTTGAGGCCTTCGACAGGGAAATCGACAAGAGGAGACTGGTGGGACCAACTCAGGAAGCCGCCTCTATCGTCTCTGAGGCCAGAGAGCGAGTCAGTAATGTTGGGCTGACAATAGACCTAAGTCACCTCCCTCTGCTCAACGAATCGGCTGCGACCTCGCTTGAGGCAGCAAAAGGTGTTCTCGTGCATTCGCACATAGGCAACTGCATGCCTTACGCCGACAGCCACCCCCCATTCGCAGTGCCCGGTGGTTGCAATGGAGTGAGGGAGCTGAGAGGATTCCTGATGGCCTTGAAATCCATCGGTTACTTCAGCAGACCTTGTCCCATCGTGAGCTTCGAGGTCAAGCCAACCCGAGTCGGAGAATCAGAATCCCTAATAGCTCAATCCAAGAGCGTGCTAGTGGAGGCTATGAGTGGGTTTACATGAGTTCACACAGATACAAGGTCTACGTTACCAGGCTGATACCAGAAAAAGGATTGGGGCTTCTCAGAGGACGCGTTGAATTGGACGTGCATCAAGGTGAACTTCCACCAACTCATGATGCCCTGATCCGGCACGCTCGCGACAAAGATGGACTGCTATCCTTGCTCACTGACAAGATCGACGCCGGATTGATGGCCAACTGTCCAAACCTGAGGGTTATCAGCAATTACGCCGTTGGTTTCGACAACATAGACGTCGAAGCCGCGACCAAGAGAGGGATCGTTGTGACCAACACGCCTGGAGTGCTCACCGAGACTGTAGCCGACTTCGCCTGGGCCCTTCTGATGGCATCAGCTAGGAGGGTCGTCGAGGCGGACAGATTTACGAGGGCAGGGCGATGGAAGACCTGGGGGCCAACTCTTTTGTGCGGTACGGATGTCTTCGGCAAAACTCTGGGGATAATAGGAGCGGGTCGCATCGGTTCCTCTGTGGCTAGGAGGGCTGCCGGATTCAACATGCATGTCCTCTACACCGACGTGGCTAAGAAGGAGGAGCTTGAGAAGGAGATCGGGGCCAGATTTGTGGGACTAGAGGAGCTGCTTGCGGAGTCCGATTTCGTCAGCCTGCATGTTTCATTGGCTGACAAGACGCATCACTTGATAGGGGAGAGGGAGTTGAAGAAGATGAAGCCAACAGCGGTGTTGATCAACACTTCAAGGGGTCCGGTAGTGGATCAAGAGGCCCTCTATCACGCTTTGAAATCGAAAGTCATAGGTGGAGCTGCGCTTGATGTCTTTGAGGAAGAACCCATCCGAGCTTCAAATCGATTGCTGAAGCTTGACACTGTTGTAGTCGCTCCCCACATATCCAGCGCGAGCATAGAGACGAGAGAGAAAATGGCCGTCATGGCGGCTCAAGGCCTGCTCGACGCTCTCTCTGGAAACGAGCCAAAGTTCATCGTCAATCCTGAGGTATGGCAGTCTAGAAAAGGGTGAGCAGACGACCCCAAGGTCACATACCTCGCTGGAAGGATAGGCTGTTCGTCAGCCAGAGCTTGGGAGCCTATCAGAGCGGGAGGTAGTCAGCCCCCTCCCACCAAAGGGAAGATCGCTAACGTGTCACCGTCCTTCACTTTCACATCAGGCCCGACCACATTCTGATTCAGAGCGTTGATAGCATCAGTCATTGACCCTAGCTTTGGGTGCTTTGCGAGAATGACATCGACGACATCCCTCACGGTTGAGTCCTCCTTGGCCTCCACTGTCTCTTGGGCCACTCCGACCGTCTCCCTGTAAGAGGCAAAGAACTTCACGAGCACCTTCATCGTTGGACGATCTCTCAATGGGGGCTCACGTTTATATGAATTGCCTCATCGTATCGGGTAGGACTGAGGTAAGAGCAGTTATCGGTGGCTCAGAAAACGATGGCTGGGTGGATGGGCAAGATCTTGGATGTTGACTTATCGAGTTCAAAGATTCGCGTGGCAGAACTGGACGAGCAAGCTAGGGACAAGTTCGTCGGGGGTAGAGGGCTCGGTGCCAAGATAGTGTACGACAACGTCCAACCTGGGACTGATCCCCTCAGCGCTGCGAATGTCCTAGTGTTCTCAGTTGGTCCGCTCACAGGCACGGCTGCCCCGACTTCGGGCAGGTATTCAGTGTCAACGAAGTCACCGCTGACGGGGACTATCTTGGATGCGAACTCGGGGGGCTTCTTCGGGCCAAAGTTCAAGTCATGTGGCATAGATGCCTTGGTCATCAGGGGCGCGGCCAATAGCCCGGTCCTCATCAGTCTGAATGAAAGGAATGCGGAGATACTTGACGCGTCGGAATACTGGGGCAAGGGGGTGTTCGATACCACGACGATGGTGAACGAGAAGTTTGGAAAGGCTGCCGAGGCGGCCTGCATAGGCCCAGCTGGCGAAAACCTTGTCAGGATGGCGGCGATAATGAACGACCGCCACAGGGCAGCCGCCAGGGGAGGCGTCGGAGCGGTAATGGGATCCAAGAAGCTGAAGGCCGTGCTTGCGGCTGGTAGCATGAGGGTCGAAGTTGCCGATAGGGAGAAGTTCCTGTTTGTCGTCAAGGAGTCGAACAGGGTATTCGACATGCATCCCATAACCAGCAAGGCTCTGCCTAGGTTCGGGACAGCTGTTCTAGTCAACTTGATGAACGAGCTCGGGCTGCTTCCTGCCGAGAACTTCAGGTCCACATTTCATTCAGAGGCTGAGAATCTTTCCGGCGAGGCTCTCACGAAGAGCATACTTGTCCGCCGCAAGGGATGCTTTGGGTGTAAGATCCAGTGCGGCAGGTCCACGAAGGTGGGCAATGTCGAGGGTGAGGGCCCTGAATTCGAAACCCTGTTCGCGCTCGGTTCCTGTTGCTCAGTATGGGACCTAGAGAAGGTGACCCTAGCCAACTACGCCTGCAACGACTTGGGACTTGACACGATCTCGATGGGTGTCACCATAGCCTGTGCCATGGAGCTGAGCGAGAAGGGGGCGTTGCCAGAGAAGGTGAGTTGGGGCGACGGTGACAAGATGTTGGAATTGGTGAGAAAGGCCGCCTTCAGAGAGGGCCTCGGTAACGACCTGGCGGAGGGTTCAATGAGATTGGCCTCGAAGTGCGGGCTCCCACAAGTGGCGATGCACAGCAAGGGGCTCGAACTGCCTGCTTACGACCCCAGAGGGGCGAAGGGTCAGGGGCTCGCCTATGCGACGAGCAACAGGGGCGGCTGCCACTTGAGATCTTACATGATCAGTCTCGAGATTTTGGGAATCCCTAGGAGGATAGATCGATTCTCCACGACGAACAAGGCTGGGCTAGTCATATCGCAGCAGAACCTCTACGCTGGGATGGACACGCTCGTAGCCTGCAGGTTCACCGGCTATGGGCTTGATGAGGACTACTACTCAAGGATGCTGACCGCAGCGACAGGGGCGGCGTACACCGGCGAGGATCTCATGCTCGTAGGCGAGAGGATCTGGAACCTCGAGAGGCTCTTCAACGTCCGGGAAGGGTTCGGAAGGAAGGACGACACTCTTCCTGATAGGTTTTTGAAGGAACCCTTGTCAACAGGACCGACGAGGGGACAAGTGGTGGAGCTAGAGCCGATGCTAAACGAATATTACAAGTTCAGGGGGTGGGACCACGAAGGGCGACCCACGGAGAGGACGCTTGAGAGGCTTGGACTCGGAAGCTAAGAGCGAGATCTGGAAGGAGATTGCCAAGTATGGCAAGAAGCTACATGACAAGGGCTACATGGTGAGCCACAGCGGCAACCTAAGCATAAGGGGTGGAGACAAAATATACATCAAGAGGAGGGGGGCTGCCGCGGACGAGATAGGTCCCGAGGATGTGATCGAGGCGGACCTTTTCGAGGAGGACAGCTCAATCATACTGAGTTCCACAGAGACTATGGTTCACAAGGCGGTGTACTTGGGTACCTCGGCTCTCGCGGTCATTCACGCGCATCCTCCCTACTGTATCACCTGTTCCCTGATCTTCGACGAGATCATACCCATGGATGCCGAGGGGGACTACGTTCTGAGGAAGATACCAGTCCTTGTCGTCAACGAGGTAAGCGGCTCGAAGGATCTTGAAAATGCTGTCTCGTCCGCGCTCAAGGAGTACAAGGGCGTGGTCGTTAGGGGTCACGGCACGTTCGCAGCCGCGAAGCTCATGGAGGAGGCATATCACATCACCTGCATGATGGAGGCGGCGTCTCAGATCAGATACTTGGTCCACCTATCAGGCCTGAAGCCCAAGAGGGACAAGACCGCAGAGTTCACCAAATGGTAAGCTCGAGGTCTTTGAGCTCACAGCGGAATGGTCGATGGTCCGTCAGGAAGGAGTGTGATCTTGCCCTTCGGCTTGAGGTTGAACGCCTCTTCAAGGCCCTCCCTCAGGGACTTGGCATGGACCATGTGCATCGACTCCACTGTCTTTCTGTTGACTCCTCTCGAAACGACGATGACACTGTACTTCTCGAGCACTTTCGCCAGAATCTGAGCTTCCCATTGTGCCTCCTCCCAGATCTCCCCTGCCCTGAGTCTGCGCAGAAACTCGGCTGGACTGTTCGCCGAACTGATCATCCTGCTGAACCCCTCGTGACCGATTCCATCTATGCACTCCCCACAGGCAACTATCACTCCTCCCTCAACGGCCGTCAAGGCGCCGTTTGATATGCCCTTGACGAGTTGGTATAGGTTCCTGTCGAGCGGGTAGCCGCCGTTTGAAGTGATGACGATATCCCCGCGAACCGGGGAAACCCTACAGCAACTCAGGGAGAATTTCCTTCCCTCCGCATGAGCTGATGAGAGATCACCTGCGAACGCGGAGACGATCCCCTTGTTCTTGTCCAGAACGACGTTCAGTATGAACCTGAGGTTAACCTTCTTCGCGGCCTCGCTGATTTCCTCGTGGATCGGATTCCCGGTCACTATGCCAGTCCTTGAGTTCGGGTTGTCTATGTTCTTCGGAGAATGATTGTTCATAATGGTCTCTGCACCCGAGGCCCCCGGGAGGACGCTCTTTGGCCCGCCTGTAAATCCCGCGAAGAAGTGCCCCTCTATGAAGCCTTCGGCCAATATGAGGTCTGCCTTGCTCAGAAATGCGTTTGCTCGAAGTTCGTTCCCTGTTGACATCGTGCCGAAGCTGACCAGCGAATCAGCGTTCTTTGCGTCATGAATCCCGATCTCGTCGACCTCATCAACGGCCTCCCCGTACTTCTCCCTAAGTCCGGCTCCGTTGGGGGACCACACGTGCAACCCAGTACCAACCAGGAGGGAAATCGAGGAGTCTGGCGCAGATTTCCGCACCTCACTCACAAGGATCGGGAGGGTTATGCTGCTCGGAACTGGCCTAGTGTTATCGCTTGTCAGGATGACAACATTCCTTGCGTTGAGTGCGAGCTGTGAGACCAAGGGCGAGTTCACCGGGTGGGCCAAGGCTTGAGATATGTAGTGAGCTTGGTCGGAATCAGCTGGGGGCCACGAAGGCTCCAGAGAAGCTTGGATCCTCTCGTCGTCAACTTCGACGGATTCAATGCCCTTCCCAAACGGGATTTTGACGAGCATCCGTTTCACGCGTCTCTGTGCGGCTTATATTGCTTCTATCGAATTGTCGCGAGGCCTTCCTCTGATCAGAGCGCCCAATGCTAGCGCTTCACGCGCTTTGGCGTCTCGGCGTTGGCTCTGGTGATGGCCTCGACTCTGATCTTGTCGCCATCCCTCACTTTCTTGAGAGTCCTTGCGTCTCCGATCATTTTGCCGAAGACGTTGACAGGGCTAGCCGGTCTGATCTCGTCGCCTCTGGACGCGGGTGTCCTGCCGAAGAATATGCACATCGCCCGCCCAGGCGGCCAATACCCCAGGTCACCCAGTTCGACGACATCTTTGGGTCTCTCCTCGCTGAGCTTCAGCCCTATTGAGAAGTAGACCTCATCCCCCCAAATGTTAGCCTCGGATTGGATCGGGAGGGAGTCCCATATCGCCTTTGCGGTTGACGTATCATTGAGTTCTGCCTTAACCACGATGTCATCTATCGCGATCCTGATTCTCTTCATCGCGTTGGGAATGTCAAGTTCGCCACATATTAACATGTACCTCCAGAACAATAATAAGGGGGCGTCTACCGAAGATGCTAAGTCATGAGCCTCAAGATAGAACATAAGGCGGAAGAAGGTCTCACTCAGATCGTTGGGCCGGGAGGCGGTCAGCTAAGATTACTGAGTTTTTCACTGCTTCTGCTCTCACAAGGGCATGGCTTCGAGTTCGCGAGATTGGGGGAAGAGCGTGTGCTGCTTCTCATGAGGGGGCAGTGTCACGCCCGAGTCGGGGGCGAACGCTTCGGTCCGTTGGCAAGGTCCAACCTCTTCAAGGAGAGGGCGACGGCAGTCTACGTCCCGCCTGACTCGCCGTGCTATGTTGAGGCTGACCTAGAAACGGAGATTGCGGTCGTCTCAGCCCCGGCTGAGATAGGATCTCAACCTCGGGTAGTACTCCCCGCAGACGTAATCGTGAGGCGCGTTGGCGCGTCGAACTGGTTTAGGGAAGTACACGACATCGTGGGGTTTCGGATCAGCGCCCAAAAGCTGTTAGTCGGGGAGACCTTCAACCCGCCCGGCAACTGGTCCAGTTTCCCGCCGCACAAACACGAGCGTAACGACCCCCCACAGGAGTCAAGCCACGAGGAGATTTACCACTTCAGGCTCAACCCTCCTTCGGGTTTTGGCCTTCAGCTGATCTACACGGATGACAGAGAGGTGGACGAGCCAATCGTCGTAAGGGACGCCGATACGGTTGTAATCCCGCGGGGATACCACCCTGTCGTAGCCGCTCCCGGGTACTCGTTGTACTACCTTTGGGCGCTCGCGGGAGAGTCCAGGCAACTCTTCACCCGTGAGGATCCGGCGCACTCTTGGGTTCGAGGCAATCGCGCCTAGGCTGACCCTGAGAACCATTGAGATGGAGCAGCCCAAACGCTTAATCCGGCGATGGTCGTTGTCGTGCCATGGGCCTGGAAATGCGGATCACCGATGTCCAAGGCTCCCACAAGGTGGAGCTATTGCTCGACGGAACAGCAGTGAGTTGGCTCTCCGTGATCGACCTCGAAGTGAAAGTCGGGTCGGTCCACCTGAAGATGGGCGGCATAGGGGGAGTGGGGACGCTCGAGGAACACAGGATGAAGGGATACTCAAGAAGGGTGTTGGAGCATTCATTGGACTACATGACGAAGAATGGGTACGACATCTCTATGCTCTACGGTATTCCAGACTATTACAATAAGTGGGGATACGCATCGACTCTTCCGGACTACAAGTTCACAGTGCCGCTCAGGAACGCAAGGAGGGCGAGCGGGGGCCTGCGCGCGCGGCCAATGACTCGAGAAGATGCGCATCGCGTGCTAGACATCTATGAGCTCACGAACAAGGACAGGACGGGGCCAGTCAGAAGACACAGTGACACGTGGTTCAAGTTCAGAAAGGGAACAGACTGGCGGATCTTGGCTGATGGCACGGTGTTCGAAGATGGCTCGGGCAGCATCGTAGGTTACTACGCAATCGACAGGTGGCCGAGAGTGATGAGGATCACGGAAGTTGGAGCTACTGAGGCCCGCTTCTACGAGAATCTGCTCAAGCACGCGGCGACCGTCGCGGACCAGAAAGAGGCCACGGAAATCGAGGTGTTCGTCCCATTCGACCACGACTTCGCCAACCTTTGCAAGCGAATGGGTTGCAGCGTCAAGCTGGACTACCACTACGACGCCAATGGCATGGGCAGGATAATAGACCTGCGATCGACGCTGAGGAAGCTGGCTCCTGAGCTGAGTAGAAGAATCGAACAGGCGAATCCCAAGGGCAATGCTGGCGGTCTCACGTTCAAGACCGAGATGGGTGATGTAGCTGTGGAACTCACGAGTTCGGGAGTGGTTCTTTCAGAAGGAATCTCGGAGAATCAACTGAGAATCTCACAGTCGACCTTGCTGCAACTCATTCTCGGATACAGGACAGTGACTGATGTGTTGGCAGACCAAACCACGAAGACTAACGGTAACGTCCGCGGCGTGCTGGAGGCCATGTTCCCGAGCGGTCATCCGTATATCTGGCTATCAGACTGGTTCTAACCTAGCGTGCATCTCGCCGCTGGAGTCCGTGGAAAAAGTGAGGAGAGGGTGCTCAGTCGGCTTCAGGAAGCGTTTCCGTGCTCCTGACACCCTCTATCTGGACTACCTTGGCCGCAACTTCTCTCAGAGCTTGATAGTCTTGGGCCTCAATGAATACAACGACATCGTATCTGCCGAAGACTGGGTACGCGTCCGTGACGCCCGATATCTTCTTAGCTTCGCTCGCTATCACGAGGGCTGCACCGTATGAACTCTTGACAAGCATAAGCCCATTTAGCATCGCTCCTACACCTCCACTCCTATGAGTGTCTCAGTGCCTCTCACTGCGGAGAGGGCCTGTATCTGCGACACGAGTGAAGCCAGCTCTCGGGCGTCGCCTACGTCAACGTTGGCTACCACGTCCTGTCTGCCCAGAACCGGGAAGGCAGTCTTGACTCCGCTCTGCCTCCTCAACGCTGTCGCCACGTCCTTGTGTTTTCCTGGAATCACCTTGATCAGTACGCAGGCTTTCATCCCTGTTCGCGCTAACTTGGCGCCCTGCGTATAAGTGCCTTCGCGCTCGCGCCGGGGCGTCACAGTCTGAAGGGGTCAAGCGTGAAGCTTCCTATCCCCAGGCAAGGCAGGACTGCCGAGAGTTCACCCGGGGGGCGGACCGTTGATCGCTCTAGACGCCTCAAAATAGGACCCGTTCGGAACGCTTAAATATCGGAACCGATATCGATTTCGATACGATGCAAAGGGATGAGTCTAGCGTGGAAGAGAACAAGGCGGTATTGGCCCTGGAATCGGTCAGCAAGCATTACAGGATGGGAAACGTCAAAGTTCAGGCTCTATCGAAGATCGACCTCACTATCAAGAGCGGCGAAAGAATCGCCATAATAGGACCCTCGGGAAGCGGCAAGTCCACCCTGCTCAACATCATGGGGCTTCTGGACAAGCCGACGAGCGGCAGGGTCTTCTTCAATGGAAAGAGCGTTGAACGCATGGGGGTCGATGAGGCGTCAGCCATTCGCCGGGACCACGTTGGTTTCGTCTTCCAACAGTTCCATCTGATACCTTGGCTCAACGCGACGGAGAACGTTGAGGTCCCCATGGCCATCGCCGATGTATCTGGGTCGGCTCGCAGGATCAGGGCTCGGAAGCTGCTTGAATCCGTCGGGCTGGGTCACAGGCTGACTCATAAGCCCAGTGAAATGAGCGGGGGAGAGCAACAACGCGTTGCCATAGCTCGAGCGCTGGCCAACAAGCCCTCAGTGATAATGGCTGACGAACCCACGGGAAATGTTGACTCAAGGACCGGGATAGAGATAGCGGAGTTGCTCAAGAACGTCTGCGAGGCTGGCAAGGTGACGCTCATTTTCGTAACGCACAATTTCGACCTTGTCAATGTACTAGCGCAGAGGGAGATACTGCTTAGAGACGGGGTGATAGCCAAGGAGGTGAGAGCGTGATCATGAGGTCATTCTCTGGGGGAGCGATGGCAGTCTTGCTGTTGGCAGCCATGCTTGTGGCGCCACTCCTTGCGCAGGGTTCAGAGTTCACGGTGCTTGACTCGTATTGGGGCAGCATAGGTAGCCCCATTGAGGTCTCGGCCGGTGATGTGGCGGCCCAGCTCGTCGTCAGCGTGAGATACTTGGGTTCAGAGCCCATAACTAATCCTAGCATGACCATCACCTTGCCGCAGGGTTTCAAGAACTCGACGGGAGGGACGACAGTCCAGTCCTCATACCAGGGATCCATATCGTATGGCGGAAGGATGGATTTCCTCTTCAGAATCTCGGTGGACGCGGCGACAAGCGCGGGATCACGTCTCTGTGATGCGGTGATAGAATATGCGAGGTACTCGACATACTATGATACCACGTCCAAGCAGTACGTGAGCGACTACCAGGGAGTCTGGAGGGACAATGTGACTGTTCCCATATTCCTATACGAAGGGGCGATCTTGGACCTGACCGTCTCACCTGACCATGTCGTCGCTGGCAGGGCTACCAACGTCACACTGCATCTAGCCAATGTCGGTGAGGTCGACGTCAGGAATGTTGATCTGACCGTTTCTCTTGGTGCGGGATCGGCGGTGATCGGGACGGACAACAAGATCCATGTCGCGCAGGTCGCCGGAGGCGAATCCGTCTCCCTCGACCTGACCATATTCAGCGCTTCGTCGCTCGCCGGGACCATGGTTCAGATGACCGTCGCTGTCTCCTACAAGACAGCCTACGGGTTCGCGAGAAGTGAGACTAGAACTGTGACGATGCCCGTCAGAGGGTTCACAGAAGCTCAGGTAGTGAATGCGGTGGCACCTGCATCTTCGACTTCGAAATTCGCGGTGACCGGCACGATTGCCAATACTGGGCTAGTGCCGCTGAGGACGGTGGTGCTCTCGTTGGAGCCATCAGATCGATTCTCCGAGGTTTCTCCCACTTTCGTCGGTGACGTAGCCGTGGGAGCTCAGGCACCGTACACTCTGCAGGTAATCGGTACGGGCATCGTGAACGGAACCTATCCGTTGACATTCGTCATCAGCTATAAGGATGACTTCGGGATAGAGAGCTCGGCGCACCAGACCGTTCAAGTCGACTTCACCGTTAGGCCAGCAACTGGCACGGGCCAGGCAGGGACCACTCAGCCCATTGCCGGAGGGTTCGGGCTCTTCGGGATTGTAGCCCTGCTCGTGACGCTTGCGGTGGGGTTCGCGCTGGGTTACGCGGTGTTCGGTAGAAAGAAGAAGGAACTGACAGAATGAGACCCACGGAGTACGTCCGGTTCGCGGCCAAGTCGCTCTCTTCTAGGAAGCTCAGGAGTTCGCTGACAATCGTGGGGATTTCAATAGGGATAGCCCTGTACATAGTCTTGCTTTCTCAGACCCAGGGTCTATACGACGCCATCGTAGGGCGGATCGGGCAAATGGGGGCGAACAGCATCTACGTGATCTCCTTCAGGAGAGACGCAACGCTCTCACTGGTCGACATCAGCAATGTCTACATGGTACCGGGCGTGACACAGGTGATACCCATAATTCAGGGGCAGGCAACGCTGACGGACGGGACCAACAGGATGGCTGTCTCGGTCCTCGGGATGGATTTCTTGGACTTTGGGGTGGCATACCCCGGTCTAACCGCACAGGACGGGGAGATCCCGTCCACCCCAGGGTTCTTCACCGCCCTTGTTGGAAACAGGATCGCCTATCCTCCAAACAGCAACTCCACAGACCCGATGGTCAGATCGGGGGACAGCGTCCTGCTGAGAGTCCTTGTCCAATCAGGAACGCAGACGACAACCGCCTATCGATATCTTTCAGTCTCCGCCGTGCTGTCACAATACGGGATTTCGTTTGGCGGGGCAGGAATAGATGGAAGCGTGGTCGTGCCTCTAGAAGTGGCGAACTACCTCTTTGACAAGAGGGGGACATACGATGGCGCCATCATCATAGCACAGGACGTATCGATGGTGTCAGACATGACAACAGCAATTCAGAGCGTCGTGGGTAATAGGTTCACCGTGATCTCCCCGGGACAGATAGTTCAAAGCGCGCAGAGCATACTCGGGCTCGTGCAAGTCTTCTTGGGGGCTATGGCTGCAGTCTCACTGGTCGTGTCAGGCGTCGGAATAGCGAATATCATGTACATCTCTGTGATGGAACGAGTCAAGATAATCGGCCTCTACAAGGCACTGGGAATGAAGAAATGGGACGTCGCCGCTCTATACATTGTGGAGTCAGGTCTCATAGGGGTTCTTGGAGGACTTTTGGGGATAATGGTAGGGTTCTTGGTTTCCGCCTACGGGCTCAACCTCTTGTCGTTCGGCGCATTCACGACGAGCGCGGCTCCGACGGGCATCTCCCAGGCCGCTCAGGCTCAGATGGCCAACGTATCCTCATTCTCGTTCGCCCCAACATTCTCGGTTCAGCTTCTCGCGACGGCGATGATGATCGCGCTGCTAGTCAGCGTAGTGGCTGGCCTGTATCCGGCATATAGAGCAATGCAGCTTGAACCTGCCCAAGCGCTGAAAACTGAGTGACCTCACCTGCATGACTCAACGCTGCCAGCCGCGTTGGGATCGAGGGTCAGCGTTGTCGTTCAGAATAACCTGGCCCGAACATCCCTCTTGTTCTGCTATGGACTCGATGCGTCGGCGAGGATGCTTGCTCTCGCGACTCCCTATTGCCTTACGCACGGTATCATCTACCTCGCACATGACTTCGACGGACCCATCAAACCTCTCTTGACCTCCAAGTCAGCTCGGCGACGGTGGCGAGTCCTGTCCTTTCTCCCTCTCTAGCGGGCTGTGTTCCAGGTCTATGGCTGTGATCCAGCTAATGTGATTAAGGAGGTTCAGTGAAATGCTCCTAATGAGTGGCGCCAGCTGGAGCGAATGCCAAACCCTCGTGGGCTAAGTTGTGGAACCGTCTCTCCTGACGGTAGCCTATCAGGCTTAAGAATCCACACCTGGTGTTCAGCCCATGGGCGATAGCAACGCCACCGTGTGCTTGTTGGTGCTTCTCCTCTCCGCTTCAATGGTCATGACCCCTCTTGCAGTTGCTCAAGAGCCTACGCTTGGCGCTGTCGACGTCACGCTTGCAGCAAGCGCAGATGCGTACGTCGATGAGAGTCAACCTCAGCAGAACCATGGCTCGGATGAGCTGTTGAACGTGAGGTCATCGCGTGGGGACAACGCGAGAACGTTTGTGGCGTTCGACCTTTCGTCATTACCACCTGGAGCTTCCTTGCTTTATGCGCGGCTCACACTATGTGTCTCAGATCCTCCCTTGTCTGAGAGAACATACCTGTGTCAGCGAGTCATGTCATCATGGGGTGAAGGTTCCATCTCTTGGGCGGGCCAGCCCCAGGCAAACTCAATGTACGGGAGTTCCTGTCTCGTCGGTCCGTCGTCGGAGTCAGTGACTTGGGATGTGACCGACCAAGTCCAGAAAATGCTCAATGGAATACCTCAGCACGCCTGGTCCAGCTTTGGTTGGGAGATATTCGACGACACCGAGGATTCCTCCGTTGATCACAATACGTCCTTTCATTCTAGGGAGTGCACAGACGAGGCAAACAGGCCCCAACTGGAGATAAGATTCCTCCCTCCTAAGATTAACCTGACTCTAGGGTCTACCACGATCATGGCAGGAACTTGGGTTCACATGACGGTGAAAAGGATCAGCCAGACAGGGGTGTTGATCGCGGTTGGAGACAGACTAGTGATGCAGGACTGGATCAGCACAGGCAACCTGACCATAGATCTGTCCTCTTCTTCATCCTCCGGCAAGTTCTCGCTGTCGGAAGGGGGCCAGCCCGTGAATCGAGTCATGATACCTGACGGCTCAACGCAGTTGTCTCTATACTACTGCGACGAGAATGCAGGAAGCCAAACCATATGGGCGAGCACAAACGATTTCCAGCAAGGGTACTACATTGGGGCGTCTGAAAGCATAGAAGTAATAGTTGATCTGGTGCCCCCAACAATGGCAGGCATCACGGTGATCCCAGAGAATCCTGCCATGGGCGAGATTGTGGAGGTTTCCGCCTCGATCACGGACACAGGGTCGGGAGTGAGAGAGGCCACCCTAAGATTCTCGGTCGGAGAAGCCGGCGCTTGGACCAACGTGAACATGATCCTACGAGGAGGGGTGTATGTTGCTCAGGTCCCACCTCAGGATGTCTTCTCCCGAGTCAGGTATTTCATCATGTCTTCCGACAACGCTGGCAATACCGCTGAGACAGCGATCCAAGAGTTCAGCATTGGGGTCCCGATCTGGGCGTACGCCGCTGCAATAGGATTGGGAGCCGTCTTGGCCTTCGTGGGGCTAAGGGTTCTGAAGAAAAGCAAGTCGTAGTAGTAGACTCCGGTGCGCTGATGAAGGAGCAAGCTCGCTAGAGAGTCGTCGTGCCTGTCGCATTGCCTCACAGCTGGGGTGCGGACGAACGTTGAGGAAGTCAACTCACCAACCCAGTGAAATCACTCCTTGGTGAACCTGACCACACCACGAAATGGTGACACGGGGGTCATCAACAGGCTGACCGTTCTCTTTCCGTACCTTTCCCACGGGTTGAAGCCTCTCCAACTGTCCCAGATCTTGTGCTGAACTACTCCTCCTTGTATCAGAATCCTGTCGCCCGCGTTCGAGAGAAGGGCTTCGTCCCTGTCGAAGAGTATCGGCCCCTTGACGCGGGACAAGTCATATCTCCTGCCCCCCAGCAACAGCGTGCCCTTTGTTCTCAGCCCCAAGTCCAGCTGCATCACTACGTTCTCCGGTCCTTTTGTGGACACTTCCATCGAGAAGCCGTCTGTCAGAGCTTTCACGTTCACCGCTATCTCGAACTTGGTGCGGAGCCTGACCTCCTTTGGCCCTGGGCGGAAGGTCCTCCCGGTGAACAAGTCGGTGAGCCTGTATAGCCCTCCGCATCTCACTATCCTATTGGGGTTGAAGTTCCACCATCCCCAGTAATTGTACCTAAGCTTCACGGAGTCCACGATGGACCTGCCGTTCCTCACTGTCAGGAAGTTGTCGAAATTCTGGGCCATGATTGAGGCCTCTAGCTCACTCTCTCTGATCCTGACGAGCCCAGAGAGCGGGAAGAAGGCGTTGTAGTTCGTCGGCAGGGGCTCCCTCGGCAGGGCCCTGAATCTGGCGAAATGTTCCTTGCTCGTATACCCCGCTGGCGACCCGCCTCTGGCAAGGTTGAGCGAGAAGGCGAGGTCGGCCATAGACGCGTACGTACCATTCCCGTCCATAAGCGCCATTGTGCTATAGCATTCGAAGGCGAGGGGCGATAGCAGAGAGTGGGTCCCCCTGTCCTGTCTCCTGGAATACTCATCGACCATCTCGCCGTCCTGGTGCGTGTTGTAGACCATGAAGTCCAAGTTCCTCCTTACATGATCGAGGAGCCGAGGCTTCCTCCAAAGCCTCGCGATGTCGATGAGCGCCCTGTTGCTTATCCACGAGTAGGTCGATGTGCTTTTCTCGTAGATGTACATGCCCTCTCTGTTCACGTCGATGCCCTCCGAGAGGTATCTCTCGGATGCTGCCCTCAATTTGCTCGACGGAAAGAAGCGATTGATCTCGCCCATCGCGGCAACCACGACCCACCTATGATTGGGTGTGTGAACTTCACCACGTGCAAGACAGGTGCGGGCCTTCCGGAGAAAGATCTCCAAGTTCTTGCGAGTCTTTCTTGCCCAGTCTTGCTCCATCTGGCCCAGCAACTCATAGGCCTTGAATAGAGGCCTGACCGCGAACCCAGTGTCCGGAGCCGAGCGTATGTTTGAGATCGCTAGATCAATTGAACCGTCGTCGTGTTGCACCTTCGCCATGAAGCCCGACATCAGTTCGATCCTCTTTCCCAGGTCTCGGGAACGAAAGTAGGCAGAGTCAGGGTGGCAGTATGCTTGTGCGCAAAGACCCACCATGCCGCAGGTCAAGGGTTGGTCGTCCCTGAGGGTGTTCGGGTTCCTGAGCCCACCGTAACCTCCGTCCGATGGATCAAGAACCTGCCAAGGTAACACTCGCCTTATTGACTTGTCTGAGAACCTGATGTTGAGTCTGAAGTCTTCCTGTCGGCTCACTGAGGTCAAACCATGCCGTCCCTTGGTTGCTCCAGACCCAGCTGGTGTCATTTTACCCTTTCCCAGGCCAAGTCAGAGCAGCGCCTCCTGGCCTCCTTGGTGTCAATCGAAGGTCCGCGAAACCACTTCAGAGCATTCATGTTCTCCCGAATCTCCAGGGTGCTGATCATTTGGTCGCCATCTTCGCCTCTTTCCTTATGTCATAGGATACCCACGCCAAGAAGCCTCCCGATATGAGGAACGAGATGATAGCGAGCGTAAACTCGAAGGAGCTTCGATCGGCGAGAAGAGCAGCGATCAGACTCAACACGACAAACAGCATTGCCAAGTTCAGGGCCAACCCACCCACGCTGGGATCCATCCACCTCCATCCGGTCTGTACGAGATATAT